>Ga0209640_10000833_pt1 | contig 24815 bp, 24 predicted proteins | sample RifCSP10_1_FD_184018 | JGI IMG/M metagenome (GOLD analysis project Ga0209640, IMG submission 184018) | Soil microbial communities from Rifle, Colorado - Rifle CSP2_sed 10_1 (SPAdes) (version 2) | ecosystem: Environmental > Terrestrial > Deep subsurface > Rock core/Sediment | place: Rifle... | reverse complement strand
CCCCCGGAACGTGTCTGAACCACGGAGTCTGGCTTCAGCCAGACCCCGGAACGTGTCTGACCCTGCGCTCCCGTCCGAGCCCACACGATCGGAGCCGCTCGGAGGTCGACTGTCGCTACCGCGCGACCATGACCGAAGCGTCGAGCGATCGAGACCGCCCGTCTGTGCGATGTGTGCGTGGACACGCCGATGCCCTTGAAGAAGTCGCGGCGGTTGTATGTCTTCCCGAGCGCCTCGTACGACCGGAAGTCGTCGAGCGTCGGTGGACAGCGCCTGACGATCCGATACAGGAGGCCATCGAGCGCCGATCCGTCGAACACGAGGTAGAGCGGAGTCGGCTCGCGAGGCACCGAGTCAGTCCAGCAACACCGAAGCCGCACCGCCAGACGGCTCTTCGCGCCGTGTCCACACCAGGCTGCACGAGGTGGACAGGCTCTTTACATGCAACGCCTAACCGGAGAGGATAGGCGTGCCTGTGGCAACGACATACGAGGATCCGCGCGCGCACGCCGTCCGCGAGCGATACCTCGCCCTCTTCGGCGGTGTGGGGCTGCCGGTCCCGGTCGAGGCGATCGCTGAGGACTTGCTCGGCCTGCACATCGAAGAGGCGTGGGACATCGACTGCTCGGGGATGCTCCTGCCTGCGGGCTTGGGTGGGACATTAGGCGCTGAAACAGGCTGCCGGCCGCCGTTGTCTGCACTGGCACCGTTGGAGCGGCATCGACCGGCGCGAGCGCGACCTGTGGGGAGCCGAGTTCTGGCTTGTTCATGCGGTTTGGTAGGCGCATGCACACGAGGTGCGCGTGCCAGCAAGTCCGCGATGATGACCGAAGTGGTCACAGCGCTGGTCTTGGCGTGGGCGACCGTTGAGAGCGATCAGCCTCCTGGGCAGCCGTGACCGACCGCGAACAGACCCTCTGTGCCGCGCGGTCAAGTAGCTGCCGGAAACCCTGAACGGCCGGAGGTGAACCATCGGGGTTGGCCTAAGAATGCGGCTTTGCGGCAAGCCTCTCGTCGAGTCCGACCGCATCGACGCTGAGGGGGAGCCGGAGCCCCGAACCGCGTTCACATCACGACGCCTGGCCTAGCGAGGCGCCCAGCGTCTGAGTCGCTTCCTTCAGGATCTTTGCGACACCCGGGAAGTCCTTGGTTGAATACCTCACGTCTGGTGCCGCAACGGTGATGGCGCCGCGAGCAGCGCCATCCTGGTTGCGGATAGCACAAGCGACGGCGGCCACGTGCTCTTCGCTTTCACCGAGATTCTCTGCGTAGCCCCGATTTCTGATTTCGGCAAGCTCGCGCAGGAGCGCGCGTCTGCTGCGGATGGTCCTTGCCGTGAGCGTGGAGAGCCGCTCGAACGGGTAGAGATCCTTCACCGTCTCGTCCGGCAACAGCGCGAGCTGAGCCTTGCCTGCAGCGGTGGCATGAGCCGGAAGGGTGCCGCCGACGCGGGACGTGGCGCGCACAACCTTCTCCGTTTCAACGCAGTCGAGGAAGTGGACGGATGAGCCCCGGAGGGCCGTGAGATGGGCTGTCTCGCCCACGTGCTGAACGAGCTGCTCAAGAACTGGTCGCGCGACGGTCCGAATATCGAAATCTTTCAGTGCAGCGAGGCCAATGTCTGTCAGTACGCTCCCGGCCTGGTAACGGCGCGTCCGCGGATCGCGCTGAACGAAGCCGCGGTGCTCCAGCATCGCCAACAGGCGATGGGCAGTGGATGGTGCGACCTCTAGTGCGCGGCTCGCTTCCATAACGCTGACCGAGGATGAATCTCGAGCGAGAAGCAGAATCCGGAGCGCCCTGTCTACCGATTCAATCGGATACAGGGGTCGCCGCTCTCTGATCGCCGCATCCGTCTCGCTGGTGATAGCCACGTGTTCCTCCTTCAGCCTAGCCCGTTCTCTTATCGGTTGCAGCCATCCCTACCTTGTGTTACCGTCCTGCAGAATACTCTTCTGTCAGAGGGATACGGTGAGTGCTACGGCGTCTCAGGATGCGACTTCGATTCTGCTGCGTCAGGATCGGGCGCATCTCATCCATCCACATCGCCCGCACCTCCTAACCGACCAAGTGATTATGGAGCGCGGTGAGGGCTGCCGCGTGTGGGATGTCGACGGGCGTGAGTACCTGGACGCCAACTCGGGTCTTGCCTTGACGAATGTTGGTCATGCGCGCAAAGAGATCGTCGAAGCGGTTGCGGCACAGATGGAACAGCTCGAGTACTTTCCTTCCTTCTGGGAGTTTGGCAACGCACGATCAGTCGAACTCGCCACACGAGTCGTCGGCCTAGCGCCGGCAGGCCTTGAGAAGGTCTTCTTTACGAGCGGCGGGTCGGAAGGCATCGAAACAGCCCTTCGGATGGCCCGCTACTACCAGCATCAGCGCGGTGAGCCCAGCCGGACGATCGTCCTCTCTCGTCATTTCGCATATCACGGTGTCGAGTATGGCTCAGGCTCCCTAACGGGATTCGATGTCTTTCATTCCGGGTTCGGGCCGAATCTTCCGGACGTTCACCACCTCACGCCTCCATGGCCCTTTAGAGCGCATCTGTTTGATGGGGAGGATCCCACCGAGTTCTGTCTTCGCGAACTTGAGGACGTCATTGAAACACTCGGAGCCGAGCGGATCGCCGCATTTGTTGGTGAACCAGTCATGGGAGTCGCTGGATTTGTTGTACCGCCAGATGATTACTGGCCGCGAATCCGATCACTGCTCAAGGATCACGGCATTCTCCTTATCGCCGATGAAGTCATTACCGGCTTTGGAAGAAGCGGGCGGTGGTTCGCCAGCCAGCGATACGACATTGAACCTGACCTAATGGTAACTGCGAAAGGTATCACGAGTGGTTACATGCCGCTGGGCGCAGTAATGATCAGCGGCCAAGTTGCAGAACATCTCGATACGGATTTCGATGGGTTCCCGATCGGCTACTCGTATACGGGGCATCCGGTTGCGTGTGCTGCAGCGCTAGCAAACCTCGACATCATCGAACGCGATAAACTTGTCGAGCGCGTAGATCGCCTAGGGCATGAAATTCTGAGTAAGATTGTCGAGCTCGAGCAATATCGAATTGTTGGCGAAGTCCGTGGTGTCGGCCTTATGTTTGCCATCGAGCTCGTGAGTGATCAGAAGAAACGAACGCCATTGGAGCTCAAGTTCCGACTGCCTGAGTTCGTTCGCAGAGAATTCGGAGTCATTCTGCGATGTGAAGGAAACGTGATTAGCTTCGCTCCACCATTTGTTGTATCTGAAAGCGAAATCGATAGAATAGCTGAGACGTTAACGGCGGTTCTGAGCAGAATCGACGAAAGCGGCAACCTCCATTGATTTCCATACGACGGTAATTATGAACGGGCCAAGACGTGTGTTCGGATTGGCCATCGTCGAGCTTGGTAAGAACCTGTATTGCTTCGTGTGTAGTTGGCCGAAGACACTCACCGGACGTGGGCTCAAGGAGGGGTATACGTGACACGCCATGAGGACGCAGGACGACCGCAACTCAAGCGGAATGCGCTCGGGACTGCCAGCATCGTCTTCTTTGTGGTTGCCGCGGCCGCGCCATTGGCCGCAACACTGGGTGCATCACCGATCGTATTCGGAGCCAATGGTGTCGGGGGCGCCGGGGCTTACGCCGTTGCGGCGGTAGTCCTGCTGGTGTTTGCGATCGGCTACGCGACGATGGCACACCATGTCACGAGCGCCGGTGGGTTTGCGGCGCTGATCGCGCGCGGGCTAGGTCGCCCATGGGGCTTTGCGGCCGCCTTCGTGGCGCTGTTGGCGTACAACGCCATGCTTGCCGGAATCTTCGGTCAAGTCGGTGCCTTCGCGCACGAGATCATGAATGACAAGCTTGGGATTGATCTGCCATGGGAGGTGTGGGTCGCGATCGGGATCGCCCTCGTGGCCGTTTTGGGCTATAACGATATCCGGATCAGCGCTCGTGTCCTGGCGGTCTTGCTGATCGCCGAAGTGACGATCTTGCTGGTCATGGATGCAGTTATCCTCGTCCAAGGCGGCGAGTCAGGCATCTCTGCTGCTCCCTTCTACCCGAGCAACATCTTCAGCGGCGCTGCTGGCGTGGCCATAATTTTCGCGTTTGGATGCTTCATCGGTTTCGAGGCGACAGCGGTCTACGGTGAGGAGGCACGTAACCCAAAGCGAACAATTCCACGAGGGACGTACGTCGCTATCTTCGTCATAGGTGGCTTCTACGTAGTCACAATGTGGGCTATCAGCCTCGGATATGGACTCGATCGAGTGACTGCTGCTGCGCAAAAGGATCCAGTTAATTTTGTCTTCACGTTGAACGACTCCTTCGTAGGTTCCTTCTCAACCGACCTCATGAATTGGGTTGTCCTGACGAGCCTCTTCGCGGTAGTTCTCGCATTCCACAACACGCTTGCGCGATATCTCTTCTCCTTGGGGAGGGCCGACGTGTTGCCTGTCCGATTCGGCGAGACCCACGAGAGGTCCGGTGCGCCCAGCCGCGCGAGCTTGCTGCAGAGCGCAATAACGGCGACGATCGTTGGACTCTTCATGGTCTTCAGGAAGGACCCGTTTTTCAATTTGTTCGTGTGGCTCGTAGGCCTCGGCACTCTCGCGGTTCTTACGCTCATGGCAGCTACGTCACTTGCAGTGATCGGCTTCTTCCGCTCGCGATCGCAGACGACTGTGGAGTCGCCCTGGAAGGTGCTCGTGGCGCCTGCACTTGGCTGTGCCGGTCTATGTGCCGCGATCTATCTCGGCGTCCACAACTTCGACGCCCTGACGGGCGCAACCTCCGGCCCGGTTACTTATCTGCCGTGGCTAATTCCGGCCGCCGCGCTGATCGGTCTGGGTGTTTGGTGGGTCAAGCGGGAGAACGAGACTGCGGATGTGACCCTCGGACTTGACGAGACCGTTGATGCCGTTCCGGAACCCGTGGCGGAGGCGTTGTAGAGAAAAACCTGATACGACGCGAATCTGGACGGCGCCCGGGGCGACGTCCACGTCCGTACGGCACCCGTACGTCCGTACGTCCGTACGTCATCACGGGAAACACCTGCTCGCTACAGGCGATGCGACGTGCGTCCACGACCTACAAAGACCCGTACACGCGACCGGGTAGATCCTTCTCTCAAGCGCCGACCCGCGGAGCTTGCGAGCAATCTGCTTGCATCTTCTGACAAGCGAGCACGGGTCGTCGCGACGTCCATGTCTGTACGGCCCGTACGGCCGTACGTCACTACGGGAAACACCTGCTCGCAACACGGGGTGCGACGTGCGTCCTACCGTACACGCGCGCAGACCCCGGCTCGAGGGCAGCCTCTCCGGGCCTCCTCCCTACTCCTTGCACTCGTGCGCGATCCCGAGCAAGTCTTGCGGGCATCCGGGCGTCGTACTTCCCGCACTCTGCGACGCCATGCCGATCAGCGGTGGGCGCGGTATCGTCAAGCGACCGAACCCAGGAGGAGGCATGCCGCAGACCAACGCTGACGCTGAGATTCGAGCGCTTCAAGCGGTCATCCAGGCCCTGGAACCGCTCGATGACGAAGCGCGTAGCCGTGTTCTGGACTACACGCTCAAGCGGCTGGGGATGCGCGAGCTCTCGATTCTGTCCCCGCTTTCGGGGCATGCGCCTGCAGCAAGTCCGCAAACCGAACTTGAAGCCCCCAAGCCCGCGCAGCTCACCGGCATTCGCGCGTTGCGGGAAGCGAAGCAACCATCGTCGGCGGTGGAGATGGCCGCAGTCGTTGCCTACTACCTTGCCGAAGCCGCGCCGGCGGACGAGCGGAAAGAGGCGGTCACGACGGCTGACCTCGAGAAGTACTTCAAGCAGGCGAACTATCGACTGCCGACGCGAATCGCCACGACGCTGAACAATGCAGCCGCGGCCGGATACTTTGACCGAGCCGCGAGGGGCGAGTACCGGCTGAACCCGGTGGGCTTCAACCTCGTGACGCAGACGTTGCCTCGTGGCGCCGGGCAGGCACCTCGACGGACTCCAACACGCAAGAAAGCTACGTCCAGGGCACCGAAACCGAAGGCGTCCGCCGAGAATCGCAAGAAGTAACGCGCCGCTGTGGCCGACGATAGTTGGCACTCTCTGCTCGACTCGTTGACCGATCTCGAACGAGCGATCAGCCGTGTGAGCGCCGTGAACGTGAACACGGCCACGGCGCGGAACAGTGCCAGGTTGCTCATTCAGGATTACTTCCGGCGCACACGTCCTGACCTCGTCGCCATCGGGCTGGCCGAGGCGGATCTCGAGTCGCTGGATAGCCAGATGCAACGCCTCTTGCAGCTTGCGAACGGGCGCAACGCGAAGCAGTCCTACACACGACTGCTGCGTCAGATCCGCAGCAACGTTCAAAGGGTCGAGCTGACACGCGAGTATCGCCTAGGGGAGCGACGGCGGTCCGAGAGTTCGTCAGGAATCCTGGCGACCGAGGTGGAGACCAAGATCATCACCACGCTGAAGGAGCTTGTCCCCTCGGCTGCGCTCTCGTACGAGCAGGCGCTGCGCGACCTTGCCGCGAGCACCACGCGCATGTCCTTTCGCGGCACGGCTAACGAACTGCGGGAGGCCTTGCGCGAGACGGTCGATCATCTGGCGCCGGACGAGAACGTCATGAACGCGCCTGGCTTCAGACTCGAACGAGACCGAACCGGGCCCACGCAGAAGCAGAAGGTTCGCCACATCCTTCGCTCACGCCGACTGCCGGAAACAGCGCGCAGCACGCCTGAAGAAGCGGTCTCGCTGATCGAAGAACGCACGGCCTCGCTCGCGCGGGCGAGCTCTGAGCGCAGTTCACTCTCGGCCCACATCGCTTCGACTGAGCACGAAGTGCGGCAGTTGAAGATGTACGTTGACAGCGTGCTTGCGGAGTTGCTGCAAGTTCACGCCTAGAGGTCGAGCTGCGGCAAGTCGAGTCGGCCGGTGCCATCGCGGGTCCTCGATCACGAGGGCGGCCGCGGTCGTGGGCGCGACGCGCTCGTATCCTTCCGGCGTGGACGTGGAAGACCCGGTCGCAGCGGCTGAGCAGAGGCTGGCGCAGATGCTCGCCCGCCGTGCGCCGGACGCGTCGGCCGGGGAGGCGGAGGCGGCACTCGCCGCCGCCCGCGCCGACCAAGCGGGCGAGTACGCCGCGCGCAGCGTCGGGTTCGGCGTCATCCGCGCCGGCGAGCTGTACGACGGCGGCGACCTGCAGGAGTTCGTGATCGCGATCACCGACGGCACGCGACAAGCCGCGATCGTCGCGCGGCTGTCGGGGAGCGCTGTCGCCCGCCTGCGTGCGCGCGGCGAAGATCCGGCCGAGCACCTCCTCGAGCGGATGCGCAGCGCCGTCGGCACGCTGCCGAACGACGGCCGCCGCTACGAGAACGTGATCCTCAACCACCCGGCGATGTACACGGCGTAGGCGACGGCTGGGTCAGCGAGGGCGGCAGAATCCGCCGTTCGGAGGGCCGATCGTCATGCAGCCTGAGGCGGCGCGGGCTGTGGACGTCCGCGGCCCGCGGTAAGCAGGCAAGCGAGTCATCGTCCTCCCCTCGCACCTCTCGGATCCCGCGCCAGGCTTGGGGCCGGCGCGGGTCCGTCTCTTTGGCTGCGGGAGGCCTCTCGAGCTGGTGTTGCGAGCGGCCGCTCGCAGAGATCCTGGCCGACCCTGAGAGCGGCGAGGTGCGGCCGATCGCGCTCGTCACCGACAACGGACCCTGCTTCAAGGCTGCCCGCTTCGCCGCCTTCGTGGAGAAGCGGGCGGAGCTGATCCATATCCGCACCCGGCGCAAGAGCCCGCAGCAGAACGGCGTTCGCGAGCGGGCGTTCGGCTCGCTCAAGTACGAGCACCTATACCGGCTCGAGATCGACGACGGCTTCGACCTCGGCCGCGAGACCGAGTCCTACCGGCACATCTTCAACACGATCCGGCCGCACGAAGCACTCGCCTGGAGGCGCCCCCTCGACGTCCACCTCGAAGCCTGCAACGATCCTCAGACCCTCAAGTCAAACGAGCCCGAACTCCTGCCACTTTCGTGAAGCGGGACAGTCAACTTCACTTCGCCGAGGCGTGATCGGTGCCGAAAGACGCGTATAGGGTCACCTCGTCTCACTGCGGGCGCTCGGCCCAGGGGCGTTCCGCAACGAGACAACGGGTCCATCCCGCGCACATCCCGCACGAGGTCGCCGGAAGACCCCGGAAGCACCCGGCGATCCCCGCAAGCCGGAGGTCACCGGTTCGATCCCGGTACGCTCCATCTCGAATTTGCAGGAATGGGCAGGTTAACCTGGATGAACCGTCACTCCGGTCTCGCGTCAGCGTGAAGGGCCAACCAGCCAGAGTGACGGTGACGAGCCGGCGGATTCACCCCGGCCCGGTAAATGCCAAGTCCTGCGGAAGGCCCACGGGACTTGACGGCTCGACTCAAGCGCCGGCGCATGGCAATCAGCGAGCTTGAGCCGTCGTCGGCGGGCGTCGCGCACGCGAGAGCGCGAGCTCGACGGCTACGGCGCCGATGGACCTTGAGCTAGCCCCTTCGTTTACGCGGCTAGAGAGTGATGACCCAGCCTATGTTACGAAAATGAACCAAGATTTGGGGGGAATGTCCAACCCATGGGCGCGTCAAGGGATCTAGAGTCGGAGTTCACGATGAAACGGCTGCTATGAGCTGGGTGCTCGACGCGTCGAATCTTCCGAAGCTTGCCCGCGGGTGTGCAGTACTCGGGGGTGGCGGCGGTGGCGATCCCCAGATCGCGCTTGTGATGAGCTTGCTCGCTGTTCAGCGCAATGGTCCCGTCTCAGTAGTCGACCCCGATGAGCTCGACGATGAGGGGCTTGTGATGCCTTGTGGGCTCATCGGCTCGCCGACCGTGACCCTTGAGAAGATCTGGAGCGGCGACGAAGGCGCCGCGTTGCGCGAAGCCGTCGAAAGCATCTGGAAGCGGCCGGTCGCAGCGATCATGTGTTACGAGATCGCTGGCTCGAACGGGCTTCTGCCTGTTGCGTGGGCAGCCAATCTCAGACTGCCCATCCTCGACGCTGATGGCATGAGTCGGGCGTTTCCGGAGATGCAGCAGCAGACGATGCACCTGGCGGGCGTGTCGGCGAGCCCGCTGGTGATCGTGGATGAGCACGGCAATCGCGTCCGCCTCGACACGGTCACCAACCAATGGGCTGAGCGTCTGGCCCGCAGGGTGGTCGCGACTTTCGGTGGCGTCGCCGCGGCAACGTTGTACCAGATGCCGGTTGCGCAGGCTCGTTCTGCGGTTAGTCGGGGCTCGCTGAGCCGCGCCCTCACGATCGGAGAAGCTCTCAGCAACTCGGCCGCCGAACCAGTCCAGGCCTTGATCGATGCGGTAGGCGCGGTTGAACTCCTTTCGGGAAAGGTGATAGCGGTCGAGCGCCGGAGCATGGGTGGCTTCGCGCGCGGATTCGCTGCGATCGAAGGGGCAGGCGCCCACGGAGGCGCTGTACTGCGCTTGGAGCTGCAGAACGAGGCCCTCGTCGCGCTGCGCGACGGAGAGGTGGTCGCGACCGTCCCCGACATCATCTCCGTGCTCGACTCGTACACGGGGGACGCGATCGGAACCGAGCGGCTCGGCTACGGCCAGAACGTGAGCGTCGTGTCGCTGAAATCCGACCCAGCGTGGAAGACCGACGAGGCGCTCGAGGTGGCAGGCCCGCGCGCCTTCGGCTACGAGCTGCCATACGTAGCGTTTCCCGGAAGCGAAACGTAATCCGACAATCGGGAGGGAGGCATGCCGACTACCCAGGACCTCGAACTCGCGAAGGCCGCGTACAAGACGGTCAAAGAAATCGTACGAATTAAAGAAGGCGAGAGCCTTCTAATTACTATTGATTCGGTCAGTGACTTCCGCGTGGCCGAGGAGATGGCCAAAGCCGGCGAGGCGCTCGGAGCGAAGGTGATGGTGGCATGGCACACGACGCCGAAAGGTTACGGAAAGGCGACTGATCCGTACCTGCCTGAGCCGTTGATCGCCGCGTGTCCCGCCACTGACGCGTGGATTGAGCTGAACAACCAGTGGTTGCTCTACGGCACACCATGGCAGAACGCGGTGACGAACGGCCGAACGCGCAACCTAATGCTCGGCGGACTCTCTACCGATCAGCTGATCCGCTGCATCGGCCAGGTCGACATCGATGCGCAGATCGCATTTCAGGAGCAGGTCGTCGAGATCACGTCGCGGATGCAGAAGATGACGATCTCGAATGAGGCTGGCACCGAGGTCGAGTTTGAGAACGACCCACATCGCCCGTTCGCGAACGAGCACATCGCCGAAACACCAGGTGGCCACTTCCTTACCGGTCAGATCGGGTGGGCACCGAAGGAGTCGACTATCACCGGCACGATGGTGTTCGACGGTGCGATCTCAGGTGGGGGCGAAGCCGACATCGGCCGGCTAGACGACCCCGTCATCTACAAGGTCCGCGAGGGCCGGATCCAGGACATCACCGGCGGCCGCGAGGCGACGATCGTGGCGAGATGGTTCGAGAAACTCAACGACTCGCGCATGTACATCGCGGCGCATGTCTGCTACGGCTTCAATCCGAACGCCAAGCTCGGGTTCACAACGACCGAGGACGAGCGGGTGTGGGGCTGTACCGAGTGGGGCTTCGGCTATCAGGGCCCGATGTACTCTGGCGGCGCTCCGCGGGACGCCGCCTCGCACATCGACGGAGTCTCATTGAGCTGCACCGTCACCGGCGACGGTGAGTTCATCCTCAAGGATGGCGAGGTTGTGCATCCAGAGCTCGTCGAGTTGGCGCACGCGTGCGGACGCTGAAACGAATCAGCGTCGCCAGACTCGTCGCCGACCCGTACCCTCCGTACCAATTTGAGGTCGGCGGGGTTGTCGTCGGCTGCGACTACGAGCTGGTCTCGGAGGCGCTTGCTGAGGGCGGCTTGCCGTCGACTATTCGGCTGCTACCGTGGGATGTCTGTATCTCCGAGCTGCGGGCAGGCGCTGCCGATGCCGTATTCCAGATTGCGCGTACGCCTGAACGAGAGCTGGAGTTCCTGTTCTCAGCACCGCTCCGCACTGAGCGGACGCTGATCTACGGACACCCACCCGCGCTCGAGGGCCTTGCAAACTTCCAGGGACTCGAAGAGGTGACCCGTACGAATCCGCTGGGTGTGTTACGGGGGTTCAGCTACAACCCTTTCGTCGACCGCCTCCGGCCGCAAGCGAGGGTCGAGGCGGACAGTCAAGAAGAGCTCGTTCGGCGACTCGCCGAAGGAACGCTTCAGCTTGCGCTGCTGGACTCCAGCGTGGCGCAGCGGCTACTCGACCGTGCTGACGCCAGAGGCGTTGAGTTAGTACCGGGCATCGAGATCACACGCAGGCTTCATCTGGCGGTGCGTCGGACTTCGCCCGGAGTGCTCGAGGCTTTTAAAGCCGGGTTCGCCGTACTAAGGACAAGCGGACGCGAGGGCGAGATTCTCCAGCACTACGGCTTTCCTGCGGCCGCGCCGCGCCCGTTCTGGCCCACCTTGCCGGCGCAGAGGTAGAGCGGCGCGTGTTCCCCGAATCGGATAGCGCAGTCGTACAGGTGCCGCCATCTCCTCAGGAGTTGCTCCGCGCGCTCATCCGCTACGACACTTCGAACCCGCCAGGAAACGAACGATCCTGTCTCGAGTACGTCACGCGGACTCTCGCGAATGGCCGGATCGAGTCGCGCCTCCTTGCGCTCGAGCCGGAGCGCCCGAACTTGATTGCACGGGTTCCCGGCCGCGGGGACGCGCCGCCGCTGCTCCTCTATGGGCACATCGATGTCGTTCCAGCGCATCCCTCGGAGTGGGCGCGACCGCCATTCAAGGCTGAGGTTGCGGACGGCCTGATTTGGGGACGGGGTGCGCTCGACATGAAGGGCGGGATCGCAATGCTCGTCTGCGCGCTCATGCGGGTTGCCGCTGCGGACACTCAACCGCCTGGCGACATCATCCTCGCGCTCACCAGCGATGAGGAAACAGGCAGCCGAACCGGGATGGAGTACCTCGTCGAGCGGCACGCATCCAAGTTCGATGGCGTACGGCACGCACTCAGTGAGGTCGGCGGCTACACATACTGGCACCGAGACCGGCAAATCGTGCCAATCCAAGTCGCCGAGAAGCAGCGTTGCGTAATTCGGGCGACAGTTCGCGGCATCGGTGGTCACCCGGCCCTGCCGGTTCCCGAGACCGCGAGCGGCAAGCTGGGAGCCCTTCTCTTCGCACTCGCAAAGCGGCGCCTTCCGGTGCACGTGACTCCGATTGTTCGCACCGTCGTCGACGCGATTGCCGAGGCGATGCCTCTGAGGGATGCGCTGCTTCTGCGCGCTCTCCCCACACCGGGCCTGACGAACCTGCTTCTTCGCGCGCTTGGGGAGATCGGTGCCCTAGTCGATCCGCTTCTCCACAACACCGCGACGCCTACGCTCTTCCGTGGTGGTGTCGCGTCGAACGTCGTGCCAAGCGAGCTCTCGGTCGATCTCGATGGCCGGGTCCTCCCCGGACTCACTCCCGACTACCTCGTCGCGGAGCTCGAAATGGTTGCACCCCGGGTGGCCGAATATGAAATCGTCCACATTGAGCCCACGCCCCCGCCGCAGCCGAATCTCGATCTCTTCCCGCTCCTTGCACGGATCCTCCGCGAGAGGGACAGCGACTTGATTGCGGTCCCCTCGGTCCTGCCCGGATACACGGATGCGCGACACGTGAGTAGGCTGGGGATTCAGACATATGGTTTCTTGCCGATGAGGCTGCCTCGAGAGATCACGATGGCACTCATGCACGCCCCGGACGAACGCGTGCCCTCTGAAACGCTCGACTTCGGCGTCGATTGCCTGGTGGAAGTGATCCGCCGGTACGAAGAGGTGGCCCGGTGAGCGCGCCGCCCGGTTCTTTCGCGGTGCGGGAGTCTCGGACGACAACGGATAGCGAACGTGCGAGTCGACAGGTACGTCTTGGTATCGACGTCGGCGGTACAAACACCGACGCCGTCGTCATCGATTCCGAAGACCGCCTACTTGCGCAACAGAAGGTTCCGACCACTGCAGACATCACGGGCGGAATCCGGGCGGCAATCGCCTCGGTGCTCGGCGTCGAAGCAATTGCGGGGAGCAACATCGCATGTGTGATGCTCGGAACGACTCATGCGGCCAATGCGGTTCTCGAACGTCGAAACCTTCGTCGCGTCGCCGTGATAAGGATCGGCGGTCCGGCGACGCGGGCGATCCCGCCGCTTGCAACCTGGCCGGACGACCTGCTCAACGTCATATCGGCCGGCGAGATCGTGGTCGATGGAGGCATCGAATTTAACGGTGAGGAGTTCACTCCGCTTGACTCAGGGTCCATCGCCCGTTTTCTCGACAATGTTGCGGGACAGGTCGATGCGGTCGCGATCACGAGTGTGTTCGCGGCCGTCTCCGAAGCCCACGAGGTGGCCGCCGCAAGTCTTGCTCGCCGCATACTAGGCGACGTCCACGTCTCGCTCAGCCACGAGATCGGCACACTCGGGCTGCTCGAGCGCGAGAACGCGACTGTTCTCAACGCCGCTCTGATCGGCGTCTCCGCTGAAGTCACACGCGCTCTCGAGTCGGCTTTGCGCGCACATGACTTGGACTCGGCCGTCTACCTGACCCAGAACGACGGGACACTCATGCTTCTCGACTACGCGCTGCGGTACCCGGTGCTGACGATCTGGAGTGGCCAGGCGAACAGCATCTGCGGGGCCGCATACCTCAGTGGACTCGACGACGCGCTCGTGATCGACGTTGGAGGCACGACGATCGATGTCGGAATGCTCATTAGCGGCCTCCCGAAAGACTCGAGTAGTCCGCACGAGATCGGGGGCGTTGTGACCAACTTCCCGATCCCCGACTTTGTGTCGCTCCCCGTAGGTGGGGGGAGCGTGATCGCGCGCTCGGGCGGGAGCATCCTGGTCGGACCCCGTAGTGTCGGGTACCGTCTCGCGGAGGAGGCACTGGTGTTCGGCGGACGTACGGCCACGGTGACCGACGCGGCTGTGGCGGCCGGACGCCACGTCATCGGCGACCAGAAGCGAGCGGCTCGGCAGCGCAAGCTTCTCTCGGCGGGGCTAGCGGCAGTCGACCGGATGATCGCGGCGGCGACGGACACGATGAAGCTCTCGCGCACGAATGTCCCGCTCGTCGTTGTCGGCGGCGGTGGCTTCATCGTGCCAGACACGCTGCCAGGTGTCACAGACGTGATCAGGCCAAACCACCACGAGGTGGCCAACGCCGTGGGCGCGGCGATCGCGTCAGTCGGTGGGCAGGTCGACCGCGTAGTCGACCTCACCGCCGGAAGTCTCGGGGACGCGGTCGACGCCGCTCGTAATTCTGCCGTGGCACGGGCGATACGTGCAGGTGCCGATCCCCGGCGGATACGGGTGATCCACGAGGAGAGGATCCCGCTCGCCTACCTGACGAACCCCACTGCTCGCATCCGCATCAAGGTCGCAGGATCGCTCGCATCGCTCGATCGACGCCTGGCGTGAAGACCATGAGAGTTTCGCACAAGAGGTGTCGCTCTTTTCATCGTTTCTCACAACATCGCGCTCAGCTAACTCGTATAGGTTCACGTAACCGATTATGAGTACGGTCTTGGGGACGCGATACCGTCGTCCGGACGGCCTCGAGAAGGCCACGGGGGCCGTGCGGTATACGGCAGATCTCGGTGGGCCGGGCGTGGCGCATGCTGCGTTTCTCTACGCCGGCCAATCCCACGCGCGGGTCGTGGCGCTCGACGCCACGAGGGCCCTCGCGCTTCCCGGTGTGCTGGCGGTGCTCACGCACGAGGACGTGCCCAACGTTCGCTACGGGATGTTCGTCAAGGACAGGACACTTTTCGCGCGCGAGGTTGTGCGCTTCGAGGCGGAGATCGTCGCTGCCGTCGCGGCAGCGTCACCTGAGGTCGCCCGCGAGGCATGCGCGCTGATCCACGTCGAGTATGAGGCCCTCGAGCCGGTACTAGACGCGGAAGCAGCTCTCGATGAGACGAGCCCCCTAGTGCACCCGTCGTGGGCCGATTACGAGTCCAAGGCCGGTGTTTCGCGCAGCCGCAACGATTGTGGTCACATGACGACCGTGAAGGGGGACTTCGAGAGTGGCCTCGCTGAGGCTGACATCGTCGTCAAGGAGACGTACCGCACTGACATGTCTCACGCCGTGCCAATCGAGCCGCACGCAATCCTGGCCGAGTGGCGCGGCGATCGAGTGACGATCTGGAGCAGTACGCAGGTGCCGTTCCCGGCTCGTTCCGGAGTCGCCGAGACGCTGCAGATCCCAGAGAGTCATGTCCGAATCGTCGTACCTTGCCTAGGCGGCGGCTTCGGCGGTAAATGCGACTTCCATTTCGAGGCGCACGTTGCCGCACTCGCTCGCGCAGCGAGGCGACCCGTGCGGCTTGTCTTCACCCGCCGCGAGGAGTTTATTGCGGTCGACAAGGTGCATCATCCGATGGTGATCGAGCTCGAGACCGGCGTGAAGGACGATGGGACGATCACTGCGCGGCGCGCCCGCGTTGTACTCGACTCCGGCGCCTATGTGGGTGACGCCCTTTTCGCGTCTGAAATCGGACTGATGATGGTGACGGGCGCATACCGTATCCCAAACGTGAACGCGTCGGTCCACACCGTGTACACGAACAAGACGCCCGCGGGCTCCGTCCGCGCACCCGGAGGTCCTCAGATCTGCTGGGCGGTCGAGCAGCATACGGATGTTCTCGCAGCGAGGGTCGGACTCGATCCGCGGGACTTCCGCCGCCGAAACCTCGTCATCGAGGGCGACACCGGTCCGACCGGTCAGCGCTTCGACCGAAGCGGGGCGATCGAATGTCTCGATCGGGCATGTGTGGCGGCGGGCTGGGGCGAGTCGCTGGCGGAGGGGGAGGCGCTCGGGATCGCCTGCGGCTGGTGGTTCAGCCTCCCGGCACCCTCGGGCGCCTATGTAAAGCTGAACGCGGACGGCAGCGGCACGATCGTCACCGGAGCGCAGGAGAACGGTAGTGGCGCCGTCATGGGGCTTGCACTTCTCGCCGCCGAGGAGCTTGGGATGCAGCCCGAGAGCTTTTCGATCGTACATCAGGACACCGACGCCGGTCCCTGGGATCTCGGTAGCGCAGGGAGCCAGACGACGATAAACAACGGCCGTGCTGTCATCGAAGCAGCGGTCGACGTGCGGCATCAGCTGCTCGAGCTGGCGAGTGAGGAACTCGAAGCCTCGCCACTTGATCTCGTGCTCGCTGAGGGGGCCGCGCACGTAGTAGGTACTCCTTCGCGCTCCGTATCAATTGCCGAGCTCGCCTCGAAAGCGCACGGAGGCAAGCTGCTCCTCGGCCGTGGTTCCGGCGCGCCGCCTGCGGTCCCCGAGCACGAGCTTCGGGGCTGTGTCGGCCGGCTCGGCTACTCGGCGTTCGCGGCGCCTTCCTTCTTCTGCCACGTCGCGCGGGTGCGTGTCGATCGCGAATCCGGCGTCGTACGCGTACTCGAGGTCACGGCGGCGCATGACAGTGGTGAAATCCTGAATCCCTTGGGTGCAGAGGGGCAGGTCGAAGGCGGCGTCGTTCACGCAATCGGCATCGCGCTGCTCGAAGGAACACAGTTCGAAGGCGGCCACCAACAGAACACGCACCTGCTCGACTACAAGCTGCAGACGACCGCCGACGCGCCGACGATCAACGTCATCTTTGTCAGGACGGGGACGCCGACAGATTTTCCGCACGACGCGAAGGGGGTCGGCGAGCCGCCGGTCGTGCCGACTGCGGCCGCGATCGCGAACGCCGTGGCTGACGCTGTCGGCGTCCGTGTCCGGCACCTGCCAATGACGCCGGAGCGTGTCTGGCGTGCCGTAACCGGGCACGCGGCGTGAGCACTTCGCAGTTCTTTGCGCCCGAAAGCGTGTCCGAGGCTGTGGGCATCCTCGCCTCGCACGACGAAGCGCGTCCGATTGCGGGCGGAACAGACCTCGTAGTCGCTGCTCGAAACGGCAAACAGCCCCTTCCCAGCACGCTTGTTGCCCTCCACCGCATCGTTGAACTGCGGTCGCTTGAGGCGGAGGACGAAGGCCTTCGGATTGGTGCGCACGTCACGCACGGCGAGCTCGCGAGCTCCGCTGATGTGGTCGCGGGCTGGACAGCGCTCGCCGACGCCTCGCTGCTCGTGGGCTCTCCGGCGACGCGAAACACGGGCACCATCGGCGGGAATGTCATCAACGCTTCGCCGGCGCTGGAACTTGGCGCTCCACTGCTCGTGCATCGCGCCCGGGTCCGGCTCAAGTCGGAGGCGGGCGAGCGGACGCTTGGCGTCAATGAGCTCTGGCTCGGGCCTGGGCGCACGGCGGCAGCGCCGCACGAGCTGCTGACTGAAGTGGCGATGCCACGAGCGCCTGCAGGGAGTGGCAGCGCCTATGTGCGACTTGAATACCGACAGGCGATGGAGATTGCCATCGTCGGAGCGGCCGCGCTCGTGACGGTTGAGGACGGGTGCATCGCTGAGGCCGCCCTCGCGCTCACGGCGGTTGCGCCGACCTGCGTGCTCGTCGAGGGCGTCGCGGACATCCTTGCAGGCTCGACGCTCGAGTCCGCCCCGCTTGAGCTTGCGGTCGCACGAGCGGTTGAGCAGGCGGCGCCGATCAGCGATCTTCGCGCCTCGGCTGTTTACCGCCGCGCGCAAGTTGGCGTCATGGCGGCGCGGGCACTTAGGATCGCCCTGCGACGCGCGAGCGGCGAGACCGTTGGCGTTCCGGCGAACAGGTGGGCGGACTTTGGCAGCTGATGTCGGCCTGCGTGCGTACCCCCTTTCGTTCCGCGTCAACTCCGCGGGCTTTGAGGTACGTGTGACAGCTCATCGGTCATTGCTTTCCGTGCTGCGAGAGGACCTCGGCTTCACGGGACCGAAGGAGGGGTGCGACGACTCGGAGTGCGGAGCCTGCATGGTGCTTCTCGACGGGCTACCTCTGAACTCTTGCTCTTACCTCGCGCTCCAGTGCAACGGGTGCGCCGTAACGACGGTAGAGGGTCTTGCCGTTGGCTCGAAGCTGCACGTCCTTCAGCAGGCGATAGTCGACGCGGGCGGCGTGCAGTGCGGCTTCTGCACCCCCGGCATGTTGATCTCTGCTGTCGCGCTACTCAACCGCGTACGAGAGCCAGACGAGTTGCAGGTGCGTCACGCGCTCGCTGGGAACCTCTGCCGCTGCACGGGCTACCAGAAGATCGTTCAAGCTGTTCTGAGCGCCGCGAGCACGCTGGCCGCCGCGCCCATGTCTCAGAGGAGGATCACCGGTTTCTAATCGTCGCTCACCTCTTGGTTTGGTTCTCGGCAGTCACATGGCTCCGGAGGCAATCGGGCACTCGGCGCGCCTCGCGGAGGAACTCGACTTCGGGGAGCTCTGGTTCTCGGAAGACTGTTTCTTCGCAGGCGGGATGTCGGGCGTCACCGCGGCGCTTGGCGCCACCGTTGATTTGCCGGTCGGGTTGGGCATCGTCTCCGCCTTGACCCGGCACCCAGCGCTTCTCGCGATGGAGATCGCGACGATGTCTCGCCTCCATCCCGGCCGATTGCGGCCCGGAGTCGGGCTTGGCGTACCGGTCTGGCTCGAGCAAATGGGCCTCATGCCAGAGTCCCCGCTGACCGCACTTCGCGAGTGCATGACAAACCTGCGAGCCCTCCTCGCCGGCGAGGAGGTCACGTTTAGGGGCAAAGTCTTTTCGTTCCACAAGATCTTCCTCACACACCAGCCCCAGGAGGAGCTGCCTCTCTATATGGGGCTCGTCAACCGAAAGGGCCTTGTGCTCTCGGGCGAAATAGCGGACGGAACTGTCCTGTCGGTCCTCGCCGGAACAGCCTACATCCGCTGGGCCCGAGAGCAGATCGCCGGCGGGGCGGCAGCTGCCGGTCGCACCGGCCACCACCGCATCGCCACGTACGCCCTCTATTCGGTTGACGCCGATTCGAAAAAGGCGAAGGAGGCGTTGCGAAGTGTCACTGCATTTTATCTGGAGGCGATGCCCAAGAACGCGTTATCGCAGGTATACGGCATCGCTGACGAGGCCGGCGAGATGTTGAGCCGTGGGGGCGCTGCCGCCGTGGCGCGCGAGATGCCGGCCCAGTGGCTCGAGGACCTCGTGATTGCAGGCGATCCTGACGAGTGTGCCGACAAGATCAACGCGTTTCTCGAAGCCGGTTCGGACTCCGTCAACCTCTGGGTCTTCCCACTCGAGAGCGCGGAGGACGTGCTGAGGCTGACCGCTCGCGAAGTTCTCCCCCGGATCTGATCCTCAGCGAAAGGAGAATGTCTTCGATGGCTCAGCGCGTCTTCTTCCTCAACACTCTGCGTGACGGGGTCGAACCCAGCTCGTACGAGGATTGGGTACGTCGCGTCGACTACCCGGTCGCCCGGAATGTCTCAGCGATCAGGACCTACGTTGTTAGCCGGGTCGAAGGCCACCTCGATTCGGCTGACCAGACCCCCACGCTGTGCCAGTACCTCGAGGTGATCGAGGTGGAGAGCATCGAGAGGTATCGAGCAAGCCTTGACGGAAACGCAGACCTTGAGGCGCTGCTCAAGGAGTGGGAGACCTACGTTGGCTCGTCAGTAGCCATCTGGGGCGAGGTGCTTGAGTAGGCCGCCGGTAGCCACAAGAACCGCGCACCGGAGCGCGGCCGGTTCGGCGCCCGGGAGCGCTTCCTACGGTGACGATCTGGCGGTGTTCCGCTGGCGGCTCCGCAGACAGGACAGCCTTGCAGCGGCCGCGTAGCGTGGGATCGGGTCGGCGGAGGCCGGCCGATAGTGCTCGTTCACGGCACACCCAGCAAGTCCTTCCGTTGGCGCAAGGTCGCTCCGGTGCTGGCGAAGCGCTTCTCGGTGTACCTGTTCGATCTGCTCGGCTATCGCGATTCGGAGCGGCGCGAAACTCAGGACGTTTCGATCACTCCCCAGGCGCGGGTAGTGGCCTAGATGCTCGAGGTGAGGGTCGGGTAGGACGAGGCGATCGGGCGCTGGGAAGGCGCATCTGAGGCTCGGTCGACGTGCCACTGTACGAGTATCGTTGCGCGGGAGGCCATGCAACCGATGTCTTCCACCCCGTCGGTGCAGAGTTAGAGGTGCACTGCGAGACGTGCGGCCAATCGGCACAGCGGGTCCTCACCCCGCCGATGGTGCACACACAGTTCTACTTCTCGTCCTCGGTCATTGCGCCTCGAAAGCCGCGCGAACGCGAAATGGGGAAGCCGGATCGAAACGACGACGAGTCGTGAGGCCCGAGCGCGTTGGAGTACTCATCGGTCTCGATTTCTTGTGCGATCCGCATTAAGAGCATTAAAGTCTCGTAATCTTCGCCGAAGACAGTTCCTGAGGTCAAGGATAACCTCGCGGAGCAGGCGATCGTCCAGGGTCCGTGGCGGGCGAAGCGAGGTGTCTGATGACTGACTTCTTCGAGGACAACGCAGACGGCACAAACCTGCGGCTTTCGCGCAGGGAGCTGCTCGTCAAAGGTGGCGTGGCGGCGGGTGCACTCGGTGCTGGATCGCTTCTCGCGCAGAGGGCACTTGCAGCGCAGGCCTCTGTCGGCGAGGCTTCCCAACTCACGATCAGGCATCTCGGCTATGGCGTTGACCAACTCGCCGCCATCGAAGCTGCCGCCGAGAAGAAGCTCAACTATAAGTTCAACTTCACCATCAAGGACTTGCCTTCGGTCGCGCAGCTCTTGGTCACGAGCCCGGGCCAATGGGACGTCGCCTCGCCCGACCAGTACCAGGTCCCGCAAATCCTGCCTGCTGACGTCATCCAGCCGATCGATACCCGGAGAATCCCGGAGTGGCGCAATGTTGTACCACTCTTCAAGACCGGCAAGATGAGTGCGTCGTGCACCTTTGGCCAGGGTGACGCCGCCTACCGTATGCTGCCGATCGACCCGAAGGATCCAAGGCGGCTGACCGGCGGGACGCCTTTCCAGGCCTCCCTAAGGAACAAAGTGCCTCAATCGCGCTACATCTTCGGTCTCCCGAACGTGTACAACGTCGACTCCTTCGGATACAACCGCAAGGTGTTCGGCAGGCCCGCGACCACCTGGGCGGAGCTCGTCAATCCGCGTTGGAAAGGCCGGATCGGCATCATCAACGATCCAGCCAGCGGTCCGCAGGAACTCGCGCTCGCGCTCCAATCTGCGGGGAAGCTCAAGGTTCGCAACCTCGGGAACATGAGCCGCGCCGAAATCGACAATCTGACGAAGATGACTATTGACCTCAAGAAGCAGGGCTACTTCCGAGCCCTGTGGAGCACGTTCGAGGAGTCGGCAAGCTTGATGGCTGCTGGTGAGGTGGTTATCGAGAGCATGTGGCAGCCGGCGCAGACGATCTTGCTCGAGCAGGGGCACGACGTCGGCTACGCGGCGCCCAAGGAGGGGTACCTGGGTTGGTGCATCTTCCTAGCCATTCCGAAGCATGTGAAAGGCGAGAAGCTCGACGCTGTCTACGACTACCTTAACTGGTGGCTTTCGGGCGTACCCGGCGCCATCGTTGCCCGTCAAGGCTACTACAGCCCCGTGCCGAAAAACGTCAGGAAGTATCTGTCGAAGGCGGAATGGGACTATTGGTATGGCGGAAAGCCGGCGGCTACAGTTCTCGTCGGGCCTAGCGGGAAACGATTGCTCCCGAAGGGTACGCTGCGCGAGGGAGGCTCGTTCGCCCGGCGTGTCTGCAAGTATGCGTTCTGGCAGACCGTCATGCCCGAGACCCAATACATGACACAGCGCTGGAACGACTTCGTCTCGGCCTAGAACGAACGACTTCGGCTCGGCCCCCGGGGTGACCATTCGCGAGACGACGGTCCAGATCGAGGATGAGAACGCAGCCTGACTTAAGTCATGCGAGGCCTCGAACTCCGTGGGCTCACGAAGATCTTCGGAGATGTCGTGGCTGTCGACGCGGTCGACTTCCACGTCGACCATGGCGAGTACATCGTCTTGCTCGGCCCTTCGGGGTGTGGGAAGACGACCATTCTGCGCATGATCGGCGGGCACGAGAGCGCGACCTCAGGCGACATCCTACTGGACCGGGATCGCCTCAATGCCGTTCCGGCGGCAAAGCGCCCCACCACGACGGTCTTCCAACACTTCGCACTCTTCCCTCACATGAATGTGCTCGGCAACGTTGAGTTCGGACTTCAAATGCAACGTATTGGCCGCAAGGAGCGACGTGAGCGGGCAATTGAGATGATCGAGCTAGTCGGCTTGCGCGAGCTCCGCTACAGGCGTCCCCTCGAACTGTCCGGCGGACAGCAGCAGCGAGTCGCACTAGCACGAGTGCTCGTCACGAATCCGAAGCTGCTACTCCTCGATGAGCCGTTCGGCGACCTTGATCGCCTGCTCCAGCTGCGAATGAGGGTCGAGCTGCGCGAACTCCAGCGCGAGCTCGGGATCACCTTCATCCACGTCACGCACAACCAGGAAGAGGCGCTGTCGATGGCCGACCGAATCGTTGTCATGGAGGCCGGCCGGGTCATGCAGGTCGGGTCTCCTGTCGAGATTACGCAGTCGCCCAAAAACCTCTTCGTGGCGACTTTCATGGGCGACAACAACATCTTTCGCGGCGCAGTGTCCGGCTTCGAGGCCGGTCAAATGCTCGTTGCGACTGAGATCGGCATGCTCGCCCTCCCTCTGGCAGCCGCAGCTGCGACGCCCCCTCTCGGCGAGCCTGTCGTCGCGGCGGTGCGCGCGAACGCCATTCGCGTCTCGCGCGCCGAGCACGGGCCGCCAGTTGCGAACGAGATGCGCTGTATCGTGAAGGCGACCGAGTATCTCGGCGACGTCGTCAAGGTACATCTACTGGCAGGTGAGCACCCGCTGCTTGCGAAGGCGCCCGAGGATCAGTATCTCGAGCTTCGCGGGCTCACCGGGACTTTGGTCGCAGCACGGTTCGAACCCGTCGACGCGAAGCTGCTCGATGAGTGACGCGCCGGGGCGCGAGGCTGCGATCTACGGAGCGGAGCGCGGGGAGCGATTCGACCGACGGGGGGGCGCGAGATTCGCGACCCTGTTGTGGGGGCTACCTGGACTCATCTGGCTCGCGCTCTTTCTCGTAGTGCCCGTTGCTGTGATCGTCGTTGTGAGCTTCTTCACGCCAACGATCTTCGGCTTCGAGGAAACCTGGACGCTCGACAACTACAGGACGCTGTTCGCGGAAAACTCGCAGTATCTCCCGACGCTTGTGAAGGTCACGCGGAACGCGGCGATCACAACGGCGATCTCGCTCGTGATCGGCTACCCCGTCGCGTACTTTCTGGCCACGCAAGTGAAGAAACAGCGAGTGGCGATCGCGCTTTTCGTCGTAGCGCTGGCACCGTTTTTCACGAGCGCAATCATCCGCACCGTTGCCTGGATGCCTACCCTCTCGCAGCAAGGAGCAGTCAACAAAATCCTCCAGCGCGCCGGCGCCGACCCGATCAGCGCGCTTCTATTCAGCGACTTCGCCGTCGTGCTTGTGATGACGCAGATCTACGTTCTCTTCATGGTCACGCCGATCTTTTTCCAGCTTGCCGCAATCGACCGCAGCGCCCTCGAGGCCGCTCGCGATTTGGGGGCGAGCGGCTCGCGCGTCTTCTTTCACGTCGTGCTCCCGCTGACTCTCCCAGGCGTCCTGATCGGCTCGGTCTTCGTCTTCGTCCTCTCGATGGGCGATTTCGCGACATACCGGATCATCGGAGGTGGGAAGGTCGGCTCGATCGGTGTCAATATCCAAAACTTCATCACCCAGCTCCAATTTCCGGCGGCTGCGGCGCAGGCGGTCGTACTTGTGCTAGGCATGTCCTTCGGATCAGCGTTGCTCTTGCGGTTCGCCCGTCTGAGGACGGAGCTCTAAGGTGGCTAACGCGCGGGCGTCGCTGTTCAAAGGAGCTCTTGCCGCGTACTTCGGGCTCTTCCTAATCTTCATGTACGGACCGATGCTCGTGATGGCGGTCCTGTCGTTGCAGAGCAACCAGGGGGGCGCCACTTTCCCGTCGCGCGGGCTCCTGAGCCTCTACTGGTACCGATACCTCGGCAGCGAGGAGTCGGCGGAGGTCCGCTCGGCTGCCCTTCGCTCACTACTTCTCGCCTTCACGGTAGGGCTGATCGTGGGCTTCCTGGCTCTCTCACTCGCGATGGCGTACCGCAGATTGCGCTTGCTCAGTTGGCCGCTCCTCTATCTCGTCCTCCTCTCGCTGATGACCCCTGGGCTCCTGCTTGGTCTCGGGATGACAATTTGGTGGAGGCTCCTCGGCCTGGATAGCACGCTTTACACGACCGTGCTCGGGGCGCAAGTCGTGTGGGCTCTCCCGTTTGGCTTCCTCGTCATGCTGTCAGTGTTCAACCGGTACGACGAAACCGTCGAGGAGGGCGCTCGCGACCTCGGCGCCTCGGGGATCAGGACCTTCGCGCGCGTGACCCTGCCGATAGTCTGGCCCGGGCTTTTCGGCGCCGCGTTGCTAGGGATGACGCTATCGTGGAACGAGTTCGAGCGGACGCTCCTCGCCTCGCCAGTGCAGACGCTCCCGCTACAGATCTACTCGGAGATTACCGTCAGCGTCCTCGAGCCAAGCCTTTACGCCCTCGGAGTCTTAACCACCATCGGGACGCTTCTGGCCGTGCTTGTCATGCTCGTCGTCGGCGCCGTGTGGGCACGTCGCACTACGCGCGCGCATGCAGCCGAGCTCGAGGCGTTCGCGGCGCCGATCGTGGAACCTGAGGCCGCCTAGTGCAGCGTTCCTGAAGTGGGTTGTTGTTTGATGGCTCTGGCGAGGATCTGTTCGGGGGTCTTGGTCCAGACGAATGGTTGAGCGCGCTGG
>Ga0209640_10000831_pt1 | contig 24822 bp, 16 predicted proteins | sample RifCSP10_1_FD_184018 | JGI IMG/M metagenome (GOLD analysis project Ga0209640, IMG submission 184018) | Soil microbial communities from Rifle, Colorado - Rifle CSP2_sed 10_1 (SPAdes) (version 2) | ecosystem: Environmental > Terrestrial > Deep subsurface > Rock core/Sediment | place: Rifle... | reverse complement strand
ATATCAACCTCACGATAATGAGATCAATCGGTCAACAAGTTGGCGTCGCCATAGAAAACGCCCAGCTATTTGAAGAACAACGCAAAACAGCACAACGTTTGAGAGAGCTGGATAAGCTAAAGTCGCAGTTTCTCGCCAATATGTCGCACGAACTGAGGACTCCGTTGAACTCAATTATCGGATTTTCCCGAGTTATTTTAAAAGGCATCGATGGCCCCATCACCGATCTCCAGCAACAAGACTTGACGGCGATCTACAATTCCGGCCAACATCTGCTAAACATGATCAACGATGTCCTCGATTTGTCCAAAATTGAAGCCGGAAAGATGGAAATTTCCTATGAAGATGTTAACCTGGCGGATCTGATCAAAAGTGTAATGTCCACTGCTGCGGGTTTGGTAAAAGATAAACCTATAAAACTTTTTCAGGTCATTCCGGAGGAATTTCCCGTTGTCAGAGCCGATCCAACCAGGGTTCGGCAAATAATATTAAATTTGCTGTCGAATGCAGCAAAATTCACCGATGAAGGATCGATAACCATAAAAGCCCAGCGGCAAAAGACCGCCGGCACAGACGAGGTTCTGATCAGCGTCACCGACACGGGGCCGGGCATCGCTCCTGAAGACCAGGCTAAATTGTTCCAACCCTTCTCGCAGGTCGATGCCTCGCCGACGCGAAGTACAGACGGCAGCGGGCTGGGGCTATCCATTTGCCGCGCTTTGGTCGAGATGCACAAGGGTCACATTGGATTGGAGAGTAGAGTCGGGGAAGGCAGCACTTTTTATTTTACCCTCCCCGTCTGCAGCCCGGATTCATTTTTAAGGGCTACAACGGGGTCAAATAATAACCACAAGGTCATCTTAGCCATCGATGCGAACATGAAAGTCATCGAGTATTACAAGCAGCAACTGGCCGATCATGGCTTTGAAGTGATCCCGCTTACCGATCCTTCTCAGGCCGTCGACCGGGCGCGCCAATCGCAGCCCTATGCGATTACGTTGGACGTGCTCTGGTCGCAAGAGGACGGTTGGCAGATTCTGAAAGCTTTAAAGCATGATCCGGCAACACGCGAGATACCCGTAATCGTCTGCAGTATGCTGGATGAAAGAGAGACTGGTCTTAAGCTGGGGGCAACCGCGTATATAACGAAGCCGATCCTGGGCGACGATCTGGCTGAAATTCTTCACAAAATTGACGTGAAACAATAGCCAGGGAGGGTTTTTTGTCCTTAAACTTATCCGTGCGATGCCTGGACTGCGGTAGTGAATTTGTTTTCAATCTTAGCGCCACTGCCTGCTCGACTTGTGGCAGCCAGTGGCTGCAGGCCAATTACGACTACAAAGTACTGGGGTTTTCACTCCCGTCCAATTTGAGCCGGCGCCAGTTCAACCTCTGGCGATACAAAGAACTTTTACCGGTAGATCAATTCGATCAAAACTTATTTCTGGGTGAGGGCGGCACTCCCCTGGTTCAAGCGTCAAATCTTGGCATGATGCTGGGGTTGAACCACGTTTATATAAAGGATGAAAGGCAGGGTCCAACGGCCTCGTTTAAGGATCGCCAGGCAGCCGTCAATATCGCCGCATTGAAAGAAGCTGAGATTTCGGAGATGGTGTTGGCTTCGACGGGCAATGTTGCCATCGCTTACTCCGCCTATGCGGTGCGCGCCGGGATAAAATTATGGGTTTTTCTGACCAGCCTTGTGCCTGAGGAAAAAATGCGTGAAGTGGCTCTTTACGGCACGCAGGTGGTCAAAGTTACCGGCACCTACGACCAAGCAAAGCAAGTTGCCGTTGCATTTGCCCGCGAGCGCAGTCTTTACCTTGAGAGGGGCGCTCGCTCCATTCCTTCCGTGGAAGCGATGAAAACCATCGCTTTTGAAATCGCCGAGCAGCTGACGGAGTGGCTTGGGCATCCTGCACAAAAGAATACAGCCGGAAGACCGGAAATCCAGTGGCGATCGCCCGATTGGTATATTCAAGCGGTCAGCGGTGGTTTGGGTCCTTTAGGAGTCCAAAAGGGTTTCCGCGAACTGTACCAGATGGGGTTAGTGGATCGTATCCCGGCTATCGCCTGCATTCAAACCGAGGGCTGCGCTCCCATGGTCAATGCCTGGCGACAAAACCGAAACGAAGCACAGGCGATAAGTTCTCCGCGCACGCATATCACTACCCTTTCCACCGGCGACCCTGGCCGGACGTACAGTCTGCTCTATGAATCTGCCAAAACCCATGGAGGTGTCTTTGAAAGCGTTGGAGATGAAGAAACCTTTCGCGCCCTGCACATCCTTGCTAAGATGGAAGGGCTCTCGGTGGAACCGGCTGCTGCGGTTGCTTTCGCTGGTCTGATAAAACTGGCCCGCGCCGGCCTTGTGAAACCAGACGACGTTGTCGTTGTAAACTGCAGTGGGCATACAATGCCCATCGAAAAAATGATATTAGGCGATGGCGGCGCGCGCGATTTGTCTACGACATCTTATTCGATGAAGGAAACCCCCGTCGAAGGTCTGCTCGCTGCATTAAGTGAATTGAGCGCCGAACGATTTCCCCGCGTTGCTATCGTTGACGACAATCCGGACGCGCGCCGCTTAATCCGCCGCATCTTACAAGCACGCGACAACTTTACCCTATATGAAGCTGAGAGCGGTCGCGCCGCCATCGAGCTGGCGAACCGGGAAAAACTGGACCTGGTAATCTTAGACCTCATGATGCCCGAGGTGGATGGCTTTTCTGTCCTGAACGCTCTGAAAGAAAACCCCAATACCGCTCCAATACCGGTGATCGTGGTCACCGCGAAGGAGCTTACGCAGGAAGAGAAAAGGAGTCTGCACGGACAGATTCATGCGCTGATGCAAAAGGGGGAGTTCTTAAGCGACGAACTCTTGGAAGAAGTACGAAATGTCGTGAAAACTTAATCCAATGGTAAACAGGACGAGAGGATTTCGTGCTGCGCTGGCCTCAGCGCTTTTCTTAGGGCTCTTGCCGGTGTTTGGAAAGCAGGCAATACTATTGGGAATGCCGCCACTCGCCGTGGTAGCGCTTCGCACTGTCCTGGCGGCCAGCTTATTGTTAGGCGTCATGATTGTTTTTCAGCGCGCCTATCTGTATATATATCCCGTCGGCTTTTTTGGATGCCTTCTGGCGGGTGGTTTGAACGGCTTCGGTTCACTGCTCTTTTACACTGCACTTGGACGCATTGATGCCGGATTGGGCCAATTGCTCTATTCTCTTTACCCGCTCTTCACCATTTTATGGTTCCGGCTTGACCGCCAAAAATCGAGTAGCTTAACTTTTTTCCGGTTGCTCTTGGCTGTTCCGGCCGTTTACTTGCTGATCCAGACCCCGAAAAATGAATTGGACGGTGTGGGTGTCGCGATGATGTTGGCGGCTGCTTTACTTTATGCCCTGCATCTTCCTATCAATCAGCGCGTCCTATATGATGTACCGGCACCTACCGTTACCCTGTATACCCTGCTGGCAATGAGCGCTGTTGTGGTTCCCGCCTCCATAGTTGGCAAAGCGATTCCGGTTATCCCGCCGTACGCTGGTTGGATTTCTGTGCTACCAGGCCAGGCCTGGTGGGCGCTTGCTGGACTGACTCTGGTGACCTTCTTCTCCCGGCTCGCCTTGTTTCTCGGAGTAAAACACATCGGTGGTATGCAGACCGCTTTCCTGGGTCTGGGTGAACTATTCGTGACCGTGCTTTTTGCCCAACTCTGGCTGGGCGAAAGATTGTCCCTTGCTCAGTGGCTGGGAGCATCCCTGCTGATCCTGAGCCTATCCTTAGTATTGTTTGAAAAGCCTTTTTCACAAACACGCCAATTAGGTGGCTGGTTGAGCTGGCTCCACTCTCCCGGATTACCGGATCGCCTGACAAAACAGTCCCAAGATTAATTCTACATCTCCCTATTTCTACCTATGATATACTCCAGGGGCCCTACAAAACGTGCCAGGAGTTTGTTAACGTGAAAAACTTTTTAGCAATCGCGGATCATTCCTCAGGTGAACTTCAGTCACTTTTGGATCTGGCGACCAGATTAAAGGCGGAATGGAAAAGTGTCGGCAATCGACCACTGCTCATGAACAAAGTCCTCGCCATGATCTTTCAGAAGCCAAGCCTGAGAACCCGGGTTTCTTTTGACATGGCTATGCGCCATATGGGCGGCGATGCCCTCTACCTGTCCCCTGCCGAAGTCGGCCTCGGTCAACGCGAGTCAATTGCCGATGTAGCCCGGGTCATGTCCGGCTACGTTGATGCCATCATGGCGCGGGTTTTTGATCATGAGCACATCCTCGAATTGGCAAAATGGTCAAGCGTTCCGGTGATCAACGGGCTCAGCGATTACAATCACCCCTGCCAGGCGTTGGCGGACGCCATGACCATCCAAGAAAAACTTGGAAGGATAAAAGGTCTCAACGTCGCCTATGTCGGAGATGGCAATAACGTCGCTGTTTCACTCATGCACATTTGCGCGAAGCTGGGCGCAAATTTCAGCATCGCATCGCCGGAGGGATACAAACTGAATTCAGAAGCGGTCAGGCTGGGAGAAATGTTTGCAGCGGAAAGCGGAAGCATTATCCGACTTTTATCTGATCCTCATGAGGCCGTCAAAGACGCAGACGTAATTTATACGGATACCTGGACAAGCATGGGACAGGAAGAGGAGGCCAGGCGAAGGGAAGATGTTTTCCCCCCCTATCAGGTCAACAGCGTCCTGGTGAATGAAGCCAAAACAAATGTCATCGTAATGCACTGTCTACCAGCCCATCGAGGACAAGAAATCACCGATGAAGTCGCGGATGGGCCGCATTCGGTCATGTTCGTCCAGGCACACAACCGCATGCATGCCCAGAAAGCTATTCTGGTCCGGTTGATTGGAGAGACCAGGGATCTCCAGACAGCATAATTATTGGGAAAAGAAGGTAATCCTATGAACATAGGCATCCCGAAGGAACGTCGTCCCTTTGAATACCGGGTTGGTATTTCCCCAGCGGGCGTCCACATTCTTAATGAGCACGACCATGTATGCCACGTTGAACATCACGCTGGTCTGGGCGCTGGATTCAGCGATCAGGATTATGAGCAAGCCGGTGCCCGGATCGTCTATTCGCCTCATGAGGTATTCGGACGCGCCGACTTATTACTCAAAGTTGCCCGACCTTTGAAAGAGGAAATTGACTGGCTGCGTCCCGGCACAACCATCGCTGGTCTGCTGCACCTCGGTTCAGCTCGACAGGACAAATTGGATCTAATGGTTGAAAAGAATGTTACTGCCATTGCCTACGAGCAGATCCAGCTGCCAGACGGAACGGTCCCCGTACGGCGGCCGTTGAGTCAGATTGGTGGTCGTCTGGCGGCTCAGATTGCGGCAAGGTTGCTGCAGAATAACGCCGGCGGCAAAGGCATACTTCTGGAAGGCGTCGCGGGAGTCCCACCCGCGGAAGTTGTCGTGATCGGAGCAGGCATTGTGGGTTCTTGTGCGACGCGAGCGTTTAAGGACATGGGCGCACATGTTACTGTGCTGGATAGTGACTTAAATGCCCTCCAAGGCATATTCGATTGGAATTCTGGCGTGGTCACCTTAGTTTCCACACCCCACAATATAGCCCGCTCCTGTGCCTACGCCGATGTAGTTGTCGGTGCGGTTCTCATTCCCGGACAACCGCCTCCCATCGTAATTACTCGGGAGATGGTGCGTGCTATGAAGCCACGTTCGATTATTATGGATATCAGTATCGACGAAGGCGGCTGTGTCGAGACCTCTCGGCCAACCACCCATGAGCACCCCACCTATATTGAAGAAGGTGTCATTCACTACTGTGTTCCGAACATCCCCAGCGTTGTTGCCAGAACTTCAACCTATGCCTTTCTAAACGCGGCCTTTCCATTTGTGTTAGAAATCGCCGATAAAGGACCGGAAAAAGCCATCGCGGACAATCCGGCGATTGAACACGGCACTGCAGTGCATCGCGGAGAACTTCGTAATATCTCACGGCTGAATCCGAAGTAGCAGAGAAAACTATGGATTTCAAAAAGCTTTATCAATCGCGTGTCGTCACTGCAGAAGAAGCAGTCCGAAAGATTAATTCCGGGGACCGGGTTTTCTTGACCGGGAACTGTTCGGTGCCTCAAAAGGTTCTTTCCGCTCTCGTTGATTACGCTCCGCATCTACAAAACGTTGAAGTCGTCCAGGCGCTATCTGTCGGCCCCGCGGACTATGTCAGTCCGGATATGGCAGGCCATCTGCGGGTTAACACGATGTTTGTCAGTTCGAATATTCGCGAGGCAGTGCAGGCGGGACGCGCTGATTTTACTCCGGTGCTTCTGTCGGAGTTTACCCTCCTATTCAAAAATAATTACCTGCCCCTGGACGTAGCCCTGGTGCATCTGTCTCCACCTGATAACTATGGCTTTTGCAGTTTCGGCGTCGAAGTAGGTTTGACAAAAACACCCGCAGAGTCGGCCAGGATCATCATCGCCGAAGTGAACCAGCAAATGCCGCGCACCTTGGGCGATTCATTCATCCACATTAGCAACGTCGATTACATCGTACCGGTTGATTATTCACTGGTTGAAATGCCGATGGCCGGGAACGACAGTTCGGAAGTGATTGATAGAATCGCAGGCCATGTGGCCGAATTAATCCCGGATGGGGCTACAATACAAATGGGCATTGGAGCCATTCCTGATACAATGCTCAAGTACCTGTATGAGAAAAAAGATCTGGGCATCCACACGGAGCTGTTTTCAGATGGTGTAATCGATCTCGTAGAAGCCGGGGTGCTAACAAACGCCAGAAAAACCTTGCATCCCGGTAAGATCATCGCAGGGTTTATCCTCGGCACAAAACGATTGTATGATTGGGTAGATGATAACCCTCTGATCGAGCTCCACCCAACTGAATACGTCAACGACCCTTTTGTCATCGCACAAAATGAAAATATGGTCGCGGTAAATTCGGCCATCGAAGTCGACCTGACCGGACAGGTGTGTGCAGACAGCATCGGGCCCAAGATTTACAGTGGGGTTGGGGGTCAGCTTGATTTCATCTACGGCGCCTCCAGGTCGAAAGGCGGTATCCCGATTATCGCTCTGCCGAGCACCGCCAGGCAATTTAGCCGGATTGTGCCAATGTTAAAAACTGGCGCGGGAGTTGTGACTACCCGCAACCACGTTCGCTACATCGTCACCGAATACGGTATTGCCGATTTATATGGCAAAACAATCCGGCAGCGCGCCCATGACCTGATCAACATCGCTCATCCTGAATTTCGAGATAATTTGATGCGGCAGGCTGGCGAACTCCACTACATCTGATCCGCACATTCATCAGTTAAAATATCCTTCATGCCGCAAATCGCGGAGTCTGCCATTCCCAATACCCCTCACGCTGTCCTGGATTTCCTGGACCCCTGTTCGGTATTCGAAATGGCTATCGTATTTCCGGAGAGGGCGCATGCACAGACGGACGAAAATTGTTGTTACTTTGGGTCCAGCAAGCGAAGATCGCCATACAATGGAAAGGCTGATTAAGGCTGGGGCTAATGTTGTTCGATTTAACTTCTCCCATGGAAGTCATGAGGAACATGCAGCCCGGCTGAAACTATTGAGAGAGGTATCTCGAGACCTGGAGAGACCGGTAACTGCCGTGCAGGATCTGCAGGGACCCAAGATTCGAACAGGCGAGCTGGTCGACGATTCTGTTTTCCTTGAGCAGGGTCAGACGCTGACATTAACGACTGAACCGATTGCCGGAGATGAGAAAAGGATATCGGTCGACTTCCCTGATCTACCCAGCAGCGTCCAGCCTGGAGGCCGTATCCTCCTTGATGATGGTAATCTCGAATTAGTGGTTGTATCCGTGGAGGAAACCGAAATTAAGACCAAAGTGGTCCTGGGAGGAGAATTAAGGCCCCACAAGGGCGTCAATATCCCCGGAGCAAAGCTCAATATCCCATCGTTTACCGATAAAGATGAACGCGATCTCTCTTTTGGTCTAGAAATCGAGATGGATGCCGTGGCCATGTCTTTCATCCGCACCCCAGACGACGTGATCAGAGTACGCCAAACGATTGAACGCCTGAAGCCGGATAAGAAGAGCACCCCAATTATCGCCAAATTGGAACGACCAGAGGCATTAGATAACCTGCAAGAGATCATTAAGGTCGCCGACGGCGTAATGGTGGCCCGCGGAGATCTCGGGGTGGAATTGTCACCTGAGATCGTGCCTATCGCCCAGAAGCAGATTATCGAGACAGCCAATCGATTTGCAAAGGTGGTAATAACTGCCACTCAAATGTTAGATTCCATGGTGAACAACCCCAGACCCACCCGGGCCGAAGCCACGGATGTTGCCAATGCGATTTTTGATGGCAGTGATGCGGTGATGCTTTCGGGAGAAACAGCCATTGGAAAGTATCCAATTCAAGCCGTAGAGATGATGGATGCCATCATCAGGCAAGCTGAGGACAAACTCACCCGGTGGGGTCACTGGGGCGGCCAGCTTGGAGAAACCGCCTCCGAACAGGTAGCGCTGGGTGGAATGACCCATATCGATTCGGTCTACATCACACAGGCCGCCCGCGACATCGCCGACGCACGGGATGTCGCCGCTATTGCCGTTTTTACGCAGACGGGCAGGACTGCTCACCTGATGGCAAAAGCCCGGCCGCGTGCTCCCATACTGGCTTTCACCCCTTCAGAGACCACCTACCGGCAGCTGCCCATGCTATGGGGCGTCTTTCCACACCTGGTGCCGTTCTCCAACACCCTGGAAGCAATGCTGGAAGTCGTCGAGAAAACCATGGTCGCCGAAACTCCTATTCAGCCGGGACACCAAGTCGTGCTCATCTCTGGTTTTCCGGTTGGCGCAATGCGTCCGCCGAATATCGTGCTGCTACACACTATCGGTGAAGACAAAAAATAGCCATGCTTTACTTCCTCATTGCCATCGCCCTGCTTTTTGACTTTCTAAATGGGTTCCACGATTCATCAAATATTGTCGCTACAGTGATTTCCTCTCGGGCTTTGCGTCCAAGAACAGCGCTGTACATGACCGCTATTGCCGAATTTATCGCCCCCTTTATTTTTGGGGTTGCGGTGGCGAATACCGTCGGCAAAGACTTAATCGATCCTTCCGCCATAAGCCCCAATGTTGTCATTGCCGCTATTCTGGCAGCGATTATCTGGAACCTTTTTACCTGGTTTATTGGTATTCCCTCATCTTCTTCCCATGCTTTAGTCGGAGGTCTGCTGGGCTCGGCCATTTTGCTGAGAGGCTGGGAAGTAGTTCAAATGGGTGGGTTGTTGAAGATCCTGTTAGCGCTATTCATTTCCCCTCCTCTCGGGTTGCTGGTGAGCTACATCATCATGATCCTCACCCTCAGGTCTTTTCAAAATGCTACTCCGCGGATCAACGTCTTCTTCAAAAGACTCCAGATCCTTACGTCACTTGGCCTGGCGCTTTCCCATGGGACCAATGATTCGCAGAAGACCATGGGGATCATCACCCTGGGTCTGGTTGCCGCCGGTTACCAGGCAACTTTTCACGTTCCCCTGTGGGTTATCGCCGCCAGCGCGGGCGCCATCGCTCTCGGGGCCGCCACGGGCGGCTGGCGTTTGATCCATACCCTCGGCGCCAGGATCTATAAGATTCGACCAGTGCATGCCTTTACTTCTCAAGCCGCTTCCGCCGCCGTAATATTGGGCGCGGCGCTACTGGGTGGACCCGTCAGCACAACCCAGGTAGTTAGCTCAGCAATCATGGGCGCCGGAGCCGCGGAGAGAATGTCCAAGGTTCGTTGGATGGTCGCCAGGGAAATGGTTTACACCTGGTTGTTCACGATTCCGTCCACTGCCCTGGGTTCCGCCCTGATTTTTCTTGTCGTGCAGTCGGTATGAAATAAACATATGCCAGTGGAGATCGCCTTTTTACCAGGGCAAACCAGTGAATCACCGGCCCTGCTGGCCCGATATCTTCCTCCAGTGCCCGCCGGTCCAGCCATTTGGTGGCTGCAGGATAACATATCCCCAGCCGGTTGGGTCCTTGATCCCTTTGGCGCTTCCCCGCATATGCCGGTTCAAATTGGCCGCGCCGGATATCGCATCCTGGTGACCGCTAACAATCCCATCGCCCGCTTCTTAATTGAATTTGCCGCCAATCCACCTCCCGAGCATGAACTGAGGAATGCCCTGGCGTACCTTGCCGCAGCCCGCAAAGGTGAAGAGCGCCTGGAACCTCATATTAAGGACCTCTACGCTACCCTATGCGTTCAGTGCGGGCGGGTGGTCAGCGCCGATGCGTTCCTTTGGGAGCGTGAGGCTGCCACCCCTTACGCCAAGATCTATCATTGCCCGTATTGTGGCGATAGCGGGGAAAGACCGGTTACGCCGGAAGATGAAGCTCGGGCGCAAAAATTCTCCTCGGGAGGCTTGCACCGCGCCAGGGCGTTAGAAAGAGTTGCCTCGGCGAACGATCCGGACCGGTCGCACGCCGAAGAAGCCCTGTCCACTTACCTGCCCAGGGCTGTCTATGCGCTTTTTACGCTGATCAACAAGGTTGAATCGTTTGATACGGATCATGCGTCTGACGCATCGCCTACCCGGCAATTAAAACGCAACTTAGATGCCCTCCTCCTTAGTGCATTTGATAGAGCGAATACACTGTGGTCGTATCCAACAGCTCGGGAACGCCCAAAACAGCTGACCGTACCGCCGCGATTCCGAGAAATAAACATCTGGATGGCGCTCGAAGATGCCGTCACGCAGCTCTCGGATTCGTCACCGCCAATAAGCCTGACTATCTGGCCCGAACTACCTGACGAAGAGGGTGGCGTGTGCATTTATGAAGGACGACTTAAAGACTTGAGAGAGAATTTTCAATCTGGTGAGAACTCGAGAATTTCTTTCGATGCCGTGGTGGCTGCCTTTCCCCGGCACAATCAAGCCTACTGGACATTATCAGCCCTTTGGGCTGGCTGGTTGTGGGGACGAGATGCCCTGGGTCCTTTTAAAAGTGTTCTGAGACGGAGGCGTTACGACTGGTCTTGGGATACGGCCGCTTTCCACTCAGCTCTTCTGCATCTGGTTGGCCTCTCCAACGCAGCCACGCCGTTTTTTGGCCTGGTTGGAGAAGCAGAGCCGGGTTTCCTCTCAGCGGTCTTGATCGCGGCGGAGCTGGCAGGCCTGGATTTGAAAGGCGTAGCGCTCAGAGCAGAGAGCAGTCAGGCACAGATCCTCTGGCGCCGGCCGCCATCGGCGACTCGACACGGTTCCGCATCTCACACGAAAAGTAACGTCCCCAGGGACGACAGCATAGACTCTGTCGGAGCCAGCGAATCAAATATCGCAGATGTGACTTCCTCGGCGGCTCAGAATTACCTAATTGCGCGGGCCGAGCCAACGGTATATCTAAATCTACATTCGGCTGGCTTAATTGAACTAATTCGAACACACGCACTGGCTGAGCTCGATATCTCCCCCGCTGACGTTTACAGCAGGTCGCTGGAAGCCTTCGGCAAAGCTTTTAGCTTTAGAAGAGGCTTTCTGCGCTATGGCGGCAGCGAAAAGTCTTTAGAAGTCGGTCAATGGTGGCTGCAGGAGAAACCCGAGATCCACATTGCCAATAAACCGCTGGCAGATCGGGTTGAGGCATTCATTTCACGGTTCCTGCTGGATCGTCCTGGCGTAAGCCTGGCGGAAGTCGACATTCCAGTTTGCCAATCCTTTCGAGGGCTTTTTACACCGGATATTGAATTGGTAGCCGAATGTTTAAGTTCATACGGAGAGATGAATCCGGAAACCGGGACGTGGCAGCCACGCTTCGAAGATGCCCCGGATATCCGTCAGCAGGATCTGATGAATATGCGTGCTGCACTGGACAAAATTGGCCAACAACTGAGTTACATCGTCCTGGGTGATAATCCGGTCCTATGGTCGGAACCGGATGATGGCAAAATAGCATACGTATTCTATCTTACGGATTCGGCAATATTCGGAGAATTCATATTTGGAAACCCTTATCCCCCCGATAGATCTCTCATCGTCTATCCGGGCGGCAGGTCCAATCTTTTGGCGTATAAGATGCGCCATGATGCACGACTAAAACAGGCATTCGACCGCGGCTGGCGACTCATAAAATACCGGTTGCTCAGACGTCTGGCCGAAGATCCTCTGATCAGCCGGGAAAACCTGGATGAGCGCTTTTCTCTCGACCCTGTAATGTACGACGCACCTCAGATGCGCCTGCTTTGAAAACAGCGCCAATTGTGTTTCAAGGAGAAGTCGCGGAAGGCTGCGGCGTCCAGAGGATATCGATCGGTGTGGGTGAAATGGTCGGCGTGGAGGTTGGCGTGAGGGTTGGCGCCGGGGTTAGCGATGGTGTGGGCGTTCTGGTGGGAGGCGAGGTGGGCGTTGGCGTGTCTGTGGGAGTCGGCGTATCGGTGGGAGTCGCAGTTGGTGTTGGCGTGGGTGTCGGCGTCGGCACCTGCAGATTTAGCCGGATTTTCCTTTCGGCATAGGTGTCCTGCGTACTGGCAAGATAGAGTCTCATAGTGACCACCCCGGCCGGCAGCTCCCGAAGGTCCCATTCATACAGTTTGCTCGCATCTCCGATCTGGGACGTCTCCCTTGTAAGCCGCTCCCACTGTACCGGGTCTCCACCCAGCCCATATTGCAGTTCGTAATAATCGAAATCACCTGTCGCACCGGCCCGGCCGAAAATTTCCAACGGGCTGGTGTGGATGGTGTCCCCGTCACGGGGAGCTGTGAAGACCAACAACGGGCGCGGATCATCCGAATTACACTCGCGAGAGGGGGTGAAGAAGATTGGGTCAGAAAAGCCCGCCTCTTCCGCCCATTGTTCGCCGCTCGAATCGTTTCGAAGCCACCTTCTGGCCCACTGGTCGGATACGTTCATGGTTAATTTCTCGTCGGTAAACTCATCGCAAACCGGAGAGGCGATCAGCCCGGTCCATGTATCGAGTTCCACTCTCTTCCACAAATCTTCGCTCTTTGGCTGGGGCGGTTGGTCCGCGGCGAAGTATTCGCTCCGTTGGTTTGGGCACCACTGCGATGGCTCAGTCCCAGAAATTGTGCAAGTCACCCTCTCAGTGACCCCCGCCGGACGGATGAAAGTCGCCGGATTTCCACCAGTGAGCTGCTGGATGGCAACCTGCATAAATTCGGCCCAAATCGGGGCTGCTCCGGTAAGCCCAGAGGTGTTTTTCATCGGGCTGAAATCGGCATTCCCTACCCAGACTCCTACGGCGATATCAGGCGTATACCCAACCGTCCAGTTATCCCGGAAGTCATTGGTCGTTCCGGTCTTCGAAGCTGCTTGAAAAGGCAAATTCAACACGGAATCAGACCCAAAAGCGGGGGTGCGGGCCTGATTATCGGATATGATTGAAGAAATCAGAAAGGCGTGCTCTGGGCGTACCACGAGTTCACCGGAAGGGGGATTGTAACTATAAACGAGATTGCCGTTGTGATCTAAAATCCGGGTGATAGCAACCGGAGGGACCCGCCGTCCGCCATTCGCAAATACTGCAAATGCACCCGTCACCTCCAAGAGAGGCACTTCTCCTCCACCCAGAGTGAGCGAGAGACCGTAATCGTTTCGATTCAACGTAGTGATGCCCATCCGCCGCGCCAATGCGATTAATCCTTCTTCTCGAGAAGTGGAGGGATCGTCATAAATTCCAACAAACTGGAGAGTCTTCACTGCCGGGACATTATAAGAACTTGCTAGAGCCGAACGCACGGTTACCGGTCCGTGAAAACGCTCGTCGTAGTTTACCGGTTTGTAGGGCGGACGGTTGTCGTTGGGATCGCCAGAAGGCGGAAACTCTGAAGGTACGTCCCAGATCAAGGTTGAGGGAGTCCAGCCCTGCTCAAACGCCGCTAAATAGGTCAGCGGTTTTATTGCTGATCCTGGCTGGCGGGGGCTGACTGCCATGTTCACTTGCCCATCAATGTCCTCATCGTAAAAATCGGCTGAACCGACCATCGCCAGGATCTCACCGGTTCCCGGTCGGATCGCAACAAGCGACCCATTAGAGACATCCCGGTCGGCAAGAGAGGTGACCTGGTCCGCGATGATTTCCTCGGCAACATCCTGTAATCCCGGATCCAATGTGGTATAGACCGAAAACCCGGAGCGGTAGATTGTTTGAGGGTCGTACTGCGCTTCCAGCAGGCTCCGAATGTAATGTACCCAGTGAGGATAACGGATCTCAATATCCGCCGGCCTGAAATCATAATTCTCCAATTCTTTAGAGGCATTGGCTACCGACAATGCGTCAATACAAACTCGCTGAGGGCTGTTGCTCACATAAATGCAACCCTGCTCCTGGCTTGCCTGGTACATAAGAAATAGCGCCTGTTCGTATCGACGAAGGGTAACTTCTCGATTATTGTAAACGTCGTAGACCGACGGGGCCTGGGGTAATCCGGCCAGGAAGGCCGCCTGCGGCAGCGTCAACTTATCAGCGGATGTGCCAAAATATGTCTGGGCGGCAGCTTCGATCCCATAGGCCAGGTTACCATAATAGATCTCATTTAAATACAATTCCAGGATTTCATCTTTTGAATAGCGCCGCGTAACCTCGGCGGCCAGGATCGCCTCGCGCACTTTGCGCTGATAAGTCTGTTCGCCTCGCTCCTCCGGGCTGAATAACAGGGCGCGCGCCAGCTGCTGGGTGATTGTGGAAGCCCCCGAAACCGTTTCTCCACTCTGGTAATTTTGCACAAAAGCCCGAAGGATTGCAAAAGCGTCGAAACCAGGATGGCTGTAGAAATCTTTATCCTCCGTAGCAATGGTTGCTGCCACCACATAAGGAGAAATTTTGTCCAGACGGACGTAGGTCCGTCTTCCCGCTGTTGGATCTAGGATCTCATAAAGCACATTTCCATTCCTATCCAGGATCCGGGTGGTTTCAAATTGAGCCGCGTTTTCGCGTAAGGCATTGACATCGGGCAGCGTGGCGGCAATTGTGTAATACTGGTAGACCAGGAAGGAGCCAGCCCCCAGTACCGCAACCACAAGGAAGAATAAGCCTACGATGGCCAACCTCAACAAACAACCTAAGCCTTTTCGCCAACTTATCGGCCGGTCAAAAGCGGGGGCGGCTGGCTGGACTGGCGGCGCGTATGCCGGCGCTCGTAGAGATGGTCTTTGGCTGGCCGGCGACCCGTACGCGGCTGGCGAAACCCGGGTTGCGTCAACATCAATCTCGTTCACCCGGCGCGGCAGCGGCATGCCCGATAAATCCAAAGCCGGCCGGAAAGATGGCGGTGTCCTGTTTTGAGGCGGTGGCGGTGCCTCATCAATATGGCCTTCGTCCTGTGAAGAAGGACGGGTATCATCTAATGATCGATCATCGGGCAAAGCGATCGCAGCCGAAGGTTGTGTATCTACAAGATTGTCTTGAAGAGTCTCCTGCTCGGGATCCTCGATTTCGGGATACGTTTCCAGTGAGGCAGCCCCATGATCCTCGGCTGATGAGTCCTCAGAATCGTTTTCCTCCCACCCATCGGGGATGGGTTCAGAAATCCGGGAATCATCCTGGTCCAGAGGCAGATCCTCAGGCAGATTTTCAGCTGCTTCCTCAGCTTCGCTGATCAAGCGCCGGAAACGGTCGCTCGGATTCTCATCAACGGGATGTGGCATCCGATCAGACATGATCTCTCAATGACCATTCGAATTGCAGGGTCGGTCCATGCAAGGTTTATACCATCTCATGCGCAGCTTACTCGGGTTTGCTCGCCACCAACACGGTCCAGGTCCCGCGTTGGACCACCTCGGACTGCTGGTTAATTACCTCCAATTTGATCTCGACGAGACCTCCACCAATCCGGCGCAAACTCTTCTTCTCCATCACTTCCATGTCCACGCGGATTGTGTCGCCGATAAAAATTGGATTTAGGAATCGCCACTCATTAACTTCCCGAAAGGTGATGATTGTTCCTTCCAGGATGCCGGTCTGAACCGCCAGCCCAGAAGCTATGGAAAGTCCTAACAATCCATGAGCCACTCGCTGCCCAACAGGCGTGTTCTTGCTGTATTCGGCATCCGTGTGGATCTGATTGTAGTCGCCGGATAAACCCGCATAAGCGACGATATCCGCTTCCGTAACAGTCCGGCCGGCGCTTACGATACGCTCGCCGGTCTCGAATTCTTCAAAATATCTACCCCGTGGTCGCGGCATAACCTCTTCCTCTTCTATGCTCACTGATCGAGTTTTTTTAATCCTTCTATATCTTTGCCAAACCGTAGACCTTGCTCACAGGCAAGACAACTAACAATCCTGTGCCGGGCAAATTCAGGTCTCCAATAACATCCTGAGTGGCCGAGACCAGCTTGTCGACCATGCCCTCCTCTTTTACGATGGTAAATAAGGTCCGGCTAAAGAGCTCTTCGTGCTCAAGCAGACTTTGGAGACTGGGCATCAACGGTAAATCATCCCAAATACCGGACTGCTGTCGCGCCCGGCCCAATCCGCTGCTATGAAGAATTGTGATTCCTGGTACACCGACCTTTTCCCAGGCGTTCAGGATATCATCCAATCTTTCGGCATCATTGAGGACGAATAAAACTAAGAACATTGTCTATCTCCTCCTCATCGTTCCGATAACTCGGCGACCGACCTTGTCTCTCTTTGGGCGAAAAGCGCCCTCAGCGTGGGTGGCGTGATTAGGGTGGTGATCAGCACCATGCCAACGATGGCTGAAAATATGGGCTGATCAACCAAACCCTCAGAAATCCCAACAGCAGCCAGGATTAGCCCAACTTCACCTCGCGAGATCATTCCTGCTCCCAATTGAAGCGATTCTCTCCAAGAAAAATCAGCTAACCGCGCACCCAATCCCGCGCCCACCCATTTTCCCAAAATTGCCGCCACAGTGATCGCAAGCATGAGTATCAATATACCCGCGTCCAACTGGCGGGCATTCACGGATAAGCCGATGTTCACGAAGAATATGGGAACGAAGAGACCATAAGATAGGGCGCTCATGCCGCGCTCAATCCGTTCTTTTTCCGGATTGCGAGCGAACATCAGGCCGGCGAGAAATGTGCCGGTAATCGCCGCCATATTTCCGATTAACTCAGCCGCGATCCCATACAATAGCATAATCACCAATGCAAAGGTGAGAACACCCTGGCTGATCGGCAGCCTGGAAATCCTTCTTGATAATCCAGGCAACACCCACAAACCAAAAGCGACCGATAACGCCAGAAACACCACCATACGTAAAAAAATCAACCCGATGACTGTGATGCCTCCCGCGCCGCTGCTGAAAGCCAGAAACGCCGATAATAGAAGGATAACCATCACGTCATCGAACACCGCTGCACCAAGCAAACCCAGGCCCACCCGGCTTCGCAAAGCCCCGAGTTCCATTAAAGTCTGTGCAGAAATGCTTACGCTCGTGGCTCCTAAGGTTAAACCCAGAAAAACCGCCTGTTCAGGTTCGAAATCAAAGCCCAGACCTACCAGGTAACCCAAGGCGATCGGGATGGCTACTCCCAGTATCCCAGCAAGGGCAGACACTTTGCTGTTTCTGGCCAGTTCGTCCAAATGAAGCTCCAAACCTGCAATGAACATCAACAGCAGAACACCGATCTCAGCGAGATGTTCGATGCTCTCTTCCAGTAAAGGATCGCCAAAAGCTGGAAGATGCAAAATGTCGATTATGGATGGACCCAGGATCAACCCAATGATAAGTTCTCCTAGAACAGCAGGCTGCCCGATAAGCGAGCTCAAATAACCTGCCAGCTTTGCGGCAGTCAAAATTATAGAGAGCAAGAAAATCAACTGTAAGAATGGGCTCATCCGGTGCCCGGTCTCCTAAAATAAATCCTTGTTGATACCTTTGGTTAATTTACCAGTTTCTTGAACAGGTGTAAATCGGTCATTAAGCCGAAAAATTATAACATGCAGCCTCCGCTAAAAATATCGCCAGGATAACCAGGCTGTAGCGATCAGCAATGTGACGGCCACGTAGATAGTTCCGTATCGGAGGAACTCGATAAAACCCAACCGGTGTCCGCTTCTTTCCGATAGGCTTGCCACCACAACATTTGCGGAGGCGCCCACTAATGTCAGGTTGCCGCCGAAGTCTGCGCCGAGCGCCAGTGCCCACCATAATGGTTCGAGCGGCAAGATGCCCTTCAAGCCCTCCACAACTGGGATCATGGTAGCGGTATAGGGGATATTATCGACGACCCCAGAAGCCAGTGCAGAAAACCATAACAGAAAATAGGCCGTGATGTTGAGATTACCGGCCGTGAGGAAGATCAAGGTATCGGCGATTTCGGCAATGATGCCAACTTCTACAATTGCTTGGACCGTGATGAAAAGTCCTACGAAAAACATCAGAGTTGTCCATTCAATGTTCTCAAGAACTTTAGCGGGTTCGTATCGGGTCCAGATTAAGAGTAGGGTAGCGCCTGAGAGAGCAATGGTGGCGGGTTCCAGGTTAAGCCATCCTTGCAAAAAAAATCCCAGGAGAACAATGGCGAGCACGATCAGCGATTTACTCAACATGACGCCATCGTTGATCAGACCCTTCGTGGTTAACCGCATAACTGCCTTCCTGCGATCAACCGGCACGTGCAACTGCCGGTTAAACTGGAACACGGAAACCAATAACCCACCAATCAAGGCAAAAAACGCTGGCGGTCCCATGTTTATCAAGAATTTTAGGAAGTCGATATCCGCGGCGCTGCCGATCAAAATATTCGGTGGATCGCCGATCAGGGTTGCAGCGCCACCTATGTTGGACGCCATCACGCCAGCGATCAAAAACGGAATCGGATTTACATCTAAGGCTCTGGCAACATATAAAATTACAGGTGCGATCAAAACAATTACTGTTACGTTATCCAATAAAGCGGATGCCGTTGCGGTTATGGCGGAGATGATTAACAGGATCCGGACGGGCTCGCCGCGCCCTATGCGAACTGCCTGGACCGCCAACCACTGAAAGATTCCAGTTTCACCCATTACGTGAGCGATCATCATCATGCCGGCCAATAAAAAAATTACGTTCAAGTCAATTGAAAGAAAAGCATCCTCCTGGGTTACGATACCCAACAAGATCATCAGCATGCCGCCCAGGAGCGCAGCCAGGGTACGATGGATGCGTTCGCTGATAATGATGATATACGTGATAACAAATATTCCCCCTGCCAATACATAGCTATTCACGCTCCACCTCCCTCGTCAGCCTCTCGCTTCTCGATAGAGCGCAAGCATACGGCCATTAGCTCCAACAGATTGATGTAGCCAATAATATGGTAGCGGTCATCGACAACAGGTATACCGGGCAAATTACGCTGGTGCATAATGTGAAATGCCGTCTGAATGTCGTCCTCCAACCGGACCGAAGCCGGCTCTTGCATGGTATCTGCCATCCTGCGGATCTTCGTACGGTCGGCATACCGTAGCACCTCTTCAAGGTCGGACAGCTTTCCTAGATATTCTTCAGGGAAAATGGTCTGGAAAAGTACATTGGATAATGTTGTTGTATCAATCAGACCAATCAGATGCTTCTGCTCATTCTGGACGCATACCACCTGCACATTCGGGTGCAATAATAATTCGGTTACAACTTCCTGAAGAGAAGCATCAGGGCTTACAACCGCCGGATCGAGGCTGAGAATGTCGATAATATCTGATACTCGAGTTGTCAGCCTCAAACTCTCCGGGTCAAAACCTCCTTCTGCTTCTTGCGGAACTTCTTCTCCATTCTCTTTGGTCCATTTCTGCAGTCCCAGAGCATGCCCTATAGGCACCGTAAACAAAATGCCGCTGTGCGGTCGGTCGAATCCCCCAACGACTTTATCTGCTTCGGCGATAGCCTGCTCCAGCAAATCTTCCCCGTCGATGAGGCTCATTAATGTCCGCTGGCGGACCTCATCCTGGTCAAACAGGCGACTGATTCCTCGCAGTCCCAAACGCTCAAACCAGTTTTCGGCGTGAAACCCACCCACGCTCTGTAATATGGTGACCCCCGGCACGCCAACTCTCTTCCACGCCGCCATCAATTTCTGCAGACGGGATAAATCTTCTAAGATTACAACCAGCAAATGCTTCATTGCTCCTCCTTATTAGGATATAGGGTGAAACCTGGATAATTCTAGCATTAATCTTTCTCTCCTCAGAATTTGACCAAATCACAAACTCCCCGTACAATTTAGCCATGCGCTCCTGGAATCTGACATCGCAGGACCTCTCTTCACTGACAATCGCCGCTGACGCCCGTCTGACTGTTCCAGATTATCTTGATGATCAAATTTGGGAGCTGTCTCTTAAAGGAGGCGATCCGCCGGCATTGGCGCTCGAGACCACATACGGTCTGCGCTCTCGCGGATTCCGGATTTTCCCTCGCTTCGTTGAAGAAGATCAAGTTCTAACTGATCCGGCGTTTTTTGCCATTCCGCCAATTGTAAAGCGGTTTTATCCGAATTATCTTTCGATTGCCTTATCTCCTTTTGATGGAATAGACGTAGAACTCGATTACTGGGTTCCCACATCTAAGACTGTAGCCGGTCGCCTGAAATTCTTTAACCAGGATAGTTCCAGCCGCCAGATTCGGCTCGAACTCAATGCGCTGCTTACGCCCATAGACGAGGGAGAGCGCATGGCTCCACTGGAAGTTCAGGCTACCACTGTTCTAACTGGAAGAACCGGCGAACTTTGCCCGGTACTTTTTGTGACCGGCGGCCCCCTGATCGCCTCTGGTCCCTACCCGGGGCTGGCGATAGCCCTCGACTTGCCTCCGGGCGCTAGCCGCCAGGTTGCCTGGACCCATGCGGCTCTGCCCGACCTCCAAGCGGGCTTCGAATTGTCTCGACAGATAGCAACCCGAAATTGGGAAGCCGAGCGAGCCAGGATAGAGATGGCGAACGCAGGCCAGGTCGAGGTTCTGACCGGAGACCCGCAATGGGACCTCGCATTCGCTCTTTCCCAAAAAATTGCGCTCGGCCTGTTTACCGGGCCCACCGATCACCTTCCCCGTGTATCGTTTGTCAATAACCGCCTCCCCGATCAAGGATACTCATTCCGTGGAGACGGCAGCGATTATGGTCACCTGTGGAATGGTCAACGCCCACTTGAATCCTATTATTTGATAAACCTGATTTTGCAGAGCGCTCCGCAACTGGCCAGGGATATCGTCGATAATTTCCTTTACACTGAGACAGAGGATGGTTTTGTCGACTGGAAACCCGGGCTGGGCGGCCAGCGCAGCAACCGGCTGGCTATACCCCTCCTGGCGACATTGGTCTGGCAGATCTTTGAAGTGACTGAGGACCTGGATTACCTTCAAAGAAGTTTCCCAGCCCTGATGAAGTTCTTCCTTGCCTGGTTAAGTCAAGAGAGAGATCGAGATGGAGATGGTGTTCCGGAATGGGAGAATGTGGTCCAGTCTGGCTTCGAGGAGCATCCAGAGTTTTCTCGCTGGCATACTTGGGCGCAGGGGGTGGACATTACCACCGTTGAAAGCCCTTCATTGTGTTCTTTTCTATACCGCGAATCCCAAACGCTGATCCGTATGGCAAAGGTAATTGGGAAAGTGGATTCAGTTGAGCAACTAAGAACTTTCTCTGAGAATTTGCGTATTGCGGTTGAGGAGGCGTGGGATTCACAGAGCGCACAGTATTGCTACCGGGATCGCGATACTCACGAGACGACGGCCGCCCTCGCTATCGGTCGGATAAACGGAAACGGGGAAATTCTGGCTCAGAAAAATTACGAGTGGCCCGTGCGCCTTTTATTTAGAGTGGCTGCCAGCGGTGAGTCTACCCGCCGGCCGAAAATATTTATCCACGGGGTCAGCGCTTCGGGCAGCCATAAGGTCGAGCGCTTGTCTCTGGAGCGCTTTCAATGGTATCTGGGCTGGGCCACAGCCACCAGCGAACACACTTATGCTTCGCTCGAACAGGTTGAAATCCAGGGTCTTCATGAAGGCGATCTGGTGATGGTTCAGAGCGTTGGCTTAGATAGTCTGGATCATACGCTGCTCATCCCATTGTGGGCGGGTTTGGCGTCGCGGGAAAACGCAAAAGACCTTCTCCTCCACACGATTACTTCCCCAGATAAATTCTGGCAGTCCTATGGATTGCCAGCCTGTCCAAAGAATCGCTTCGAAATCACGGATCCTGCCGGCCAGGATGTCCACATGATCTGGAATACCCTGGTTGGAGAAGGAATGGTAGATTACGGCTACCGGGTCGAGGCTGCGGAGCTGCTCACTCGACTGATGGCGGCAATAACCAGGTCTTTGAAAGAAGAGGGACATTTTCTTAGAACCCACAATGCATATAGTGGAAATGGATCCGGTGAACGCGATGCCTTAATGGGGCTGGCTCCCCTCGGATTATTTCTCAAGGTATTAGGGATCAACCTGATCTCTCCCTACAAAGTCAGGCTGGATGGCAGCAATCCCTTTCCCTGGCCAGTTACGGTAAAATATCGAGGACTAACCATCCTTCGGCAGAAAGAAAAAACAACAATCATTTTTCCTGACGGTCAGACCACTGAAGTCAGCTCTCCCGAACCCCAAATTATCGAACTTGCCTGACAATCCGGCCGCGCCTCGCATCCTCAGGTTAAATATGGGAAGTTGTAGAAGAGATGCAACCTAAAAATAAGCTCGCAATCCTACGCATTCTTTTCGTTCTTGTCTCCTTCCTTTTTCTATCTGCATGTGCCTCCTTACAATTCAATTCCGATTCGCCAGCGACTCTCGTTGAGCCAAACCTGGGCGGGTCTACCCCGTCAGTCCCTGGGGAAATAATCCCAGGGGATGAGGAGGAAGCAATCCAGGAGACGGATGAGAACATCATCATCGTTGAAGAGATTGTTGTCCTTCTCCTCTTCATAGCGACCCTGGTCGGTATTGCTGCTCGGCGACTGCGAGTTCCTTATACGGTTGGACTGGTACTTATGGGTCTGGCGCTGGCCCTGGTGCCGCAGGTAGATGTGGAGGTGCCCAGAAATATCATTCTCGGTCTGCTGGTCCCTCCCCTAATATTTGAAGCGGCCTTTCATTTGAATGTCAATGATTTACGCCGGAACATTACACCGATTTTGGCCTGGGCCATACCGGGAGTGGTGCTGACCATGCTCCTGGTTGGGGGCGCGGTCGCCTGGGGAACCAGGCTGCCGATCACGCATGCACTGGTTTTCGGCGCATTGGTTGCCGCGACCGATCCGATAGCCGTTATCGCCCTGTTCAGTACGATTAGCGTTCCGAAGCGCTTACAGGTGCTCTTGGAGGGAGAAAGCCTTTTCAATGACGGCACTGCCATCGTAATATTCGGCATAATAACCGTCGTCGCGCTGACCGGGGAGTTTAATTTCGTAATGGGAGTCATCGATTTCCTGCGCATCGCCGGCGGAGGCCTGGTGATTGGCCTCATCCTGGGCACGCTGATATCCCAAATGATCAGCCGGATCGATGATCACCTGATCGAAACTACCCTGACCACTGTCCTGGCTTTCGGCTCCTATCTGATCGCGGAGGAGGTCTTCCACGTCAGCGGCGTATTAGCGGTGGTGGCAGCCGGGCTGGTGAACGGCAATATCGGCCCTCGCGGCATGTCGCCCACAACGCGGATTGTCGTCTTCAGTTTCTGGGAATACATCGGCTTTATTGCGAACTCTTTTGCGTTTTTGTTGATCGGCTTACAGATAGACCTGGGGGTTCTCCTGGTCTACTGGCAGCCGATTATTACCGCAATTCTGGCAGTTCTGGGCGCCCGGGCGGTGGTAATTTATGGCCTGGCATGGATAAGTCGTGATATCCCGTTAAACTGGCAGCATGTATTGTTCTGGGGCGGCCTGCGGGGTGCGATTTCTCTGGCTCTCGCCTTAGGATTACCTGGCGCCTTGGAGGGTCGGGCACAGCTGCAGGTCATGGCTTTCGGTGTGGTTGTTTTCACCCTGCTGGTTCAGGGATTCAGCATGGGCTCCCTGATCCGCCGCATGGGATTGGACCGCCGCAGTGAGGCGCAGATTGAGTATGAACGCCGCCACGCCAGAGCGGTCGCTGTGCAATCGGCCTACGAGCATCTCGAGCATATGCGCAGCAACGGATTAATTTCTGACCACACCTGGCAAACCCTGTCTCCAATTCTGAAGGAACACAGCCAATCGCTGGTAGATTCGGTCAAACAGGTCTTGGCCGAGGATCCCCGCGTCGAGGCAGAGGAATTGGATAACGCCCGGCGCGAGGCGCTGATGGCCCAGCGCAGCACGCTAGCAAATTTGCTCAGAAACGCTGTCATCTCAGACGAAATTTACGGACAGCTGATCGGAGAAGTGGATGCGGCCCTGGCAAGCGAGGCAGTCAGCTGGCCGGAACTCATTCGCCACAAGGATCGCCCTCCGATTACCCAGCTAATGGCAACCGTCATTCAAGAACAAGACCTCGAAAACGCCATCAGTTCCTTAACAAAGCTTGGTCTGTCGATTACCCATTTGCCGAGCGTCGGAGGTTTCTTGGGCCGGAAGAATGTCACCCTGTTAATTGGATTTAGCGAAGGTCAGGAAGAGCTGATTGTGCCCGCGCTTAACCAGTCCTGCCGGCGCCGCGTAGAATATATTGCTCCCCCCTTCGAAGGTTCCCCTATCCCCATGCCTACCCCTACCTATATAACGGTCGGTGGGGCCACCATATTTACATTGCAGGTAGAACGCTACGAGGAATGCTGATCCAATGAAACTGATTATTGCGATTCTTAGCGACCAGGACAGTGAATCGGCTTCGCAAGCCCTGATCTCCGAGGGTTTTCGTGTAACGAGAATCGCATCT
>Ga0209640_10000830_pt1 | contig 24836 bp, 19 predicted proteins | sample RifCSP10_1_FD_184018 | JGI IMG/M metagenome (GOLD analysis project Ga0209640, IMG submission 184018) | Soil microbial communities from Rifle, Colorado - Rifle CSP2_sed 10_1 (SPAdes) (version 2) | ecosystem: Environmental > Terrestrial > Deep subsurface > Rock core/Sediment | place: Rifle... | reverse complement strand
GCGGCGTTATCGCGGTGCGGCCCGGGAGAAGCTGCAGCATGCGGCGTTTGAAGAAACCGAAGTCCCGCGGCTGGTCGATGAGCCGCTGCCGCAGGTCGTCAAGCTGGTCGATGATGCGTTGCTGGGCGGGATCGCGGGTGTAGCCGTGGCGCTCGAGAGTTTCGGCGTATAGGGCTTGGAGAGGCTTGCGCTTCAGCTTTGCAGCTCCGGCAGGTTGCGAAAATGATCCAGCGCCTGCGGGTTGGCCAGCGCGTCCGTGTTCTTCACCGGCCTGCCGTGGATCACATTGCGAACCGCGAGCTCGACGATCTTGCCGCTGAGGGTCCTCGGGATGTCGGGTACGGCGATAATCAGTGCCGGCACGTGTCGCGGGGTCGTGTTAGACCGGATCGTGTCGCGAATCTTCTGCTTCAATGCATCGCTCAGTAAGATGCCGGGGCGCAGGCGCACGAACAGTACGACGCGCACGTCGTTATTCCAGTCCTGGCCAATGGCGAGGCTCTCGAGCACCTCGTCGAGCTTCTCCACCTGTCGATAAATTTCCGCTGTCCCAATCCGTACGCCGCCGGGATTGAGCACCGCGTCGGACCGCCCGTAGATGATGACACCACCCCGCGGCGTCAGCTCGGCGTAGTCGCCGTGGCACCAGACATGCGGAAAGCGCTCGAAGTACGCGGCCCGGTAACGGCTGCCGTCCGGATCGTTCCAGAAGCCGATCGGCATCGACGGGAATGGCGCGGTGCAGACGAGCTCGCCTTGCGCGCCGACCACCGGATGCCCGCCGTCATCGAAGATCTCGACCCGCATTCCCAGGCCGCGGCACTGGATCTCACCGCGATACACCGGCAGCAGCGGGCTGCCGAGAACGAAGCAGGATACGATGTCGGTGCCGCCGGAAATCGACGAGAGCTGCACGTCGGCCTTGATGTCGCGATACACGTACTCAAAGCTTTCCGGTGCGAGTGGCGAGCCGGTAGAGAGGATCGTGCGAAGCGAGTCCAGAGCCGCGTCCTCCCGCGGGCGCAGACCCTCCTTCTCGATCGTGGCGAGATAGCGCGCGCTGGTGCCGAAAGCGGTCAACCGCTCGCTTGCGGCAATTCGCCACAGCGTGCCTGCGTCGGGGTACGTCGGCGAACCGTCATACAGGACGATGGCAGCACGGCACGCGAGCGCACTCACCAGCCAGTTCCACATCATCCAGCCGCAGGTGGTGAAGTAGAACACGCGGTCGCCCGCCCGGATGTCGCTGTGAAGCAGATGCTCCTTCTGATGCTGGAGCAGAGTGCCACCGGCACCGTGAACGATGCACTTCGGTATGCCGGTGGTGCCGGAGGAATAGAGAACATAGAGTGGGTGATCGAACGGCATGGCCGCGAACGCGAGCGGCCCGCCCGATGCACCGAATTCGTCGAATGAGACTGACTTGGCAAGTTGCCGGAACTCGGGCCTGGCGCTGACGTACGGGACCACCACTACCCGCGTGACACTCGGCAGCTTCGCGAGCACGCCGGCGATCGAGCCGAGCGAATCGATCGTCTTACCGTTGTAGTGATAGCCGTCGGCCGTGAACAGCACCTTGGGTTCGATCTGGCCAAAGCGGTCGAGCACACCCTGGATGCCGAAATCCGGCGAGCAGGATGACCAGACGGCGCCCATGCTGGTAGTCGCGAGCATGGCAATGACGGATTCGGGGAGGTTCGGCAGGAAACCCGCCACGCGGTCGCCACTCACGACGCCGCAAGCGCGCAGGCCGGCCGCAATGCGCGCGACTTCATCGTGAAGCTCGCGAAAGCTCAGCTGGCGGCGCTGACCCCTTTCGTTGTGAAAGATGAGCGCCGGCTGATCGTCACGGACCCGGAGCAGGTTCTCGGCGAAGTTGAGCGTCGCGCCATCAAACCAGCGCGCGCCGGGCATGCGGTCGCCGTGCTCGAGGACCGGGGCCGCGCCGCGGCGTGCGCGAACGTCAGCGAAGTCGAGCAATGCTTCCCAGAAGGCTGCCGGATGCGCAATCGACCAGTCATAGAGCTGAGCCCAATCGGAGCACGTTGCCCCGTGATGGGCGCGAACGAACTCGTTGAAGCGCGTGGCGTTGGCGCTCGCGATTCGTTCGGGAGACGGCGACCACAGGGCCCTCACGTCAAGACTCACTTGTATTAGTTGACAGTTCTCGGTTGACAGTTGACGGATAGAAAGCGCGCCTCTTCACTGTCAACCGTCAACCGTCAACCGTCAACCGTCAACCCTCCTCACAACTCACCGCTCACTACTCACTTTCACAGCCCATCGTAGTTCGGGCCACTGCCACCCTCCGGCGGCACCCACGTGATGATCTGATACGGGTCCTTGATGTCGCAGGCCTTGCAGTGCACGCAGTTCGCGGCATTGATCTGCAGCTGCTTGCCGCCCTTGCCGTCGTCCACCATCTCGTACACGTTGGCCGGGCAGAAGTTCTCGCACGGATTGCCGAACTCCTGGCGGCAGCGGGTCGCACAGATCGACGTGTCGGCAACCAGCAGATGTACCGGCTGACCTTCGTCGTGCGAGGTCGCGGCGAAGAACACCGAGGCGAGCCGGTCGCGTGGCGGCAGATCGCGCGCAACCCAGCCGCGCTCGGGCGATTCGAACTCGTCGAGTCGCTTGAGCATCCAGTTGGCGGAATTCTTCAGCGTCCACGGAAGCTTGCCAAGCGTAAGGGTCTCGAGACCCGCATTGAGCAGTGCAAGCCACAAGCCGCGCTTGAAACCGGGCTTGATGTTGCGCACCCTGCGCAGCTCGCGGCCCCCCGCCGAGGAGCGCCACCGCGAATCGAACCCCTCGGTCGCGGCTTTCTCGGCGAGGTGTTCCGCGGCAGTGACGCCGGAGCGGATCGCCTGATGGATGCCCTTGACCTTCGGAAAGTTCAGCGTGCCACCGGCGTCACCGACGATCAGCGCGCCCGGCATCTCGAGCTTGGGCAGTGACTGCCAGCCACCGGCTGCGATCGTTCGTGCGCCGCTTGAAAGTATTTCGCCGCCTTCGAGCAGAGCGTGAAACTTCGGATGATGCTTGAACTGCTGAAAGGCCTCGAATGGCTTCAGGCGAGGATCGAGGTAATCGAGACCGACGACATAGCCGATGTACAGGCGATTGTTGTTGAGGTGATAGACGAATCCACCGCCGTACGTGCGCGCATCGACCGGCCAGCCGATCGTGTGCTGGATCAGTCCCGGCTGGACGCGTCCCTCCGGAAGTTGCCACAGCTCCTTGAGGCCAAGCGCGTACGCCTGTGGATCGCACCTGGCATCGAGGGAAAATTTGCGAATCAGTTGTTTCGTGAGACTGCCTCGGCAGCCCTCCGCCAGGACCGTGAAGCGCGCGCGAATCTCGGGTCCGGGCGTGTAGTTGGGGCCCCGGCTGCCATCCTTTTGCAGGCCCATGTCGCCGATCTGCACACCGGCCATGGATTCGTCGGCGTTGAACACCGGGTTCACGGCCGCGAATCCGGCGAACACGTCGACACCCAGATTTTCGGCCCGGCCAGCGAGCCAGGACGTCAGTTGCCCGAGCGAGAGGATGAAGTTGCCGCGGTTGTGCATCTGTGGCGGTGTCGGGAAGCGAATGCTGCCCGTGCGTGTCAGCAGCAGCAGCTCGTCACGAGCCGCGGGCAGGCAGATGTCGGGTGTCGAGTTGCGCCATTCGGGAAGCAGGGCATCGAGAGGCCCGGGCTCCATCACCGCACCCGAAAGCGCGTGGGCGCCCACTGCGGATGCCTTCTCCAGGATGCAAACGCTGAGCTCGGGCTTGAGCTGCTTCAGACGGATCGCACAAGACAGGCCGGCCGGTCCCGCGCCGACCACGAGCACGTCGTACTCCATCACGTCGCGTTCAGACATTCAGATCAGTTGCTCGTGATCAAGCCGCCGAGCTGCGGCAATGGCGTGAGCTGGGAGCGAATGGCCTTGAGATCACCGACGATCACGAGCGTCATGTCGTCGGGGCGAATGTAGGTGCGCGCGGCCGCGCTCACCTGCTCGGGAGTGATCGCGTAAAGATTCTGGACGAAGTTGGTGAGATAGTCGTCCGGCAGGCCATGCAGATCGAGGAACGCCAGCTGATTGATCAGGGCGCCGCGTGTTGCGTTCTGCAGCACGAAAACACCCGCGCGGTAGTTCTGCATGCCCTTGAGTTCAGCCTCGCCGGGCGGCTCACGTCGCAGCCGATCGATCTCGGCATAGATCTCGCTGAGCGCGGGGCCGGTCGCGGCGGTGGTGACGTCCGCCTGCTGCACCCAGTAGCCGGCGCGATAACGGACCACGACATCGCTCGATGGCGAATAAGCATAACCCTTGCTCTCGCGGATATTGGACGTGATCCGCGAGCTGAATTCACCACCGAGGATCGAATCCATCAGCGACACCGTGAGGTAGTCGGGGTGACTTGGATCGATCGCCGGGAGACCCAGGAAAATCGTCGATTGTTGCGCATCGGGGCGATCGATCAGCTTGAGCCGTCTCTTCGCCACCGCGTGCGGTGGCTGGACGAGCGGCGCGGGGCCTGCGGCCCAATCGCCAAACGCCGCATCGATCGCGGCGTCCAGGATCTCACGCTCGAAGCGTCCCGCGACATACACGCGCGTGCGTGCAGCGCCAAAATTCTCGCGATGAAAACGGCGAACGTCCTCGATGGTGTATGCAGTGAGCTGCGCCTCGTCCGGGTACAACTTGCCGTAGGGGTGATCGGGATAGAGCAGGGCAAGGAAGGCTTCATTGGCGAGGCTGTCCGGTTCGCTTTTCGCCAACGCGAGCTGGCGCTCAAAGTCGCGCTTGATGCGCGCCAGTTCGGATTCGGGCAACTGTGGCCGGCGCAGCAGGTCGGCGACCAACGCGATCGCCTGGGGTCCGTGCTCGCTCAGGACGTCGATCGAAATGGTGGTGAAATCGGGACCGACACTGACGTTGACGCCACCGCCCATGCTGGCTGCGGCCTCGGCAATCTGGCTAGCGTTGCGACCGCCCGCACCCTCCTTGAGCAGTTCACCGGTGAGGTCGGCAAGCCAGGTCGCGTCGCCTTCGTTCAGATTGCCCGCGCGCAGAACAGCCGTAACAGTGGTTTTCGGGATCGAGCCCCATTCAACGAAGGTGACATTGAGACCATTGCCGAGAGTACGCACCATCTTGGGAGGAACCCGAAAGTCCCGCGGCATTCCGGGCGCCGGTGGCATTTCTGCCGCCAGCGACAGCGACGAGGCGCAGAGCAACAAGAGCGCAGCGAGTCTCATGGTCCACCTCGCGGCGCGGCCTGCGCATTGCCGGGTTCGATCGAGAGCACTGTACGGTTGGTCGCGACCAGGTACTCGCGTGCCGTCTTCTGGATCAACTCGGGTGTGACCTGGCGGAATCCGACCTCGATGCGATTGATCAGGGCGGGGTCGTCATCGAAAAGCGCAAAGCTCGCGAGCAGGTCGACCATCCCGAAGCGCGTCGCGGAACCCGCGATGTTGTAGAGACCGGAGCGCAACTTGGTTAACGCCCGCTCGAACTCCGCGGGCGTCACGGGTTGGTCCTGCAGGCGACGGATCGTTGCGTCAACTTCCGCCATGATCTCGTCCACACCGTGCTGCGCGTCGTGGACCAGCGCCGCGGTCCAGAGCATCGGGCCCTTGTAGTTGAACATGTTGCCGAGCAGATTGATGCCGCCGGACACGTCGTCGGTCATGCCCCGTTCCTTCACGAGCCGCTTCGTGAGTGCGCTGTCCTCGCCCTGCAGCAGCAACTGATCGATCACGCCAAACGCAAACCATTCCGGCGTCCAGCGATCGGGGACGTGGTACGCGAAGGCGAGCGCCGGGCGCGGTGCGTATGTATCGGGGCGCGACGCCCGCCTTTCCTCGGTCTGCTTCGGTTCCGAGATGTCGGGGATCGCCGGCAGCGGCCGCGATGCGATCCCGGCGAAGTCGCGCTCGATCCATCCGCGCGCCTGCTTCGAATCGAAGTCGCCGGCGACGACCAGGACCGCGTTGTTCGGGCTGTAGTAAGTCTCGAAGAACGCATGCACTTCATCGAGCCGGGCGGCCTCGAGGTGCGTGAGCTCGCCGTAGAAGTTGTGGGCGTTGTACCAGTTCCTGTTGGCGAACTGCGGCATGTCGAGCCACGGAAATCCGCCGTAAGGCCGGTTGAGGACGTTGACCTTGACCTCGTTGCTGACCACGCCGATCTGGTTGTCGAGATTCTCCTGCGTGATGCTCAGGCCCCGCATCCGGTCCGCTTCGGCCCACAGCACGGTTTCGAGCGTGTGCGCCGGCACGGCTTCAAAGTAATTGGTGTAGTCGAAGCGCGTCGAGCCATTGAGCACGCCCCCGTTGGCTTCAACGAGCCGGATGAACTCCATCTTTCCAAGATTCTCGGAACCCTGGAACATCATGTGCTCGAACAGGTGCGCAAAACCCGTACGGTCGCGCGGCTCGATGCGAAAACCGATGTTGTAGTACACGGCCACGGTCGCGACCGGCACCGCGTGGTCCTCGGTGAGCACGACGCGCAGACCGTTGCCGAGCTTGTAGTACTCGATGGGAAGCGTGAGTGCTGCGGCAGCGGCGGCGGGCTGGACGGCGGGCGGCGCGGAAACTTTGGGTGTTGCGCAGCCAGCCAGTGACAGTGCCGACAGCGCAATGGTCGGCAGGGAGTGACGCATGATTGGTTCGCTCAGGAAGAAATATTGTGCGCGAAAGCTTATCTGATCTCTCCCTTTCCCGCTTGCGGGAGAGCATCGTCCTCAGACCCTCTCCCGCGAGGACGCGAGAGAGGGCGGGGGTGAGGGTCTACTTCGGTTGCATGCGAATCGCGCCGTCCAAGCGGATGGTCTCGCCGTTCAGCATCGGATTGCCGACGATCGCCATGACGAGGTCGGCGAACTCGGCGGGTTTCCCGAGGCGGGACGGGAAAGGGATCTGAGCTCCGAGTGACTGCTGGACGTCCTCTGGCATGGCGGCAACCATCGGGGTGCGAAAGATGCCGGGGGCAATTGCCATCACGCGAATGCCGATGCGCGCGAACTCGCGCGCCATCGGCAGCACCATGCCCACGACGCCCGCCTTGGTCGCGGAGTAGGCCGCCTGTCCGATCTGACCCTCGAATGCCGCGACCGACGAGGTGTGAATGAGCACGCCGCGTTCGCCGTCTTCATTCGGCGTGTTGGACTGCATCGCCTGCGCGGCCGCCTTGTCGACCAGGAAGGTGCCGATCAGGTTGATGTGGATGACCTTGGTGAAGAATTCGCTCGACATCGGGCCTTCTCGTCCCAGTACTCGTCCCGCGCCGACGACTCCGGCGCAGCTGACGGCCAGGTTGAGCCCACCCATGCGTTCCCTGGCTGCCGCGACTGCCGCGTTGACCTCGGCTTCCGAGGTGACGTCGCAGCGAAAGTATGCGGCGTTGGCTCCGAGCGCTTTCGCGGCGGCCGTCCCCGGGCCCTCCTGGACATCGAGCAGAGCGACTCTGCCGCCTTCGGCGATCACGCGCTCGGCGACGGCATGACCCAGGCCCGAAGCGCCTCCTGACACGACCGCACGTATATCTTTGATTTTCATTAAATTACCAGACCTTTAAGCGCACTTTGCATTGTTACGGTGCAAAAGAATTCATGAATTTCCTGACAATCGACCCCAGGTTTTCTCGCTATTCCTTTTAGGGAACCCATGTTGCCCAGCAAGGACGCTGACAACCAGGGACGGCCGACGGAATGGGCATGCTTGGGCAGGGACGCCCCTTTCGCCGGCTCAGCGAATCCAACGCGCCGGTCTCTTCTCGAGAAACGCGCTCAACCCCTCCTGACCTTCCTCTGACGCGCGCAGCCGTGCCAGCCGCTGTGCGGTCGCATGTCGTGCAGTCTCATCCGGCGCGTGAGTGTTCCTGACCTCGCGGATCAGTTCCTTCGCCTCACGCAGGGCTTCCGGGCCACCCTTGAGCAGCGACTCGATCACCGCATTGACGACCTCATCGAGCTTTTCGGGCGCGGTCGCTTCGTGCACGAGGCCGATCCGCTGCGCAGTCTCGGCGGACACCGATTCCCCGCTCAGCATGTAGCGCCGCGCCTGCCGCGCGCCGATCGCCGCGACGACATAGGGCGAGATCATCGAAGGGACGATTCCAAATCGAACCTCGGTCAGCGCCAGACGCGCTTCCCGGATCGCAATCACGATGTCACAACACGACATCAGACCGACGGCGCCGCCGAACGCATTACCATTGACGCGTGCGATCGTGGGCTTCGACAAGGCATTGAGCGTCGCGAGCATCTCTCCAAGACGCATGGCGTCCTGCACATTGTCGCGCTCGCCGGCGCGTGCGACAGCACGCATGGAGGAGATATCCGCGCCGGCACAGAAGATCGTGCCCGCGCCCGTGATCACCACGATGCGCGCGGCGCGGTCGCGGTCGAGCGTTTTCAGCGTCTCGGTCAACGCGCCGATCATTTCGGCGTCGAAGGCGTTGTGCTTTTCCGGCCGGTTGAGAGTCACCGTGGCAATGCCGCGTGCGTCGATGGCGGTGAGAATGGACAAGCTCACGTGTGGCTCCTCATCCGCAGACTTCAAGAGCGAGCGCCGTGGCTTCGCCACCGCCGATGCACAGCGAGGCGATGCCGCGCTTTAGTCCACGCTTACGCAACGCATGGATCAAGGTCGTCGTGATGCGCGCGCCGGTTGCACCAATCGGGTGTCCCAGCGCGCAGGCACCACCGTTCACGTTGACCTGCTCGTGAGCGATGCCAACGTCGAGCATCGCCGCCATCGCGACGCAAGCGAAGGCCTCGTTGATCTCATAAAGATCGGCGCGCGATGCCTGCCAGTCCAGACGCCGCAACACGCGTGAGATCGCGGCTCCGGGTGCCGTGGTAAACCATTCCGGCTGGTGTGCGTGGCTTGCTTGGGCGAGCAGACGCGCCAGCGGCTTGACGCCACGCGATTTCGCCACCGATTCGCGCATCAGCACGACGGCGGCGGCACCATCGGAGATCGACGAGGAGCTCGCCGCCGTCACCGTGCCGTCCTTGCGGAACGCCGGCTTGAGCGCCGGAATCTTCTCGATGTCACAGGTGAAGGGGGTCTCGTCTTTCGACACGAGCGTTTCGCCCTTGCGTCCCTTGACCGTCACCGGTGCGACCTCGGCCGCGAAATCGCCAGTCTCGATCGCGCGCATCGAACGCCGCACCGACTCGGCTGCAAACGCATCCTGTTGCGCGCGCGTGAAGCCATATTTTTCGGCAGTCGCTTCCGCGAAGAAACCCATCATCTGTCCGTCAAAGGGACTCTGGAGCCCGTCGTAGAACATGTGATCGATGACTTCCTGGTGGCCCAAGCGGTAACCGCTGCGCGCCTTGGGCAGCAGGAATGGTGCGTTGGTCATCGATTCGAGACCGCCAGCGACGATCACATCGGCATCGCCGGCGCGGATCTGATCGGCGGCCATCATGATCGCCTTCATTCCTGAGCCGCACATCTTGTTGATGGTGGTGCACGGCACAGCGGTGGGCAGGCCCGCGCTCAATGCCGCCTGACGCGCCGGCGCCTGGCCGAGACCCGCAGGCAACACGCAGCCCATGATCACTTCCTGGACTTCCTCGCCCTTGAGTCCGGAGTCGGCGACAGCGGCGCGGATCGCAGCCGCACCCAGTTCGGTCGCTTTGACGGGGCTGAACACGCCCTGGAATGCGCCAATGGGCGTGCGCCGGGCGGAAACGATCACGATTGAGGTGTCAGACATTCATTCGCTCGACATGGTGTGGGGACGGCGTCCCGAGTAACGGTCCTTGAACTGTCTGGAGTAGGGCAGCTTGATCCGTCCGATTGCGTGAATGCGTTGTTCCGCGATCCGCTCGGCCGCCTGCCAGCTCGGGATCCGTTCACGTTCGGCAAGAGCAAGGATGCGGCTGATGATGTCGAAGATCGTCTGCACCATGCGGCGCGCGCGGTCTTCGTTGTAACCCTGGAGCTCGATCGCTACGTTCATCAGGCCGCCGGCGTTGATCGCGTAATCCGGTGCATACAGGATCCCGCGCTGCTCGAGCTGCGTACCGCATTCGTTCGATTCGAGCTGATTGTTAGCGCCACCGGCGACGATCTTGCACTTGAACCGCGGCACCGTGTCCTCGTTGACGATGCCGCCCATCGCACAGGGCGAGAAGACGGTTGCATCGACATCGTAGATCTGGTGCATCGGGACCGCTTCAGCGCGCAACTCGTCGACCACGGGTTCGACCCGTTCCTGGTTGATGTCGGTGACGAAGACTTTGGCGCCTTCGGCGCGCAGCAGCTTGACGAGGTGATAGCCGACGCTGCCGACGCCCTGCACCGCGAAACTGCAACGGCCGACATCGGTGTGACCGAACTTGCGCTGCAGGCAGGCACGAATGCCGTAGAGGGTGCCCAGCGCCGTGAAAGGTGCGGGATCGCCACTGCCGCCGTGCACGCGGTGCACGCCCACGACGCGGTCGGTCTCCTGATAGATGAGATCCATGTCGTCGACGGTCGTGCCGACGTCCTCGGTGGTGATGTAGCGATTGCTGAGCGAGCCGATGAAGCGACCGAGCGAGCGGAACAGCGCTTCACTCTTGTCCTTCTCCGGATCGCCGATGAGCACGGCCTTGCCGCCGCCGAGATTGAGTCCCGCCACCGCCGCTTTGTAGGTCATGCCACGCGACAGCCGCAGGACATCGGTGAGCGCTTCCGCCTCGGTCGCGTAAGGCCACATCCGCAAGCCGCCCAGCGCCGGTCCGAGCACGGTACTGTGAATGGCGACGATGCAACGCAGGTTGATCTCCTTGTTATGGAAGTACACGACCTGCTCGTGTTCCATGCCATCGAGGATCTCGAACACGTTCATCGCCCTCTCCGATTGAAACCGTGCCGGCACCGCGGATTATACGTTCGCGGGTGGGCGCGAGCGCACCCAAGCTGGTAGACTCCGCGCACCTCGGGCTGCACTTAACTCATTCATTCTAGATGAGTATTCCCGCCAGCGAACTGCAACAGGACACCGCCGATGTGCGTGCGCCGTTGCGCTTCATCAGTGCCGCGTCGCTGTTCGACGGCCATGACGCCGCGATCAACATCATTCGACGCATCCTGCAGGCGCACGGCGCCGAGGTGATCCACCTTGGGCACAACCGCAGCGTCGCCGACATCGTACGTGCGGCGATCCAGGAAGACGCCGACGGCATCGCGGTGAGCTCTTACCAGGGCGGACACAACGAGTACTTTCGCTACATGGTGGACATGCTGCGGGAACTCAAGGCCGAACACATCCGCGTGGTGGTCGGTGGCGGCGGCACGATCGCGCCCCACGAGATCGTCGAGCTCGAGGCCTACGGCATCGAAAAGATCTACACACCCGAAGACGGTCGCCGGCTCGGTCTGGTCGGCATGATCGAGGATGTCTTCCACCGCGTACGTGTCGCCGCCAAGCCGCGCTACGAGTTTCGACCGTTCGGCACGCGCGACCATCAGCAGCTGGCGCGCACGATCTCGGTGCTCGAGGGGTCCGGCGAGTCGGAGCAGGCGTTGGAGCAGATTCGGCGCGCCGCGGCCAGGACGCAGAACCGGCCGCCGGTGATTGGCATTACGGGAACGGGTGGTGCGGGCAAGAGTTCACTGAACGACGAGCTCCTGAATCGGTTCGTGCGCCATTTCGCGGATCGGCAGGTCGCGGTCGTGGCGATGGACCCGACCCGCCGGCGCAGCGGTGGCGCGCTGCTCGGCGATCGTATCCGCATGAACAGCCTGAGCTGTGAACGCATCTTCATGCGCTCGCTTGCGACGCGCCGCCAGCATCTCGCCACCAGTGCGGTGCTGCGGGACACGCTGACGCTGCTTAAGTTCGCAGGATTCGATCTCATCATCGTCGAGACCGCGGGCATCGGGCAGAGTGACACTGAGATCGTCGATCTCGCGGACATCTCTCTCTACGTGATGACGAGCGAGTACGGCGCGGCGAGCCAGCTCGAGAAAATCGACATGCTCGACTATGCCGATCTCATCGTGATCAACAAGTTTGAGAAACGCGGTGCCGAGGACGCGCTGCGCGACGTGCGCAAGCAATGGCGGCGCAACCACCCGCAGGACAAGGTCGCCGACGAGCAGTTGCCGGTGTTCCCCACCATCGCGAGCCAATTCAACGATGCGGGCGTCAACCGATTATTCGTCGAGTTGTGCCGCAGGCTCGATAAGGAGAATGCCAGAGCCGTCAAGAACTGGCGCCTCGAGGGACACACGATCGATGAGCTGCCGCGGCGCGACGCAATCATTCCGGGCCGGCGCATCCGCTATCTGGCGGAGATCGCGGCGGATGGTCGCGATGTCGGCGCCGAGATCACGGCCGCCGCGGCGGCGGCGAGCCGCGCACAGGGTATCTACCAGGCACTCGCGGCGTTGAAGGATCCCGATCTGCCACAGCCGCTGGAACGCTATGCGGCCGCCGCCATCGACACTGGAATGGACGCCTCGCGTCAGGAGCTGCGTCGCGCCTACAACGCCGCGCTCGATGAAGTCGGCGCGGAAGGTATCGAGCTGCTCAAGCAATGGCCGGAGCGTGCACGCCTGGCGACTGCCGACCAATACAGCTACCAGGTCCGCGGTCGCGAACTCACCGGCGACAACTACAGCGAGTCGTTGAGCCGCCAGCGCGTTCCGAAGATCGCTGTGCCGCAACTGCAGGGTTGGGCTGATCTGCTCACCTTCCTGAGAAAGGAAAACCTGCCAGGGTCGTTCCCCTACACGGGCGGCGTTTATCCCTATCGCCGCGAAGAAGAAGACCCGATGCGGATGTTCGCGGGCGAGGGCATGCCCGAGCGCACCAACCGGCGCTTCCATTACCTCGCCGCTGGCCACGACGCGACGCGGCTCTCCACCGCATTCGATTCGGCGACTTTGTACGGCGAGGACCCGGACGAGCGCCCGGACATCTACGGCCGTATCGGCAACTCGGGCGTGTCGATTGCCACGCTCGACGACATGAAGCGGCTGTATTCCGGATTCGATCTGTGTGCGGCGACCACGTCGGTGTCGATGACGATCAATGGTCCGGCGCCGATGATCCTCGCGATGTTCATGAACACCGCGATCGACCAGCGTGTTGAGCGTCACTTGCGCGCGAGCGGAGGCTGGACGGCCGCGGAGCGCAAGATCAAGCTGCTCCTGAAGGATCACACCCGCCCGCTCTATCGCGGCGAGCTGCCTCCGGGTCATGACGGATCGGGACTGGCGCTTCTCGGCGTCACCGGCGATCGGCTGCTGGACCGCGAAACCTACGAGAAGATCCGTGCCGAGGCGCTGTCGCTGGTGCGCGGCACGGTGCAGGCGGACATCCTCAAGGAGGACCAGGCGCAGAACACCTGCATTTTCTCCACCGAGTTCGCGCTCAGGATGATGGGCGACGTGCAGGCCTGCTTCATCGAGCACGCCGTGCGCAACTTCTATTCGGTCTCGATCTCGGGCTACCACATCGCGGAAGCCGGTGCGAACCCGATCACGCAGCTCGCTTTCACGCTGGCAAACGGCTTCACCATCGTCGAGTACTACCTGAGCCGCGGCATGAAGATCGACGACTTCGCGCCGAACCTGTCGTTCTTCTTCTCCAACGGCATGGATCCCGAATACGCGGTCATCGGCCGCGTGGCACGGCGCATCTGGGCGCGCGCGATGCGCGACCTGTACTCCGCGGGTCCGCGCAGCCAGATGCTCAAGTACCACATCCAGACGTCGGGCCGCAGCCTGCATGCGCGCGAGATTCAGTTCAACGACATCCGCACCACGTTGCAGGCGCTCTATGCGCTTTTCGACAATTGCAACAGCCTGCATACGAATGCCTACGACGAGGCGCTCACCACCCCGACGGAAGAGAGCGTGCGTCGTGCAGTCGCGATCCAGCTGATCATCAATCGCGAGCTCGGGCTCAACAAGAATCAGAATCCTTGGCAGGGTTCGTTCATGCTCGATCAGCTCACCGACCTGGTCGAAGAGGCCGTGTACCAGGAGTTCGAACGCATTTCCGAGCGCGGCGGCGTGCTGGGCGCGATGGAGACGATGTACCAGCGCTCGCGCATCCAGGAGGAGAGCCTGTACTACGAATCACGCAAGCACGACGGGACTCTGCCGATCATCGGGGTGAATACTTTCCTGGCCAAGGAGGACGTATCCGGGGAGCTGCATGGGGCAGAGCTCATCCGCTCGACTGAGGTCGAGAAGCAGACGCAAGTCGCCGGTGTACGCTCGTTCCAGGAGCAGCACGCGACGGAAAGCGACGCCGTGCTCAGGCGGCTCCAGCAGGTGGCGGCAAGCCGCGGCAACGTATTCACCGAATTGCTCGAAAGCGTAAAGGTCTGCTCCCTCGGGCAGATCTCCAACGCGCTCTACCAGGTGGGCGGGCAATACCGGCGCAACATGTGACCGCTTTTAGGCGGTCTCGCCGAGCAAAGGCGCCGTCGCCGTCAGATGCGACAGATCCGGCTCACCGAGCTGGGCCAGCAGCACGCGGCGCGCTTCATCGCGGAGGAGCACGGCAGCGTCCGCGTGATCCGTCTGCGGTTGGAGAACGGCGAACAACTCAACCGTAATCACTCCGGGCCGCGGCGCTACGCGGTGGGACGGCAGAACCTGGCGGGTTCCACGGATGATCGTAACGACGACCGGGCATTTTGCGCGAACTGCCGTGGCGAATGCGCCGGTGTGAAAACGCAATAACCCGGGCTGCCGGGAGAATGTGCCTTCCGGGAAAAAGACCAGCGATGCCCCATCGCTGGCGCGGCGCAGCATGCGCCGCGCGTCAACCGCCCCCTTATGCCGGTTCTGCCGGTCGACGAACTCCGACCCGATCAGGCGCAACAGGAGGCCGGCCAGCGGAATTAGCGACATCTCCTTCTTGATCACGAACGAAAAGCGCGGCGGCAGTGTCCAGGTCATCACCAGGCCATCCAGATAGCTCGCGTGGTTGGCGACCACGACGCAGCGCTCGCTCGGCAGCCGCTCGAATCCTACGGTCCGCAACCGGATGCCCATGAACGCGAAGGAGATTTTGGCCGTGTAGCGCGCTATCTGGCGCCGCCGCTCAAGACCGGGGATCCCGAGCATCACGAGCAACGCCAGCAAGCCGAATAACAGGAACACCGTCCAGCAGTAGGTGCCATAGGCGGCGCGCAGGGGCCAGGAGAGGATGTTGAGCATGCTGGGACGAGTGATGGGTGCGGAGCGAGAGTCAGCTGGCAAAGGGGGGTGTGAACTGCTTCTCTTTATGTTAACGGAGGCAACGATTTGTGAATGTAATCACGCCTATGGGGGTACCCCCTCCGCATACTTCGGCGGCATTTTGCGTGATGGTGCAGGCGCTTGCATATGTGTGAGCCGCGCCGGCGTAGCGGTGTAGCTGAGGCCCAATGAGTTCAGCCGTCAAGAGTTCCGTGTACGTCAAGCCCGCCGGCGGCCAGAACGGGCGTGGTGCCACCGATCCGGTGGTCAACCGATTTCTGGACGCGGTGTGGATGGAACGAGGGCTCTCCGCCAATACGCTGGCCGCGTATCGTGCGGACCTGACCGCGTTGGCACGTTGGCTCGAGCAGAAAGACGTGCCGATCATCAAGACCACGCGCAACGATCTCCTCGCATTCATCGCCTGGCGCGTCGAAGCCGGAGCCCGGCCACGCTCCACCGCCCGCCAGCTTTCGAGCTTCCGGCGTTTTTTCCGCTACCTGGCGCGCGAAGGTGTCGTGCGCGACGACCCGACGGCAGAGATCGCGATGCCCAAGATCGGCCGGTCATTGCCGAAGTCGCTCAGCGAGGACGAAGTCGAGGCGCTGCTGACCGCGCCGGTCGTGACCGATCCGCTCGGTCACCGCGATCGCACCATGCTCGAGGTGCTCTACGCCACCGGCCTGCGCGTATCCGAGCTCGTGAATCTCAAGCACAACCAGGTCAACCTGAACCAGGGAGTGCTGAGAATCGTGGGCAAGGGCAACCGCGAGCGGCTGATTCCGCTCGGCGAGGAAGCGGTCCGTTGGCTGCAGCAGTTCATTCAGGGTCCGCGCGCGGAAATCCTGCTCGAGCGGCAGACCGACTATCTGTTCCCGACGCGGCGCGGCGACCGTATGACGCGTCAGGCTTTCTGGCACATCATCAAGCGCTACGCGCGCAAGGCGAGCGTGCAGAAGGAGCTGTCCCCGCACACCCTGCGCCATGCGTTCGCGACGCATCTGCTCAACCACGGCGCGGACCTGCGCGTGGTGCAGATGCTGCTGGGCCACAGCGACCTGTCGACGACGCAGATCTACACGCACGTCGCGCGCGAGCGCATGAAGGACCTGCACGCCCAACATCACCCCAGGGGGTAATGTGACGTGGTGGCCCGGCCGCCGTGTCCGGGAGGTCCTTTCGAAAACGCCGTGAATCCGTCCATGGAGGCTCCGACGAAAACGTCCTGTTTTCGACGGTTTCGAAAGGACCTCCCGAACCCGACGCCCGCGACCGCAGCGGTACTTGCGGGACACCACACGGATTCACGGAGAGGTAATCACGCGGCACCCCTCCGCGGTACACTGACCTATCGTGAACCAAAGGTACCGGCCTCAGTCGAAGCCCTGAGCATCCGTCGGGAGTGAGATTTCATGTCGTTCAACGGCTCTATCGCGCACCTCGGAATATCCTGGTTGCTGGCGGGCGCCGCGATTACTACCGCTGGTGCGGGCGAGCCACAGGTTGATCCGCGAGTCGACATCGCCAGGAAGATTCCCGGAACCAAGGTGGAGGAGCTGAAGCCGACACCGATCCCGGGCATGTACGAGCTCGCGCGCGGCTCCGACATCGGCTACGTCACCAGCGACGGGCGCTTCTTTTTCGGTGGCGATCTCTACGACATCCAGCAAGGGGTCAACCTCACCGACGCCAGCCGCAACGGAGCGCGGCGCAGCCTGCTCGAGACGATTCCGGAGAGCGAGACGATCACCTTCTCGCCCGCCAATCCGAAGTACACCATCACCGTATTCACCGACGTGGATTGCGGCTACTGCCGCAAGCTGCACAGCGAAATCAAGAATCTCAACCAGCTCGGCGTGCGCGTGCGCTATGTGTTCTATCCGCGCGACGGCCCGGGGAGCGAGGCATGGCAAATGGCGGAGGCCGTGTGGTGCTCGTCCGATCGCGCCGACGCGCTGACGCGTGCCAAGCGCGGCGAGAAGATCGCGAGCAAGAAGTGTGGCCCGACCCCGGTCGCCCGGCAGTACGAGATCGGTGAGAAGCTCAACATCCACGGTACGCCGGGAATCTACACCGCCAACGGCAGCTATATCGCCGGTTACTTGCCTCCCGCCAAGCTGGTCGAACAGATCAAGGCGTACCAGATCAACTAGTGCTTCCCTCTCCCGCTTGCGGGAGAGGGTCGGGGTGAGGGCCGCTAGCGCTCCAGCAGCTTGAGCTTGTCGGGTTTGCCTTCCCATTCCTTGGCGTCGGCCGGGGCTTGTCCCTTCTCGGTGATGACCGGCCACTGGCGCGACAGCTCCTTGTTCAATTCCTTGAACTGCTCCTGACCATCCGGAATCTCCTCTTCGGAGAAGATCGCCTCCACCGGGCATTCGGGCTCGCAGAGCGTGCAGTCGATGCACTCATCCGGATCGATTACGAGGAAATTCGGGCCCGCGTGGAAACAGTCGACCGGGCAGACCTCGACGCAATCCATGTACTTGCACTTGATGCAGTTTTCCGTGACGACGAATGTCATTGGAACTCGATCCGGAAGCGAGAAAATGGCCCAGTTATTCTGCCACACGCGCCCCGTTCCCACTAACGCCTGACGAGGTCGAATTCCGCGAAGTGCAGTTCTTCGCGGCCGGCGGCGCGATCCTCGAAATAGCGACGCAGGGCAAACACGCCGCTTGGAAACGCGATTTCTTCCCAAGGCACATCTCGCTCCTCGACCAGCTTCACCTCGACGCTCTCGGGCCCGACGCCGAAGCGGCCGTCGATGAGGCGTGCACGAAACATGACGTGCACCTGGTTGGCATGCAGGTTGTGAACGATGGCGAGGATCGATCCGATCTCGACCTCCGCCATCGCTTCCTCGACGGCTTCGCGCGCCGCCGCAGCCATCAGCGTCTCGCCGTTCTCCATGAACCCCGCGGGAACCGTCCAGTAACCGCTCCTGGGCTCGATGGCGCGCCGGCAGAGCAGGATCTTCCCCTCCCATTCGGGGACGCAGCCGGCGACCAGCTTGGGATTCTCGTAATGGATGGTGCCGCAGGCGTCGCAGACGAAGCGCGGCACGTGGTCGCCGGGCGGAACCCGCCGGCTGACGGGTTGTCCGCAGTGGCTGCAGAAATTCATGTGAGAGCGATTGAGTGTCGAGGGAGTCGCTTGAACATGGTGCCGGAAACAGGACATCCAGACCACCCTTCGCCGCTGCAAGGGTCGTCAGCAGACATGGTGCGCGCAAGTCGCTGTTCCTTCCTTGGTCGTGGCAATGCTCGGCGCGACCGAGATTGAACGCTCGCTTCCAGTGCGCCTTATTCCTTCACGCCGCGCTGTGAGAGCGGTATCCGTTTCTCCGGGTCACGGTGTATCCCCTCGGTCCGTGGCGCTGCTCGGCCGCGAAGCACGGCGAGCGACGCAGGCGTGCGCCACGTTGAACCAAGCTCATGTCGAAGGACGCCATCATGAATCTCTCGCGGTGAGCAATTGGTCGATCACGTCGTCGACAGAGTAACTGTCACGACCCGGCTTCAGGAATCTCGCAATGTGAGCAACGTCGTCGCCGGCGGTGATGAGCGCTGGCTCAGATCGTCCGCCACCGCGCACCTGAGCGAATCCCACCGTCGACATCAGTCCATTGCACACGCACTTGCGCCCGATCGTCTGTGCTTCGTTACCGCCCTTGTTCAAGTAGGTCTCGAGCCGCTCCGCCGGGCAACGATAACCGATGTTTCCATCCGGCCGGCGATAGCACGTCCGCAGATAGCCGAGGTCGCAGACTCGTTCCCGTGCCTCGAAGCTCTTCGCCTCTGCCAGCGTGCCTTCGAGCTGCAGCACCTTGAATGGGAATCCGGTGGGCGAAGCCAATGTATCCGTGAAGACCCTGGCGCGGCCTTCCCGGCTCGCGCACAGCACCGACGCCTTCAATTCGGCCGAAATCCCTGATTCCTCGCAAAACGCGAAGGCTGTTCCCACTTGAATCCCGTGGGCCCCGAGCGCGAGCGCCTTCTCGAGCATGGCCTGATCGCCGAATGATCCCGCCAGCCAGAACGGCAATCCGATCTCGCGCAGCTGCGCGAAGTCAGGTTCGTCGCGCGGTCCATAGATCGGCTCGCCATTCACATCGAGCGTGAGCGCACCGCGTGGTGGCGCGTTGTGACCGCCAGCCGTCGGTCCCTCGACCACAAACCCGTCGACACTCCCCGAGCTCTTGCGCGCAAGGGTCACGGCGAGCGTCGATGACGAAACGATCGGCAGAAACAGCGGCCGCCTGAGCTCCGCGACACCTGCGGGCATGTACCTGCGGGGATCGAAGCGCGTGACGAATGACTCGCCTGGCAACGCTCCGGCAACGTCGAGTCTGAGCTCGGCGGGCTGCCCGGCGGCGAATCGATCGAGAATGGCCGGAATGGCCCGGGGAATTCCGGCTCCCATCAGCACGACGCTGACGCCGGCGAGCATCGCACCGAACAGCGATGCCAGATTCGGCAACTGGACTTTCTCCAGCAGGTTGATCCCCACCAGCCCGTCGTGCCCGTCTTTGGCCAGATGGACTTCGGAAAAATTGGCGACGACGAGCAGATCGAGGAGGTCGGCCGGCATCCGGAGGGCAGGGAACGGCCGGGATCTGAACGGTCTCGCCTCCGGCTTGCCGCCAGCAATGAAATACCGCTTCCAGACCTGATCCGCGATTTCGCGAACCGGGAAGGCGTCGAAAGCTGCGCGCAGATATCCGCCGGGGTCGCCCAGCTGCAACCGCCGCGCGACAACCGTGTCGATGCCGGTGCCGGAGACGACACCCAGCTGGCCTCGCAACGAAACCGCACGCGCCAGGCGCCAGGACGACACGGCGACTCCCATTCCGCCCTGGATGATTGCTGGAAGATTCCTTATCACAACATCCTCAGGAGGGTGGAAGGATCGAAAGCCAGCCGTTCAGATTGGCACGGCGTCGGCGGGATCCGCGGGACCGCTGCCGAATCGAGCGCAGCGCCCCGATTCCGTCGCGTGTCGGGTCGCGCTGGGGAAAGTCTCTGCGCCAGTGGGCACCGCGGCTCTCCTCGCGAGCTGCCGCGGCGTTCAGCATCGCGGCCGCAAGATTGAAGCGCTGGCGCAGGATCAATGAGTCGGCCGCCAGCGACCGCCGGATGGCACGGATGGCGCGAATCGCGCTGACCAGATCGGGTCCATCCCGGACCGGACCCATGTGCTTCCACATGAGACGGCGCAGTCGCGTCCACGCCTCACAGCCCTCATCGAACGGCGCACACTGGGGGACGCTCGCGGAAATCCATGGCCTGCGCACGGATTCAGAGCGGCGAATCTGCGCACCGACGCTCCGACCGCAGACGATCGCTTCCAGCAAGGAATTACTTGCGAGACGGTTGGCGCCATGGAGCCCCGTATAGGCCACCTCGCCACAAGCCCACAGTCCCTCAAGGTTGGTGCGTCCGTATTCATCGACTACGAGGCCGCCCATGTGATAGTGCGCGGCGGCCGTCACCGGGATCAGTTGCTCGTGTGGATCGACGCCGTGCGCGCGGCACGTGGCAAGGGCGGCGGGAAACTCGCTGCCGCGCGCGGAACAGAACACCGCGCGCCCATCGAGGAAGACCTCATCACCGCTTTCGCGGCACTCCCAGACCGCGCGGGCAATCACATCGCGCGGTGCCAGATCGCCGCGTGGATGACGGTCGAGCATCAGTCGTCGGCCGCTACCCGTGAACAGAGTTGCGCCGGCCCCGCGCAGCGCTTCGGTCAGAAGAGGCAGCGGATCCTGTTCGGAAAGCAAGGCAGTCGGATGAAACTGGACGAACTCGAGTCCCGCAGCTAGCGCCCCGCGCGCCAGCGCCATTGCGAGTCCGTCGCCCGCCGCGTACGTCTCATTGGTGGTGTACTCGAACAGGCGCCCGAGGCCGCCGGTCGCGAGCACAGTCTCGCGCGCGGTGATCGCGAGTGGCCGAGCTTCGGCGTCGAGCGCGAATGCACCGGCGATGCTGCCGTCGCTCGCTTCGAGGAGCGAGGCGGCTTGACCGGTCTGAAACGCAATGTGCTCGCACTCTCTCGCGCGCGCCACGAGCGCGTTCAGAATGGCCCGGCCGGTCCGGTCGCCCTCGGCGTGCAGAACGCGCGGCCGGCTGTGCCCTGCCTCAAGATGCAGAGCAGGGCGTGATCCCCGGTGATCGAAAACAACGCCGGCGGTCTCAAGGAACTCGACTGCGTCCACCGCGCGCGCAATGACATTCGCCGCCACATGATCGACACTCGAGTGACAGGCCGCGAGCAGCGTGTCGGCGACATGTGCGGCGACCGAGTCTCCGGGCCCTATCGGTGCGGCGATTCCCCCTTGCGCGAGCGCGGTGCAGGTCGAGGTCTCAGGTTTGCCGGCTGACAATACCAGCGCGCGCCGCGGCGCGACCGCCATCGCGGTGCACAATCCGGCGGCGCCGGCCCCAACCACCAGCACATCGGTCTCCAGGACTTGCAGACCTCGCGGCGCCACGAGCGTCCTTCAAAGCGCGAGCATTCGCTCGATCGGCCGGCGCGCGCGCTCAGCGATCTCCGGGTTGATTTCGATCGCGGGCTCGAGGCAGCGCAGGGTCGCTGCCACCGATTCGAGCGTAATCGACTTCATGTGCCGGCAGAGATTGCAGGGTCGCAGAAACGTGATCTCCGGGCAGGCTACCGACACGTTGTCGGCCATCGAGCACTCGGTGAGCAGCATCGCGCGCCGCGGCCGAACGGACTTCAGGAAATCGACCATCGCGGACGTCGAGCCGACGAAGCTTGCTTGCGCCTGAACCTCCGCGGGGCATTCCGGGTGGGCCAGCACCACAGCGTTCATCGCCCTGCGGTAATCACGTATATCGTCGACCGAAAATCGCACGTGTACTTCGCAGGTTCCAGGCCAGGAAATGACCTCGAGAGGACAGCGTTGTGCCACGTAAGCGGCGAGGTGGCGGTCGGGTAGCAGGATGACCCGGGGACTGGAGAGCGAGAGCGCTACGTGCACGGCATTGGCCGAAGTGCAGCAGATGTCCGCCTCGGCCTTTACGGCGGCCGAGGTGTTGACATACGCGACCACCGGAACACCCGGATACTGGCGGCGCAGCTCGACCACGTCGGCGGCCGTGATCGATTCGGCCAGAGAGCAGCCCGCGGTTCGGGATGGCAGCAGAACGAGCTGATGCGGGCAGAGAAGCTTGGCGGTTTCGGCCATGAATTCGACACCGCACACGACAACAGTGCGAGCGTTCGAGCGCGCCGCGTACCGCGCCATGGCGAGCGAGTCACCGGTAAAGTCCGCAATCGCTGCGGTGATGAGCGGTACCTGATAGTTATGGGCGACGACCAGGGCCCCGTGCCGAGCCTTGAGGTCGAGAATTTCCTCGATCAGCGGCAATCCGAGGACGATTTCCGCTTCCGGAACGACATGCCCAAGTCGCGCGCGCAGCTCTGCGCCGATGCCGCTTTGCAGCGAGCTCACTTCTTGCATCGGCACGCGCACTGTACTCATCGATGTCTTCGTCAAAGACCTAAGACTGCGACGCCAGAGGCGGAAGAAAGTTGATACGGATCAATAATGATGAACCGGCGAGCGTCCAGTGTGCGCGCTGCGGATTTCGACGTGTCTGCTTTTCCCCGCGCGTCCCAGGCCGTGGCCCTGGAACTCCACACCGCCTTCCAATTCGCCACCGCCAGCTGGCACGCGGCGCTGCTCTCTTTCACGCGGGTGACCGGCTGTCGGCTGTCTACGCGCTGCGCAGCGGCTGCGTGAAGGAAGTCGTGTTCTCACCCGAAGGGGACGAGCTGGTCACGGGCTTCTACCTGCCCGGTGAGCTGCTTGGGCTCAGTGCGCTCCCCGACAAGCGGTTCCGCAGCAGCGCAGTGGCCGTCGAGCCGACGCGCAGCTGCGAAATTCCGTGGCGGTCCCTGGCGCAGAGCATGGCGATGTCCCCGGAGATCGCCACCGAACTGATCGCTCTGACTGCAAGAGCAGCCAGCGCGGCGCAGGATATCGCCGTGTCCGTCATGCGCCGGTCCGCATTGAGCCGTGTCGCGGGATTTCTCCTGGCCGTAGGCGCTCGCCGGCGTGAACGCGGGCTCCATGGGCAGCGCTTCCGGCTCGGCCTGCGCCGCCGGGATATCGCGAGCTATCTCGGCCTGACGCTCGAAACGGTGTCGCGCAGTTTCAGTGAGCTCGCGCGCCGCAATCTCATCCGCGTCAGGGCGAAGCAGTTCGAGCTGCTGCGCCTCGGTGACCTGCAACGCACTGCGCTTGGAGGGTCGAGCGCATCGCCACAATTCCACCCTTGATCCCAACTTAGTCCTTCCCGGAATTACCGCACCAGTTCGTCTTCGCGCAGCGGCATGCGATCCTGCCGACGCCACTTGTGGAACTCGGTGCGGGCAAGGTGATCCGACACGATTGCGCACTGGGGCTCATGCTGTGATCGGTAGAACTTCTGTCAGCGACACGTACCAGATCAGCTGGATGAGCTGCTTCTGGCAGGCGATCAGGCAGCTGGGCGCGTGCATGGTGCCGGGAACAGGAATCGAACCTGCACGGGGTCGCCCCCGGTGGATTTTGAGTCCACTGCGTCTACCAGTTCCGCCATCCCGGCGCCGCCGTGGAAAGTATAGGAGATTCATTTTGGAGGCGTGCGACCATTCGCGGTGCTGCTGCATCCTTTGATGGCAATGACGCGCCTCACAGAGATCGAGCTCGAGCCCGGCATCCTGCGAGAGGCGCAGGCGGGCGACCGCAGGGCACAGGCTGAGCTCTACCGTGCGTTCTCCAGCGCGACGTACGCGCTGATCCGCCGCCTGGTTGCGCGACAGGCCATTGCCGACGACCTGTTCCAGGACACCTTCGTTGAGGTGCTCAAGAGCCTGCGCGCGTTCCGTGGCGAAGCGCCGCTCGGTGCCTGGATCCGCCGGGTCGCGGTGAGCAAGTGCCTCATGCACTTGCGTTCGCCGTGGCATCGAAGCCTGATCTGGCTCGACCAGTTCGCCGGCAACGATGCGCTTACCGACCCAAGCACGGCGCTGGTTGATCGGACCGACGTGGATGCCGCGCAGCAGATCGACCTTGAAGCCGCGCTGGCGCAGTTACCCGGGCAGTCCCGATCCGTGGTGTGGCTGTACGACGTCGAAGGCTATACGCACGAGGAAATCGCGGCGCTCTACGGCAAGAGTGTGAGTTTTTCGAAGTCGCAGCTGATGCGCGCGCATCTGCGCCTGCGCGAGCTGCTACAGGTTGAGCGGGAGAACGCGGCATGCATGCCAGTATCGAGCAACTCCTGAAGCTGCGCGACGGCGCCAACGCCGGCGACAGTGTGGCCTCGCACGTGCGCGCGTGCCCCGAGTGTCATTCGACCCTCGACGGGCTCAACACGGTGACGGCGGCGCTGCGCACGCTGCAACCACGTTTCGACGCGCCCGATCGCTGGAGCGCTATCGCCGCGAACTTGTCTAACGCAACGGCAGGAGTGACCGCACCCCGCGGCAAGCCCGGATGGATGTTGCCGGCCGTGAGTGCGGCTCTAGTTCTGGTTGTCGTGCTGTTAACGCTCGTCGACCCCGAAGCGCCTGCTCCGGCAGCGGATCAGCAAACGGCGACCGTGGTGACGCCTGC
>Ga0209640_10000828_pt1 | contig 24905 bp, 22 predicted proteins | sample RifCSP10_1_FD_184018 | JGI IMG/M metagenome (GOLD analysis project Ga0209640, IMG submission 184018) | Soil microbial communities from Rifle, Colorado - Rifle CSP2_sed 10_1 (SPAdes) (version 2) | ecosystem: Environmental > Terrestrial > Deep subsurface > Rock core/Sediment | place: Rifle... | reverse complement strand
CACATCCTCCGCTTCATCGGCACAGAAGCTGGCGTTCTATGCAGAAGCAACACGGGCGCTGTACAAATACCTCGGTGATAAACTGAATATCCAGCAGGCGGAGATGTCCATTGAGGGCGTGATGTCTGAACTGGAGAAGCGATCTGTCAACGGAGCTCTTGCCGCCTCCCTGAAGTCACTTCTGGAGTCATGCGAGATGGCCCGCTTCGCACCTGCCAGCCTTTCCATAACAGCTATGCAGCAGACCTACGACGTGGCCCGGAAACTCATCATTGAACTTGAACGGACCCTAAAGACCAAATGAGATTCATTTTTCTTCCCCTGCTTTTCTTTGGTGGAATCTTTGTAAGCTTTGCACAGAGTCCGGAGGAAGTATTTGCCCGGGCAAACGATCTCTACCAGCAGACTAAGTTTGCAGAGGCTCGGGACTTGTATGAGTCCCTCATACAGAACGGCTATGGAAGCGGAGAACTCTACTACAATCTGGGAAACGCCTACTACAAGACAGGCAACATTGCCCGCGCTATTCTCAACTACGAGCGCGCCCTTAAGCAAATGCCGACCGATGACGACCTTCGGCATAACCTGCAACTAGCCAACCTCATGATCACGGATAAGATTGAGCCAACGCCGCGGCTGTTCATCTGGGATTACTGGGACGCCATTAAGGCTGGCTTTTCCATCGAAGGAATCACCTGGCTTATATACCTGTTGTTTGTGGCAGTCGTTACGGCGTCGATTGTGATGATGCTTGCCCGGACGTACCGGGCCCGAAAGTTCGCGTTGTTGGGCGGTGTGGTGAGCGCGTGTCTGATGGTATTCGCGCTGGTGATCTTCGCTGCGCGCGTATCGGATCTAAAAGGGGAAGACACCGCAATCATCGTTGGCGAAATTGTGACGACAAAGAACTCCCCGGACACGAAGAGCACCGACGCGTTCGTCCTCCACAGTGGCGTGAAAGTGGAGATCGTCGACCGGTTGAGCGATTGGGTGAAAATTCGACTCGCCGACGGAAAAGTCGGATGGGCGGAGAAAACGGCGACTGAGGTCATTTAGGAGGTGGCCGTGGAAGTTCCATATGTGGTTGGCCACCATCGGGTTGTTTATTGATTGTCTGACACAAAGGCCGTATATTTAGGTGCGTTCATTGAGACTGCGACAATATTGAGGAATACAGATGCCGACAGAACAGACAATTGATTCCCCTTCAGACCTTCAAACCTCCGACCTCCACCTCGACGATTTTGGGATTTCAGTTCATCGCAACACGCTCAACCAGTGGTACCGATTGATGCACCTTGGCCGGTTGATCGACCAAAAGGCCGACAACTACGTCAAGCAGGGGAAGGGCTGGTCGTACCATTCTTCGTTCGTCGGGCACGACGGCATCCAGTTGATCCTTGGATTGTCTTTCCGTCAGAGCAAGGATTTTCTCTTTCCATACTATCGCGATTTATTGACGTGCCTCGCTGCCGGCTTGACTGCAGAAGAGATTGTTATGAACGGCATTTCCAAGGCTGGAGATGTCGGCTCGGGCGGGCGGCACATGAGTAATCACCTTGCAAAGCCCTCAATCAGGCTGCAGAACGTCTCCTCCGCTACAGCAAACCATGGCCTCCATGCCACGGGGGTCGCCCGTGCAATCAAGAAATACGACGGTGACGAGATAGCGTTCGCAAGCTTTGGGGATTCTTCTGCCTCCGAAGGATATGTGTTCGAAGCACTGGCTGGTGCGGCGCGCGAGAAACTCCCCGTGGTCTTCGTCATCCAGAATAACAAGTACGGCATCTCTGTTCCCATTGCGGAAGGCTCGGTGAATCCGTGTGTGGCCGAGAATTTCTCCGGCCTTTGGAATCTGAAGATCGTAAAATGCGACGGAACAAATGTGTTCGACTCCTGGCGCGGGATGCAGGCAGCCCTTGACTATATCCGGAGCGGCGATGGTCCAGCATTGCTGCACGCCGATTGTGTCCGGATCAATTCCCACAGCAACTCGGACCGTCAGGATCTGTACAGGACGAAGGAAGAAATTGCGAGTGCGCAACGCCGGGATCCGCTGAAGCGATTCCGCAACTACCTGATCAAAGAAGAGGTTTTTTCCGAGAAGGAACTCCAGGAAATCGAGGCGTCGAATCAACGGGAGCTCGACGTTGCCTGCGCCAAGGTGGAGGCATCCCCTGATCCCGACCCGCGCACTGCAACACTTCATGTCGTGCCGGATGAGGTTATTCCACCGGACGTTACGACCGCTCTGCCAGCGCACCCACAAATGCAGAACCAACTCACGCTCCGTGAGGCAATTAATGAAACATTGAAGGAGGAGTTCCGCAGGAATCCGAATACTTTTCTCTGGGGACAGGATGTTGCCTCGAAGGACAAGGGCGGTGTCTTTAACGTCACGAAAGGGATGCAGCAGGAATTCGGCAGCAGACGTGTCTTTAACGCCCCGATTGCCGAGGATTTCATTGTCGGGACAGCTAACGGGTTTGCCCGGTACCGGAGCGACATCTGGCTGGCCATTGAAGGAGCTCAATTTGCTGATTACTTCTGGCCTGCCATGGAGCAATTGATTGAATGTTCACACGACTACTACAGGACGAACGGCCAATTCGTCCCCAACATTGTGATCCGCCTCGCCTCTGGCGGGTACATCGGCGGGGGGTTGTATCATTCGCAGAACCTCGAAGCCGTGTTCACATCTTTGCCAGGGCTGCGCGTCGTGGTTCCGGCCTTTGCTGATGATGCGGTGGGCTTGCTCCGTGCAGGCATGCGGAACCGGGGCGTGACTCTCTTCCTTGAGCCGAAGTTCCTCTACAACCAGTTCTTTGTAAAGGCACCGAACCCTGGAAGCAACTTCTATGTGCCATTCGGGAAAGCACGTGTGCGCCACGCGGGGACTGACCTCTCCATCATTTCATACGGGACAGCTGTTCACTGGTCACTCCGCGCCGCTCAAAAACTTGCCGATGAAGGAGTGAGCGTGGAGGTAATTGACCTGCGTTCGCTTGCGCCATGGGACAAGGAAACGGTCATGGTGAGCGTCAAGAAAACCGGCCGTGCGCTTGTTGTCCATGAAGACAAGCTTACCGGTGGATTCGGCGGTGAGGTCGCAAGCCATATCGCTGAACATGGTTTTAAGTACCTGGATGCGCCGGTGTCGCGGGTTGCATCAAAAGATACTCCGGTCCCATTCTCAAGGATTCTTGAGCATGCGATACTGATTCAGGAAGCCGATGTGTACGAAGCAGCCAGGAAACTAGCGAGTTTTTGACTTGTCTTGACCGTACAAGAACAGAACAGCCTCTACATCGCAGAGGCTGTTTCATTTCTTCCTTTTCCCGCACCACCCTACTCAAGAGCACGCTCTATTGCTCCTGTCTGGATTCAGGGGTTACAGAAGATGCAAACCTTCCTATGATCTTCCCATTTCGGTCCACGAGGTACTTCTGAAAATTCCATCTCACATCACCATGAAACTCCGGGTTTGTTTCCTTCGCAGTGATGAATCGGTGCAACGGGTGCTGGTCTCTTCCTTTCACGGAAATTTTGGAGAACATGTCAAAAGTGACCCCGAAGTTCGTCTGGCAGAATGACTTGATTTCGGAGTCCGATCCAGGTTCCTGCCCGCCAAAATTGTCTGACGGAAACCCGAGTATCATGGAACTTCTTTCCTTGTATTTCTTGAACAATGCCCCTAACCCCTTGTATTGGGGCGTGTATCCGCATTGCGATGCAACATTAACGACGAGAAGAACCTTGCCACTATGCTTCCTGAGAGAGACTTCATTGCCGTCGATATCCTTCGCCGTGAAATCCAGTATACTCTGTGGAGGCTTTTCCGCTGCTATGGTGGTACTCATGATTCCTCCGGAAACGCTTGCTACCCACACGAGTTGGACCCACTGTCAGTGATGAAAAAATGCTCATTGAGTATCTCTTAAGACAAGAAGGAGCGTGAACTGTAGATACTCATACAGACGAGACCTTGGAAAAGGTTGCGGCATACGTTGTGTGTCGTTAGGATTCTTGATTCGAAATCGGATCATTGACAAAAATTGCATTGACTTTGTCTTCCAATCTTTTGTATGTTAGGAGGAAGAGGTCACCGTTAACACCCGCACGTTCTCGAGAGGGAGAGAAAGGATGTGAAGCTGGTCCTTTCGTCAAGGAGGTGGTTATGAAAAAGAGTAAACGAGCAATGCGGCGTATTATCCTCGGCAAGTTGTACGAACTCATGCAAGAAGACTATTCCATCGCTGTTCCCCGGGACACATTTCTCGAGGGCGAGTTCACACACCATGAACTCGATGCTATGCTCGCCTTCAAGAGCGATGCACAGGTGATGGAGCTTCGGATCGCACTGGACCGGTTGGAGGAAGGTACACTGGATGTATGCATCGGGTGCAAAGGGAGAATCGCTCAGGAAGTGTTGGATGCGGATCCCACCAGTCGCATCTGCGAGCGATGCGAACAAGAACTGAACCGTGTCGTAGCCCACAGTGTTGAGATTCCGTTGCATGCGTAGTTACGTCGCTTCCGGATTGTGAGCTGTCCGCTCACACGGACGGCTCTTCCGCGTTTCCTTCAAGAATCACCTTGGAATTTTCCTTGATGTTGTCTACATTTCCCTGCCCTTCTTGGGTCTATCCCGTCCGTTGATTACAGTCATTTCGGTCACGTTCTACAATCGCCAGCCATGAAACGCGATTTGATTTCATTTTCCCTTTGGTCCGCAGAGGAACTTGCTTCAATTTTCACGCTTGCCCGCCGCATCAAGGATGGCGAGCTGAAAAACTTCGCTCCTCTTACACAGAAAAGTGCTGCATTAATCTTCGAGAGAGAATCTCTGCGGACGCGTGTATCCTTTGAGGTATGCGTGGCACAACTTGGGGGGCATCCGATTTTCCTTCAGCAAGAAACAATTGGCATCGCCACCAGGGAATCGGTGCATGATATTGGCTCGGTCCTTTCGCACTACAACGAACTGATCATCGCACGGACCGTGAACCATCAGACACTTGTCCAATTGGCAGAAAGCGCAACGGTTCCCGTCATTAACGCCCTTACCGACCTCGTACATCCATGTCAGATTCTTGCCGATGTGTTCACCCTGCAGGAGATCGGCAAGTTCACTCCGTCCACGAAGGTGGTGTTTGTGGGGCACGGGAATAATATCGCAAATTCATGGCTCGAGCTTGCTGAGAAATTTCCAATGCAATTGGTGCTTTCTTGCCCTGTGGGATATGAACCCCACCCACAGATTCTCGACCAGGCAGAGTCCGCCCGCAAGAGCGACATCACATTCGTACAAGATCCTCAGCAGGCAGTACAAGGCGCCGATGTTATCTACACGGACGTCTGGCCAGCCAGCCAAGATGGAGATGAAACAATGAAGCAAAAAGTGTTCAAGCCATACCAGGTCAACGCGACGCTTATGAAACGGGCAAAGCGAGACTGTGTGGTGATGCACCGACTGCCTGCAAACCGGGGAGAGGAAATCACGCGTGATGTTCTTGATGGGAAACAGTCCATTGTTCTTCATCAAGCGGAAAACAGGCTGCACGTGCAAAAAGGAATCATTGGCTTTCTGCTACAACGACCGGAGTAGTCTGCGGCTGTCGTGAATACTGTGCGAGTGCCTACGATTGTGGACGCCTCCCGGTCCGGGATGGTGAAAACACTGCCATCCAGGGCACTTTTTCTTTGGCATGCTCGTTGGAACATGATGAGTAGTGCCGTTCAATATCGAGAGGTGATGAGATGAAAAAGATTGCACTTGCTGTTGTGCTTCTTATGATTGCTGTTTCCACATCATCCGCCCACTATCTGCCACACGGATCAGTTGGGGTTTCATTCAACGTGTTTTATTCATCCCTCGGGGCGCATGGTGACTGGATTCCCATTGATGGTGGAATCTATGCCTGGAGACCCGTGGGTGTTGCTGTTGGCTGGCGCCCCTACACGGTGGGTCGGTGGGTATGGACTGATGACGGCTGGTATTGGGCGTCCGATGAGCCGTGGGGATGGGCAGCATATCACTATGGAAGATGGTACTACGATGACTTCTATGGATGGGTCTGGATCCCCGGCTATGACTGGGCACCGGCATGGGTGGAGTGGCGCTACGGCGGTGACTACATCGGGTGGGCTCCGCTCGGTCCGTACGCAGTGTTCCACATCAGCTTTGGCATCCATTATGCGCATCACTGGCTGACTCCGGCATACTATTGGGCCTTCGTGGACTGCCGCTATATTGCGGATCCCTACATGCACAGGTACGTGTACCGTACCGAACATAATACACGCTACATTGGTCGCACGCGAACAATCGGCAACGTCCGTTACGACCGCGGCCGGATCATCTCCCGCGGGCCAGAGCGTGAGTATGTGGAACGACGCGGGAATATCCGCGTGCCGAGAGCTGAAGTTGTGGAAGTAAATGACCGGGCTGTTGAAAGACTAGTCCGTTCCGGCGATCGTGAAAGAATCGAAGTGTACCGTCCGCACATCGAGGAACGATCAGCAAAAACCCCAGTGGATCGCCCGGATCGGGTGCGGGAAGGGGATCGGAAGATCGACTTGGATAGCAGGAAGTTTGATGTGCGAGCGCGGGAAGTGGAGCGTGAGGATGGCCGTGATGTCCGCCGCGCGGAGGAGTATCGGACCCGGGAAACACCGAGGACAAACGCTGACGTGCGACGTGAAGATAATCGTCCGGAGCGAGGCAACCGTGAAGGGTCCTACGAACAACGACGAAGAGAGCAAGATGGTGATGCCGTCCGCCGCAATGAGGAGCGACAATCTAATGAACGGCGCGAAGTGCGTCCGGAGCGCCAAGTGGAGCGCAGACCTGAAGTACAACAGGATCGCAAACGTGAGGAGCGCCAGGTGGAACGGAAGCGGGAAGTGGGACAGGATCGCCAACGCCCCGAGAAACAGGAGTTCCGGTCACCGAACCCTGAGCGAACAGTCCGGCGTCCAGAGGCGAGGCAAGAGCAGCCCCGATCATCCCCCCGGAATGACAGTGGCCGCCGTGAAGGGTCTTCCGGAAGTGAAGGCCGACGCCGTTAAGATATTCAACCTAGACATGTTGGGCCGGTTGCCGTGAGCTGCCGGCCCCACTTTCTTTTTTGGGCGTTTGGTTGTTGATAATGGATCGAGGCGACGAATCTGGCGGGGCGAAGTACGTCGTTTACTCAGGTGAAGAAGATGCTCCTGCTGAGATAAGAATTGGGCCAACTGGACAGCTCAACAAACATGAAGCCCGGGACAATGTGCCCGGGCTTCAGCGTTCCCATCCCATCTCTATGCGGCAGGAGGAAGAAGGTCTTTTTTTCTCTTCAGGATCTGTCCCGCCTTCCAGCTTTGTACCTTGAACCATTGCGATGATTGAGAGGTCTGCACGTAGTACCAGGTGCCTTCTTTGTTCCAGTAGAACCGGAACTGTGTTCCACCCACTTCAACAAGAGCTGTGAGCTTGGGGAGGGTGCTCACGGTTGAGTCGATGAACTCGTCAGTCTGGAAGCGAGAGAGGGATGTTAAGAAAGACTTTACTGTTGGCTGTGCCGCGGAATCTGCACCGATGCGCCAGAGACTGTCAGCGAGGGCTAACGTGAACGTTGTGTCCCCGTACTGGAATTTCACGCTTGTGATCTGCCCCTCGTCAAGGGCAAAGATCGCCTTGTCCCGCCAGTCGTTTGGCTGGCGAACGAATGTGCTGGTGAGAATGCCATCCGCCAGATGGACCTCGTTGGTACCCTCGCGTCGTACGTATGTCTCCGTGAACGAACTACTCGGCTTCCCTACGCGGAATGCGGTCCGCTCAACACCCTTCTCAAACACCTTCACCAACGTCCCAGTGGAATCGACAAGAAAGAGTTTCTGTTTTTCCGGGTTGGTGGAGACGAGGCTCGTCAACTCCATTCTTCGTCCCTGACCCACGGCAGCGGTGACCGCTGAAACATCGGCTTTATATCGAAGCGGTGCTGCAAGCATCCATGTGCCTGCCTGCTTTTCCAGTGTAACGGTGCTGCTGGAGGTTATGATCTCGAGCTTATCCACCGCCATCGAATCATAGTAAACGAGCATCCCCCCCGTTCGTCCCGTAGTGCTTATTTCGCCCGGCTGCTGCATGACGAGGAACGCCGCAGCGGCAAGGACCGCGAGAATTACAACAAGTATCAGTGTGCTTCGTTTCATATCAGGTTCTTTCGTTCGACAATTCAGTCCGTCCTACTGAACGCTCATTGCCTTCCTTCGAGCCTTTCGCACGCGCCAGCGGAAGAGTCCATAACCAAGGATCAGCACCGGCGGGACAATGAGGTTGGCATACTTGATCAGTTTCTTTGTTCCGTCCGACACCTGGTCCAATGGCGGCATGGCAACATCCTTTGACCGGATGGTGATCAATCCCGCATCATCGACGAGATAATCCACCATGTTTGCCATGAATGTCAGGTTGTCCCGGTTCCCGAGGTATTGATCTCTGGCAAAATCTCCGTCACCCACCAATACGATTCGAGTGTCCGAACTGAGCACGATCTTGTTGCCCGCCAGTGCCACTGCGCTGGCGGCCGTATCCTGTGGGACAGGTTTGTCAGCGAACGCACTGGGGAAGCGTCCCCGTACGACCGCGGCGAGAGGGATCCCCTTTTCTGGAAAGTCCGCTTGCTGCCATTGTTGGAGTGGATCAAACATGAAGAATCCCGTTTGGCGTCCACTTTCCTTGGAGGAGTGCATGAAGATCTCCCCCGCAAGACTCTTCGCCGCAAGCCCGGCAGTGTCGACGGAGCTTGCAAAGAAAAGCACCACGCCTTGCAGATCCTTCACCATCATGTTATCCTTGTTGAACTCGGTCACCTGCGGGAGATAAGGAAAGGGAACTTGTGATTGGATATTGAATCCGAATTGCTGTTGCACGATGCTAATGTTTGCACACCGAGTATCACGCACCAGATCAGCGTTGATGCGTAAACCGTACGCTTCCAGCATGTCATCGAATCTTGCCTCCGACTCGCGCCCGATCCGCTGCTGCAGGTCTGCATTTACCTTGTTCAGCAGGAACGCTACCCTTCCGCCGCCCATGATGTACTGATCGATCTGGTATTTGTCCGTCTCAGGAAGCTGCGAAGTCGGAGCCATGATGACAAGTGCCCCGATGTCGGGGGGAACGGGTGTTCCTTTGCTGACATCGACCGTTGTCACTTCATATTGCTTTGCGAGGAGTTGCTGAATACGACCCAGCTCGTTGAGGGGTGGTTCACCGTGGCCTGTGAGGAAGCCGATTTTCTTCTGCGCACGGCTGGTCAACCGTTTGATGGTGCTGGTGAAGTCGTATTCGAGTGATGCGGTGTTCTGTACGACAGGGATCACCTCTTTCTTGTCCTCATAGAGAAAGACCATCCCCATGTAGGCGCGCTTCACCTCGAACTTGTCTTCCTTTACGACCTGCACCTGCACCGGTACGATTCCCTGTTGCTGCGCCTCCTGTTCTCCCTTTTCCCCTGCGGGATCGATGAACTCAAACTGCAGGTTCCCCTTGGCGTATGCCTTATACTCATTCAACTGGTCGAGGAGTGTGCGGCGGTTATTGTTGTATGGTGAAGGAAGGTCTTCCGTGAAGTAGGCCTTGATGGTCACCCTGTCGTCGAGGGAACCAACGATCTCCTTGCTTGCATCGGAGAGAGTGAAGAGCTTGTTTCCCGTGACATCGAGTCTTCCAAAGACACGGATGGAAACAATGTTAAGCAAAACGAGGATGCCGGCGATGATGCCGACCTTCAACAACGTCTGTGATTTCAGAGTGCGAGAGGCCATGGGTTGACTACCACTTGCGACGTTGGAGTGAGACTGTTGCCAGGAAGAGCGAGAAACCAAGGAGCGAACCGAAGTAGATAATGTTTCGTGAATCGATGACACCCCGCGCGATGTTCGAGAAATGATAATCGATGGCGAGGAACTCGATGGTAGAGGCGAACCCTTCGGGAACGTAGATCAGGATTTTGTCCATCATAAAAAGAGCGAACACGATCAGGAAGCTGAGGATGAACGCAACGATCTGATTCTCGGTAAGACTGGAGGCGAGCAGGCCGATCCCGATATAGACCGCACCCATCAACAAAAGACCCAGGTATCCGGTAAAGACGGGTCCCATGTCTATCTTGCCAATCGCCATGACGGAGACGAGGTACAAAACCGTTGGCGCGAGGCTTGCAGCAAGCAACGTCCAGGCGGCGAGGAACTTCCCCAGCACGATCTCCACATCGCGGACCGGTTTTGTGGTGAGGAGTTCCAGTGTGCCCGATTTCTTTTCCTCGGCCAGGAGACGCATGGTCACGGCCGGAACGAAGAACAGGAAAATGAGCGGGACCAGCTCGAAGACGATGCGGAGCGAGGCCACATTCATCAGAAACAGGTTGCTGGTGAAAAACCAGCCAATGATGGCCAGGAACACCACGATCACAACGTACGCCACCGGCGAATTGAAGTAGGATCGAAGCTCGCGGCGATAAATGGGAAGGACATTCGATAGTGCAATCATAAGTCTTGAGAGCTGTTATGTCGTAAGTTTATGGAAGACCTCTTCGAGGCTCGTGGTTTTTCGGTGCATTTCCAGCAAAACCCAGCCCTCAGCGACTGCTAACCTGAACGCTGCCTCCCGGACGTCAGCCCCTTTTTCAATGTGAAGAGTATACCGGCTGACAGAGTCCTTTTGCGAAACGAGCTCCACAACAGTTACCGAGCTAAGAGCACGGAGTTTGGGAGACACTTGGTCAACAGGATTCGCCACACCCGTCTTCAACTCGAGGGTTATGGATTCAGCACCCTGGAAATCCTGACGAAGCTGTTCTGGGGTCCCGTCAGCAACAATCTTTCCCTCGTTTATTATCAGGACACGATCGCAGGTGGCCTGAACTTCCGAGAGAATATGAGTGGAGAGAATGACGGTCTTTGCCCTTCCCAACTGGCGGATCAGATTGCGGATTTCGACGATCTGATTGGGGTCGAGGCCACTCGTCGGTTCATCGAGGATCAAGACATCCGGCTCGTGCACCATTGCCTGCGCAAGTCCCACGCGCTGACGGTATCCCTTGGAGAGTTCGCCGATATCCTTGTGTCGCACGTCCTCCAATCCGCAGACATGGGCCATCTCCTTGACACGATGCTTCATCTGCCCGCCCTTCAAGCCGTGGAGCTGTGCAGAGTATTCAATATAGTCAAGGACATTCATGTCGAGATAGAGAGGATTCATCTCCGGAAGATATCCGACCTTCTTTCGGACATCGAGGGAACTGCGCGAAATATCGAGTCCATCCACCTCCACGTGACCTGCAGAGGGAGGCATGTAGCAGGTCAGGATTTTCATGGTCGTTGTTTTCCCGGCACCATTCGGGCCCAGGAAGCCGAGGATTTCTCCCGTCTTTACATCGAACGAGATGTCATCGATTGCCTTCTGTTCACCATAGAATTTGGTGAGGTTACGGACTGCTATAGACATGATTGCTCTGTGAGTTGTTCTCGTGTCAACAGATTGGCGTTCGATTGCAGTACAACTAACTTAAGAAAATACACCAAGAAAATCAAGATGGAAATAGGTCGGGTGTAAAGGCTATTGCTTTCGTGGGATGATTGCCCACGCGACGAGATAGCCGAGAGTGAACGGAAGAAATCCTGTAATGATGGCAAGAATGACGACGACAAGACGGACAACCGTCGCGTCAACCGCGAGATAGTCGGCAATGCCGCCGCATACACCACCAATTTTCTTATCGGATGAGGAGAGGAAGAGTCGTTTCATTGTCTGATTGTTTCCTTGTTGAATGTGCTTTAAAAAAGGGGGCATCACATCCTTGGACGTCGCGTGTGCCAATCAGTTAGCGTTTGATAAGCGTGGGCCAGTTCGAGAACATTCGCTTCCCCCATCGGAGGGCCCATGATCTTCAGACCGATTGGAAGGCCATCCTTATTGAACCCGCATGGAACGGAGGCTGCAGGGAGTCCGAGCAAATTCTCGGCCGCCTCAATAGAATTGCCTCCTCGAAATATCGAGTCCATGTCCGCTTCTATGGATGGCGCGCATTGCAGTGTGCTAGACCCGAGAATGATATCATAACGGCTGAAGAGTAGAGCGAAATCCCGAGCAATGATGGTTCGCAGGCGCTGACACCTGAGATAGTCGACGGCGGTGATCAGCTGGCCGCCAAGTAATTCGCCTCTTCGGTAAGGATCGATGATACCATCGAGCTTGCCAGCGCGAACCAGTGGCTCGAAGGCCGACGCTTCCTCCGCAGCGATAATGATTCCAGCAATGGTTTCGTATGGATGTGAGGGTAGAAGGATCTCATTCGCAGTGATGCCAATGCCGCCAAGTGTCTGCAAGGCGCGGGAAAAGGCAGCGGCCACGTCGGATTCGCCCCATCGGGCGTAGTCCTCCTTGACGAACCCAACGCGTAGAGTGCGAACCTTCTCAGCCGGCTTTCCAAACGAAGGACGGAAAGGGGCTTCCACGGTGCATGTGTCATCGGGATCTTTTCCTTTCAGCGCATCAAAGACGATGGAGGAGTCACGCGCCGTCCGTGCAAGAATGCCAACCTTGTCCATAGTCCAGGAAAGCGCCATTACCCCCACCCTGCTGATGCGGCCGAAGGAAGGTCTCAAACCGGTGACTCCGCAAAAGGAAGCGGGAGTCATGATTGATCCCCATGTTTCAGTGCCGAGCGCAAACACAGCAAGGCCGGCAGCTACTGCTGCACCCGAGCCACTGGATGATCCGCCCGACCAGCGTTGAAGGTCCCATGGCGTTCGACAAGCACCTGTTGCACTTGCTGTGGGTGGGCCACCGGCGATCTCGCTCATGGCACATTTGCCAAGAAGGATGGCCCCGGCGTCATTCAGCTTGCGAATAACGGCGGCATCTTCATCGAATATCTGATTTTGATATGGCCGTGCTCCCCACGTCGTTGGATATCCTTTGACGGCAAAGAGGTCTTTGGCGGCGAATGGAATTCCGTGCAAAGGTCCTCGACTGAGCCCTGCGTTCATTTCCTTGTCGGCCTGTGCTGCCTGCTTCAACGCAAGTTCCGGTGTCGTAGAGACAAATGCATTCAAACGCGGTGACAATTTCTCAATGCGGTCAAGGTACGCTTCGGTAAGGCGGACGGCAGTGACCTGTCGGCGTTTGATCAATCGAGAGAGTTCGGTGATCGGTGCAAACAGAATATCTTCTGTAATCATAATCGCGTTGAAAGCTCGCTGCCGTAGCAAAATGCAGGTGAAAGGCTGTTCGGAAGATCGTTTGAACGGAGGGAAGAGAGACTCTCCTCGTGCCTCGAAAGAAATCGCGCCATGAGTCTCTTCTCCTCCGGTGTAAGGAAGTGACCGGCAATGAAATCAGGGATAGTAGGATTAGAGGTTCTCTGTTCCGCCAGTGGTATTTCAGTACTGTCTCGTGAGGCTGGGAGAACAGCAGAGGTTATCAGAAGGGTTGTGAATGCTCGGCGAGTTAATCGCTCCATGGTGTCTCCGGTTGTTGATCGGCTTCGGTTCTGGCTTTGGAATGTTAGACAATTCTGTCCATAGTGGCAAGACGCAGGTGGGTTGCAAGCAGAATACGTACCTTTTTACCTCTCGCTGCTGCTAGAACGCAGAAAACATGATGAATTATCGCTTTCCAAGCTGAAATCTTTTCTCTTGACTTCGTCTTGCGAAAGCATATATTGATGCACGGCACGCGGTATGATCTTTGTGAATTACGTGATTTGCGTTACTTGAAATAGAGCCAACGGAAACAGGGGATCAGAAATGCTCTGGAAACTGCTTTTTCCTTTAGTTTTCCCCATTTGCCTGCTTGCACAACAGGAATCCCCCATTTTGGCTCTTTCCCCATATGGCTCATATAGTGGGTATGGACCTTCACTTGGATTTCGCTCGTCTTTTGGTTATGGCCTTCACGTCATCTATTCGCCATTCCTCCACACAGCGGTAAGCGCCCGGATATCCCTCAGTAGAACCAGCGTCGAGTTTGACCTCATCAACGCACAAGACCGCATTGATGTTGGTGTCATATCCTATCAGCTTGGGATCCGGCAACAAATAGCAAGTGTGGGCTCACTATTCGATATCGACCTTTCAGGAAACGTGGGGATGATCAGCTTCGTGAGAGAGGCAAAAACAATCTCTCTTGGTGCTCTCGGCACCACCGTCATCCCAGAGAAAACAGATACACGTTCCATTTACAGCGTTGGCATGATACTTTCTCGCGCAATAGGTTCGCAGGTTTCGATTGACGTCATGCCTGAGGTTCAGTTTATCTCTCCACTCTCGGAACGACAAGGGAACTATTCAATTTCTGGAGGGCTTGCCATTGGTATTCTCTAGACAACTCAGAATTGCGGCTGGCACTTTCATGTCGGTTTTGTGTCTTCTCTCCACTCAGCTGCATGCACAGGAAGTTCCTCAAGAACCCGTCGTGCAGGCACCACCGAAGAATCTCATTGACCTCAACGAAGGAGTGTCGTTTGAGATCGCACCTCACACAGGATTGATGGGGAGCAGCGGAACATTCGGACTGAAACTCTCGATGAACTACAGTGCGTTTACGCTTGAGCTCGCTGGCGAACAGGTGATTGGGAGGACAGCCAATCTCTACCCGATCTCGGTAAATGCACTCCTCAACTTGAGCACGAGGGGACAACTGATTCCGTACGGTACCGTTGGTGGCGGTCTCCTGCTGACAGTGCCGACGAATACAATTGGTGACCAAACTGTCTCGACATTGGGAGTGAATTTTGGCGGTGGCGCGAGGTACTACATTACGAAGACTTTTGGCTTCAGGGTTGAGGGGAAGCAATATGTTACCAGTGTTTCAAACGATCGCGAATCAAAAAATGAACTCCTTTTCTTTCAAGAGATCAGCGTCGGTGTCACATTCATGTTACACTAAGTTAGGACAGGACGGAGACAGTCTATGACACACCGGTACCTCCTCTACATCACAATTGTTGTCAGCATGGCGTTTACCGCGCAAGAATCCGCACGCGCTCAACTCCGCTATGAAAACAGTCTGAGCCTTTCGGCCGGCGCCTATGCAGCGAGTGGATTCGGTACGAACCACTTCGTTGGGGTACGGTACAATTATTTCTTTCTCGGGGGGAGGTATTTCGTGGAAGGATCGCTGGGGTTTGGCAGTCTGCGCTCCAGAGTGTTGGAGAATGTTGCCAAGTCACAGGTGTTTAGTTCTGAGCGACTGTACGCATACGAATTTGTCTTCGCCTACGATGCATTCCCCTCCGGTTTTCTGCCGTTCTTTGCCTTCGGCGTTGCCGGTCTAAACCAGGGAGGAGAGTCCACGTTTGCCGGTGTCCTCGGACTCGGCAAGCGAATCCCCTTAGCTGGATTTCTTGGGACCAACCAACTTGGCGTCCGGTACGATATCCGTGACCAGATTTTCTCCCAGAGGATCAATGACAGCGATCCGTATATCGCACACAACCTGGTCTTCACCTTCGGGTTACAGTTCTATTTCTAATACAACGAGATACTTGCTACAGGTATGTCTCACAATCTCATGAGCTGAGGTCATATGAACGCACAAATGTTGGTGTGTCGACGTCTCCTATTCGGAGGCTCTTTTGCAGTGTTGGGGCTTGTGCTTGCCTCATGCGGCTCATCCCCCCCCGATGATATTCTTCAGAGATCTTCCGCAGCGCTCGTGTTTGTGAAGGAACCGAGCCAGCGTAACAACGGGAGCGGCCCGATGGAAAGCAACATTGATGAGTATTACCCCGGTACGGATCTGTACCTCCTCAGCCCAATTTCCAGTCAGGGTGAGCTGACAAATCTAACAGCTCAATACACCACCGCCGGTCAGTCCGATCCGCGTCGGTATGGCGCTGCCGTAGACCCCGAAGTTTCGCATGACGGGAGGAAGATACTCTTCTCGATGAAGAAAAACAGCGGCGACCGCTGGCACATCTATGAAATGAATGCGGACGGAAGCAACCTCAACCCTCTGACGGACCAGACGGGGAGCGACGATATGGATCCTACATATCTCCCCAATGGCCAGATCATGTTCACCTCAACACGCTCCGGTATCGTTGACGAATACGAGCGGCGATCTTCACCGTTGCTTCACGTAGGCGATCGTGGAGCCAACGGCAGGCTGACCAATATTCGACAAGTGTCGTTCAATCAGAGCCATGACACAAACCCAATTGTTCATTCCAGCGGAAAAATCTTCTACAGCCGGTGGGAGCACTTGGGCGACCCCAACAAGTTTCCCCTCTTTGTCATGAACCCCGACGGGACGAGGCCATTTGTTCTCTATGGCAACCATTCCCCGCGCGAGAGCGGAAGCCGTGTGTTCCTCGAACAGCGTGAACTCTCCGACGGTGGGATAGTCTGTTCGGTAATGGAACGGAATTCCCCGTTCGAGGGAGGCGCTATTGCTATCATCGATATTTCAAAGTCGGATGACAACCTGACTTTCATCACGCCTGCCACAGTCCCGTTCAACAACACGAATTCGCCAACAAGTGCATTATTCAAGACACCCCACCCGATCATCGATAGGAACGTTGAACGGATCATTGTCTCCATGTCACCGATTCCAATCAGCGGGATGGGAGAAGAGGAGGTTGACTACGGGCTGTATGTAATGAACAAAGACGGAAATAACGTCCAGCTCATCTATAACGATCCTGCATACAACGAGTACGATGCGGTGCCCGTCATGCCACGCGAGAATCTCCCTGGCGGTGTTCCCGCTATTATTCCCACGGACCCCAATGTTGCGGCGGCGATTGCGGCCGGCGTGCAAACGGGGATGTTTTTTGACGGTAACGTCTACGATCGGGCAACAACCGACGGACAGACACGACCATCGTCCGCGTTCGTCAATGCTGACGGCTCCGTGGGCCAGGCGAAGTACCTCCGCATCCTGGAGGCCATCCCCTTGCCGCGCAATAGCAGCATGCGTGGCGGTCCGATCGGAAATACAAACTTCGAGAAGCAACGCATGGTCGGGTATGCCCCCATCCGATCCGATGGTTCGTTCTCAGTCGAGGTACCTGCGAACAAGTCACTCCATATGCAGACTCTCGACCAGTACGGCATGATGCTTGTAAACCAGCTGACGTGGGTGCAAGTCATGCCGGGAGAACGACGACTCTGTACCGGCTGCCACGACTCTCATGACAGGGACCGGATCATTAGCGACCTTGAAGTCATGTCAAGTATGCAGGTCCGAAACAAAGCGACAGGCTCGATCTACAACTCCGGCTTCAACAACGCGGACGTGGCTACCGCTCACCCAGCGGCTCCTGCTCCTACTGACACTATGGATTTCTTTGACCGATACCGACCAAACCGAACCAACACGATCCAGGCAATCTTCGAATCTCGCTGCCAGTCGTGCCACGGTCTTTCGAATCCGGGCGGCCCTGCAGGCGGCCTTTCGCTGGAGAATCTAGCGATTGACAGGACTCCACCCCCACCGAACTCGAGTATGAGTGCGACCACCTCTGTGTACGATTCACTGATGGACGGGAGGTATCGAACCGCTACGAACCAAATGATCGATCACGTTTCTCCCTATGGTGCTCGACGCAGTCCACTGATGTGGGTAATGTATGGCAGGCAGCTCAATAGCTCCAGCAACACTGACTACCGCCCCTTGAGCTATGACCATACGCAACTCTGGACGCGGGACCAATACAACCGGATCGATCCATTCCTTCCGGCAAACAAACCGTTGCTGAACATCATTGAATGGTTGGATGCGGGGAGCCAGTACTCCAACACGATCGCGCGTTGAGGATGCGATGACGAAGCAATCTCTTGTCATTCTCTTTACAATGTGTGCACTCACCGCCAGAGTGTACGCACTGGGGCCGGAGTGGGTGGGAAAGCCTGCCCCCGGTTTCTCGCTACGCACCATGGACGGAACCGCCACACTTTCCCTTGGGCAGTTGCGGGGTCAGGTGGTCGTCGTTGATTTCTGGGCAAGCTGGTGCGCGCCGTGCAAGCGTTCGCTTCCCCAACTTGCGGCAATGGAGGCAAACCACCCCGGGCTGAAGGTTATCGCTATCAATATCGATGATGAACGACAAAAGGCCGTTGAGTTTCTGAGGAAAAACCGGGTCAAGCTGATCGCTCTCTATGATGAGAAGAAGGATGTGGTGACAACGTACGATGTACCGGTGATGCCATCGGCGTTGATCATCGACAGGAAAGGTGTTGTCCGGTACGTACATGTGGGGTACACCGACGACGACCTCGATCAGTTCAAAAGAGAAATCCAGGGACTATTATAGGAGGTGGTGTGGTGCGAACGTTCTTTGCATTCATTATTGTGGGGGCGGCTGCACTGTCCGCCGCCGGATGTGCCACAGTCAAAGCGTATGAGCGTGAGAAGTTGACCGATCCGATTATGATGCAGGACAATCAATTTGCCAAGCAGTCGCTTGAGCAGAAATTTTTCTCCACTCGCGAGGGGAGCATCGGCGGGGCAAGCGGCATCGGTGGGGGATGTGGGTGCGCGAAGTAGTGTATCGACTCAATATTCCATGAGCCTTGTATGCGACGTATAGCAAAGCCGGTTGCTGTCGTTCTCCTTCCCCTGATGACTCTATGGGCAGTTGCCCCGGTATATGCGGCAGGGGGAGATCAGATGGGATTTACGACATACTACTTCTCGGACAGCGGCGAAAACAGTGTCGTCACGACATCGTTCAGTCTGGCGAAGAAGCTTCTCCAGCAAACAGTTTTCCTAATTGATATTGAACTGGACAATGTCACTGTTCCCCCCGTTACCGCGATTACCGGTGCCACCCGGCCGCAGCGAAAAAAGAGCGAGCCGTTCGAGAAGAGTCGCGGGCAGGTGATAGTTGGAGTAGAGCAAGGGATTGGGGCAACGTCAACATTTGCGGCCAATTTCTATCGTAGCCAGGAAGTGGACTACACCTCCAGCGCAGTCATCGGCACCTTCAGTCAGGAGTTGAACAATAAGAACACCACGATCACGCTCCGGGGTCAGTACAATCACGATCTGGTGGGAAAAATCCAGGATGCTGGGGACCTCGTCAACAAAAGGAAGAAGACAATCACCGGCACGGTCAACATCAATCAACTCCTTTCACCAACAACAGTGCTCGACCTGAGCTATGACCATGTAGTTCTTTCCGGCTTCCTCAGCGATCCATACAGGCAAGTCCGGGTTACCGATCTTAGCGGGACAACGTTGACAGACGAATTGCATCCTTCAAAGCGGACGCGCCAGGCCGCCTCCGGCAAGATTAGTCAGATGATACCAACGATCAAAGCGTCGTTGATTGGCAGCTATCGGTATTATTTTGATACGTGGAAGGTCCGCTCTCACACCGGCGAGATCCGGTTCAATAAGTACATCATCAATGACCTGATTTTCGGTGTGGACTACCGGTATTATACACAGAATGCTGCGTACTTCACACAGAAGACATATACCGGGTCGGAATACCTGAATGGAGCGCTGCGGACTGCAGATTACAAACTGAAGAAATTCAGTTCCAACAACTTCGGGTTCAGTCTTGAATACCTCTTGCGTGGACTCGGGCGCTCCAACCCCGATCTGGACTTTTTGCAGAATTCATCCATTGAATTCATGTACTTCCGGTACTTTAACAATCTGGAGTTTTCAGCGGACATCCTCCAGGCGAGCTTGAAATTTTCGATCTAGCAGAAGATACACCGGCATTCATACTTGGGGAGGAGAATATGATACGATCTCTGCTGTTGCTGACTGTGATAAGTGTGCTCGGCATTACGGTAGGCTTTACAGGCGAGGTAAAGTCGCCGGAAGCTCTTGGAGCTCACTGGGCACGTGTTTCCGATGAGGCACAGATCCAGTTCGTAGTAGATGAACTGCGGGCTGTTGCCATGGGGCGAGGAAGCGAGAGAATTGTGCGGAAGCACGTAGCCCAGGGTGTTTCCCTGGCGTCGATCGTGAGCACCGATGAGTCCGCGACAAAACGGGCAGCCATTGCGTTGCGCAAAGCAGACGTGCGCGTCAACGGCAATGCGGCAACGGCGGAAGTCCGGCCCGGCGAACAACTCCAGTTTGAGAAACGGAACAACACCTGGATGGTAGTTGGTGGGAGAATGACGGTGTCGCCACAGCATGACGGTCAGCCCCGCTCGACGATTATGTCAAGTGCGGGCCCTTCTGTCGGGGAGACGTTCATTGCCACTCCGATCAGCAGGGATAACGGGATCGACAGACTATCGCGAGGCGTTACCCAGTCCATGATCGACCGGACTCTCTTCTCCACGCCGGAGAAAACTGCCTCATACTATCATGCTCATTATACTCAGACCGCTCCGTATGTCTCGGCCACATACATTCAGTTTGTTACCGATCCGTCCTGGAATCGGATTGTGTATGGCAATATGAACCGGTGGATCCGTGCATATGACGTTGCCGGTCCTTCCGCAATTGCCGTGGATGCAGATGGTCGCGTGTTTGTGGGAGAGTTGGAGAACAACCGCATCCTGGCCCTCCAGGTTGTCGGAGAAGGAAACGATGCACAACTCCAGCCCCGGTTTGTCATACCGGATGTTGCCAACCCAACCGACATTGCGCTGGATGACAATGGTACACCACTCAACACTGCTGACGACGCGCTCTATGTCGCAGACGCATCACGGAATGTCGTCTTGAAGTATGCCATCGGCCCCGCGGGCGCAACGTTGGCAGCGACGTTCGATGGCTTCGACTCGCCGACGAGTGTCCTCGTGGGCAAGTGGAACGGCGCGGGCAATGGGCTCGTCTATGTTGTGGACAAGCTTGCCAAGCGCATCCGCGTGTTTGACGATCTTGGTTCCGAGCTATCACTCATCAAGGAACTGAAAGGAAGTTATAGAGAGTACTTCAAGGCGATCAAAGCGGACCATTTTGGCAACGTGTACGTTGTCGACAATATCCACTCGCGCGTATTCAAGTATACGGCTGCGCTGGAGCTCCTTGATGCCCAGGGGAACGACGATACGTTTGCTGCCCTTGGCAATGTGGATGTCCCCTTTGGGAAGATTGTCGTGGACGGTCAGGGGACGTACTGGGCCGGGTTCGATCAGATGTTTGCGGTTGAACGCTGGTCGGATGCCAGCGGCGCACAAAGGCGAACGCTGGGTCTCGGTCTGAAGAATATCATCTTCCACGCGGATGAAGACATCGCGGCGATCGAGAACACATTCACGCTGACCGACTTTGGTAATGTGGGCATCAGAATTTACGACGGCGCGGACAAACTTGTTCGCACGCTGAGTTCTTCCTGGATGGTATCCGGGGCGAAGAGTCTGGTGTGGGATCGCCGGAACGATGCAGGGGAACAGGTGCCCGCAGGAACGTATCGTTACGAAATCGGGGCTGTCCCTTCCTACAGGGATGAGCCGACCATTTCCAGGACCGAGTTCTACCTGCCATTATATTATTGGGAAAACAGTGGCAGCACGGTTGCGGCAGACGATGCGCACCTCGTTCAGGGAAGCGCCGTACGATGGGGTTCCGACCCCTCGCAGACGGTGAACGACGATCCGTCGTCTGTGCGGTATCGGTTTAACGGCCTCAATCCGGAGAGCGAGTACATGGTTGCTGCCGAGTATGTCGCGCACGACAACATCCCGCGACAGCAGGACATGACCGTGAACGGGATGCGGCTCCATGAGACAGTGTCGGTAAGCAGCACGTCAACGAAGATTGACTACATCAAGCTGCCCAAGGACAGTTATGCCGGGGGAGAGGCAACCATCAGCATCAACAGTCAGGCTGGAGGTTCGGCAATCGTCTCACAGCTCTGGTTCAAAGAGACCGGTAGAGGATTTGCGCCGAAACAACTGGATGGCTCGTTGCCGACAGCATACAAACTTGAACAGAATTATCCCAATCCTTTCAATCCGTCCACTGTGATTCGCTACGCCGTTCCTGCGGACGGTTCGGTGTTGTTGAAAGTATATGATATCGCGGGTCGCGAGGTGGCCACGCTCGTAAACGATCAGCAAGCAGCAGGGACGTATGAGATCCGGTTCAATGGACAGAACTCTTCGGGCCGTGCGCTCGCATCGGGGGTGTATTTCTATCAGATCAAGTCGGGCGGATTCTCTGAAACCCGCAAGATGCTTCTGTTGAAATAGGGCAGAACGAATCGTAATCTGAAAAGGCCGTCCTCCTCTCTTGACGCAAGTGAGGAGGACGAACCATTTTCCCAAATGGACAATCCACCCACTCAATGTGCATAAGGCTTTTCCATACATTTGTACTCTCCTTTGTTGTTGCGTTGAAACATTCAACATAGGAATCATCGAGAGGGGAGGTGAAAGAAAATTCCCACACACAACGTTGTTTTTTGAAAAGAGAATCTTGTTCTTAACAACCCTATGGCACATAGAATTTTCATAGCGTTTCTCTTTTTCATTACCATTGCCGCTGTGGTTGCCGTTGGGCTCAATGGGTTTGGATATTATTTTACACCGGTCCACGAGCGCCCCTTTCGGAGCGACTATGAAATGATGAAGACATCGGGGAACTACAGTCTCGGTCTCGGGATCATCGGTGCGACAATGATCATTGTCGGGGTCAGCACTTACTCCACCCGCAAGCGGGTTCGAGCACTATGGAATCTGGGGAAGCTCTCACGGTGGCTCGAATTCCACATCTTCCTGTGTCTTTTAGGCCCCGTGCTGGTGATCTTCCACACCACCTTCAAGGCGGGTGGAGTTGCCGCAATTACTCTATGGACGATGATTTCAGTGGCTTCAAGCGGGATTGTAGGGAGGTTCCTCTACGTTCAAATTCCCCGCAATCTTCAGGGTGCGGAGCTGGATGCCTCGCAAATTGCACGGGAGCTGGACCGTCTTTCAGCGCTCCTTGCCTCCTCACCGGTTGGCGCACTTCTTATCAAAGTCATTGACGAAAGATTTGCATCGATGAAACGGCCGGCCACATTCCTTCAAGCTGTCTCTGGCTACCTTCACCTGCGAACCTTGCGGAGGGAAGTGCGAGCAACGATGGGGCTTCTCCTCGCGAAAGCAAGAGTCCCCCATCGCGAAGCGCGCGACCTCGAGCGGATTGCGTCAGTGCGTGCATCGCTGCTCCAGAAATCGATCATTGTTGGGCAGGTTGGACGTCTATTCCATTACTGGCATGTCATACACTTACCGTTTTCCATTATCATGTTCATCACTCTTGCCGCCCATGTGGTGGTCTCGTTGTTGATGGGCTATACCTGGATATTCTGAGCACATACTGACCAATGAACTCGAAATACATATTGTTGATTGGCGTTCTACTGCTGGTCGGAGTTGTGGTGGTTGCGGTGATGAGGAAATCTCCGTCCCTCGGGGCAGCGCCGCCTTCATCTAAGGGCTTCTCTTCCTCGACTCCCTCCAAGGAGAATGCGAGCAAGAGCGTGGTGGAGCAGATCAATCATCTCAAGGACGTTGTCAAGAAGGATTCAACCAGTGCATCCGTCAATTTTGAGCTTGCCCAGTTGCTCCAGGACGCGCACCGGCCCTCCGAGGCAACGGAATATTACGCTCGTGGACTAGCGCTTGATCCGTCCAACACCACTAGCCGTATCGATTATTCCCTCTGCCTGTATGAAGTGGGGAGAATTCCGGAGGCAATGGATCAAAACCATCGGGTACTCCGGAAGCACCCGTCGAACCCGGAAGCGTTGTATAATCTGGGGGCGCTATATGCCAACACGGGAAGAAATGATTCAGCGAGAGTCTATTGGGGGAAGTTACTAAACAAACATGCAGGACATGAACTGGCGACGAAAGCGCGGGAAAATCTCAAGCAGTTGCCGGCAGCGTCACCTGCAATGTAAGGCCGGCCCCCAAATATGACGAATCGATTGTGTGCTCTTATTGCACTGGCACTTGTCATGGCTAGTGGCCGTTTGCAGGCGCAATTCTCCCCTGGAGAATTGTCCCGTGTACACCGGCAATTGGAGGGAACAGAGAACTGTGCAAAGTGTCATGAAGTGGGAAAGGAGATCAGTGGTGCGAAGTGTCTTGACTGTCATGGAGAGATCAAGGCGGCGATTGATTCGAAGCACGGATATCATGCGTTGGTGGCCCCGAAGAAATGCGTATCGTGCCACAAGGAACACCTGGGGCTTTCTGCGCAGACTGTTATCTTCAAGAAGGAAAGTTTTGATCATCAGCAGACAGGTTATGTACTGACGGGCAAACATCAGCAGACGCAATGCGAGCGATGTCATGATGCGAAGAATATCAGGGACCAGGGAGTGAAGACGCTGGTACAGAAAACAGGCAGGCAGTCCTATCTTGGACTCGCAACAACATGCAACTCGTGCCACGAAGACCGGCACCGGGGGAGTGTGGGAACCGAATGTCAGTCATGCCACACCACTGACGCCTGGGCGCCTGCATCGAAGTTCGATCATGCGCGAACGAAGTTCGCCCTGACGGGGAAACACACGACCGTGGTCTGTGCGAAATGCCATACCGAGATCAGCGACCGCGGGGGCCCAAAGCCAATCATTCTTGCGACGAAGGAGTTTGCCGACTGCTCACCATGCCATGCATCCCCTCACAGGGAGAAGTTTGCCGGACGTGAATGCAAATCCTGCCATGTGACCGACGGTTGGCGGGGGACAAGTAGTCGACGGTTTGATCACAACCTGACGGGGTTCAAGCTTCTTGGCAGTCATGCGCGATTGCAGTGCCAGGACTGCCACAAGGAAAAACCAGGGATGTCACGGGCAAGCATGTATCGCCTCCCGCATGACCGGTGCACCGACTGTCACACGGACTACCATCAAGGTGAGTTTGCAAAGAAGTACGCGAACGACTGCCGCAAGTGTCATACGGAGGAATCGTTCACATCCTCCACGTTCACGATG
>Ga0209640_10000827_pt1 | contig 24907 bp, 24 predicted proteins | sample RifCSP10_1_FD_184018 | JGI IMG/M metagenome (GOLD analysis project Ga0209640, IMG submission 184018) | Soil microbial communities from Rifle, Colorado - Rifle CSP2_sed 10_1 (SPAdes) (version 2) | ecosystem: Environmental > Terrestrial > Deep subsurface > Rock core/Sediment | place: Rifle... | reverse complement strand
CCGCTTCGTGTTATGGCGACGGAGGAGGCGGCGGGAGCCCTTTCCCCGTGTGCACTACACGGGGACCCCTTTGGCTCCCGCGTCCTTGACGGTCTGGTGTTTGTCATGATGATGCGTGGCGTGTGCGCGCGGTCTCGTACATTTCCCGCTGGAGGCGTTCCAGTTCGGCGCTGAGCACGACCGGCACCGGCGGAACCGCGTGCAGGTCCCGCCACGGGGCCGCCAGCGCGTCGAGGCGTGCGCGGGCGCGTCCCCGCGCCGCGGCGAGTTCCTGGCGGTAGACTGTCCGGCCGCCCTCCATCACCTTCACGAGCAGCGGCCCCGCGCCCGCCGGCGCGGGTTCCTCGACGAGGGCCAGGACATCGGCGAGGGCGCCGGTCGGTTCGATCGTGCGCCACACCTGCTTCTGCGCGGGGAGCGTGGCTTTGCCGGTTGACAGCTTCACTTTCGGGCCCTGGCTGTCTTCCACCAGTTTGTACACGCCTCCCACCGAGGGCGCGTCTCCCGACGTCCCCATTTCCGTCCCCACGCCGAACGCGTCCGCGGCGGCGCCGTCGGCCAGCAGGCGCTCAATCTTGAATTCATCCAGTTCGCCGGACAGCAGGATCTGCACGTCCGACAACCCGGCCGCATCGAGCAGGGCGCGCACCGCCTTCGACAGGGCCGCGTGATCCCCGCTGTCGATGCGCACGCCCCGCAGCCGCTGCCCGCGTTCGGCCAGTTCGCGTGCGACCGTGATCGCGTGGTGTGCGCCGGCGACGGTGTCGTACGTGTCGATGAGCAGGAAGGCGTTGTGGGGGAAATCCCTGGCAAACGCCCGGAACGCGGACAGTTCATCGGCAAAGGACATGATGTACGAGTGCGCCATCGTCCCGTACACGGGGATCCCGTACTCCATCCCGGCCAGGACGTTCGACGTGCCGGCGCAGCCGGCGATGTACGAGGCCCGGGCGGCCTTCAACGCGGCGTCGGCGCCGTGGTCCCGCCGGGGCGAGAAGTCGATGACCGCGCGGCCCCCGGCCGCCAGCACGACGCGCGCGGCCTTGCTGGCCACCATCACTTCGAAGTTCAAGGTGTTCAGCAGGAACGTCTCCACGATCTGGGCTTCGATCCGGGGTGCGGTCACCTCGAGCACGGGCTCCGGCGGAAAGAACACCTCGCCTTCGGGGATGGCCCAGACGTCGCCGGTGAAGCGGAAGTCCCGGAGGTAGCCGAGGAACTCGTCGCTGAACATCTCGAGACTGTCGAGGTACGCGGTGGCCTCGTCATCAAACTGCAGGTGCTCCAGGTAGTACAGGGCGGGTTCCAGGCCGGCACTGAGCAGGAACGCCCGGTGGGGCGGCAGCTGCCGGATGAACAGGTCAAACGTCGCCGGCTGGTTGAGCCGCTGGCGCAGGTAGCTGTCGGCCATCACCAGTTCGTACTGGTCGACCAGCAGCCCCATCGTCCGCGGGGTGACGAAACCAAAGGATGGATACGGGGTCATGCTCAGAACCAGCCCAGCCGTTTGAACGCGTAGATCATGACCGTCCACAGCGCGAAGATGAGGCCCAACGCGAACGCGAAGCCGTACCGCCAGTGCACGTCGGGATAGAGCAGGTCAAAATTCATGCCGTAGAGCCCGGTGACGACGGCCGCCAGGGCCAGCGCCGCCGTGATCACGGTCAGCCGTGAGACGTTTTCGTTCAACCGATTGTTGACGGCGGAGAGGTAGATGTCCATCGCGCCGCCGACCAGATCGCGCTGGGTGTCGATCATGTCCGTGATCCGCAGCAGGTGGTCGTACACGTCGATGAAGTACACCAGGAGCTGCGGGCGGAGGAACGTCAGATCCCGGCGGGTCAGGGTGTTGAAGAGGTCGCGCAGCGGCGCCGCCACGCGCCGCAGGTGCACGAGCGCCTGCTTGGAGGTGAACAGTTGGTGAAGCGTCTCCGGTGTCGGCGCGGCGAGCAGGCGATCTTCGATCCCATCGAGGATGTCATCGAGGTCGTCGATGATCGGGAAGTACATGTCGACGCAGGCGTCGACGACGCTGTACAGCACGAAGTCGGCAAACGGGCGCAGCGCGCCCGACGCCCGCCGCAGCCGGCCCAGCGCGTCGGCCAGGGCGGGGATGGGACGTTCGTGGACGGTGACCACGTATCCCTCGCCGGCGAAGATGTCGATTTCATCCAGCACCACGTCGCCGCCGACGACGGGGCGGTGCTCAGGGACGTGCAGGGTCAGGAAGATGTACCCGTCGTACTCGTCGACCTTCGGCCGCTGTTCTCGCTGGGTGGCGTCCTCGATCGCCAGCGGGTGAAAGTGAAAGACGTCCGACAGGACCGCAACGTCGGCCTCGGTCGGGCCGATCATGTCCACCCAGACCACGCCGTCGGCGGCCGCCAGGAGGCGGTCCAGCGGAGCCTCGGGGTGCTCGTCAATCTGGTCGGCCGTAATGCGGATGACGTTCATGCGCGTGACCGCCCGTCACTGTTCGTGCGGAGGAAGGCCGCTCCTGCCGCCATGGTATGCTGAAGACACCACGGCTGGACATGCTCCGAGGTGACGGATGCCCGTCGAGGTAGGCCAGAAGGTTCCCAATGTCTCCTTGATCGCGACCGACCGCACGCCCGTGCAGCTCGCCGACCTGCTGGGGCGGCCCACCGTGCTGCTGTTCTTCCCCGGCGCGTTCACCGGGGTGTGCACGAAGGAGATGTGCACCGTCCGCGACGATCTGAACCGGTTCACGGAGGCGGGCGCGCAGGTGCTCGCCGTCAGCGTGGACAGTCCCTTTGCCCAGCACGCCTTCAAAGAGGCCCACGGATTGACGTTCACTCTGCTCAGCGATTTCCAGCGGGATGCCGTCAAGGCATTCGGCGTTGAAGACCCCAACTTCCTCAAGGGGATGATGGCGGGCACAGCCAAGCGCTCGGCGTTCGTGGTGGATTCGAGCGGGACCGTGACGTACCGCTGGGTGTCGGACAATCCCGGCGTCGAGCCGAACTATGATGAGGTGGCCGACGCCGTCAGGCGTGTCGTCTAACCGGTAACCGGAAGCCGCCTGCCTTCACTCCTGACTAGAGGTGTGAAGAAGTTTCGGTTTCCGGTTCCCGGCTCCCTGCCGGGTTTCACCAGGTTCGAGAGCCGCACGCCGACCAACCGCACCGGCCGGTCCATCGCGAAGCGCTCCAGGAGGGCGACCGCAGTCTGCAGCACCGTCGCGGCATCGCCCACCGGCGCCGGCAGCGTCTGCGCGCGTGTGTGCGTGGCGAAGTCGCGGTACCGGATTTTCACCGTGACCGTGCGGGCCACGTACCCTTCCTCGCGCAGGTCGTCGATGACGTCGCCGACCAACGACGAGATCGTTCGGACGATCACGTCGCGCCGCCGCGTGTCCCACTGGTAAGTGGTTTCGCGGCTGATCGACTTGGGCTCCCACTCCGTGACGACGGGGCTGTCGTCTTCGCCGCGGCAGATGTGGTAGAGGTATTCGCCGTGATGGTCCCCGAGCAGTGTCTGCAGCGCGGCGAGGGGGATCGAACAGAGCTCGCCTACCGTGCGGACACCTAGGGCCTCGCCGAGCCGCGCGGCCGTCTTGGGTCCAACCCCCCACAGGACTGTCGTTGGGAGGTCACGGAGCATCTCGGCGACGGTCTCCAGCCGGATTTCGGTCACCGCGTCGGGTTTGCGCAGGTTGGAGGCGATCTTGGCCAGGAGTTTGTTGGGGGCGACCCCGACCGACGCGGTCAGGCCGGTGCGGGCGTTGATGGCGGCGCGGATGTCCTGCGCCAGCGCCACCGGATCGTCCGGGCGGTGGCTCACGTCGAGGAAGGCTTCGTCCAGGGACAGCGGTTCCACCAGCGGCGTGTACTCATGGAGAATCGCCCGGACCCGCCGCGAGTAGTCCCCGTAGGCCGCAAAATCCACCGCCAGGAAGACCGCGTGAGGACACTTCGCGTAGGCCGTCCGCAGCGGCATGGCCGAGTGGATGCCGAAGGCCCTGGCCTCATACGACGCGGTGGAGACCACGCCCCGCTTGTGCGGGTTTCCGTCGCCGCCCACGACGACGGGCTTCCCGCGCAGGTCCGGCCGCCGCAGTTGTTCGACGGCGGCAAAGAACGCATCCATGTCGACGTGCAGGATTTTGCGACCCATCCCAGCTCAGTGGTCTAATTTACGATGCGCGAGGACGTCTTTTCCTCCGATGGTCGCCTCGACGACGGCGTCCGTGTTCGTGCGGGCCGCATGGAGCAGCGCGGGAGACCAGGCAAACAGTGCCGCGATGACCCGCGGCGGGGCCGCCCCGACCGTCCGCAGGTAACGCTCCAGCACGGCCGCCGCGGCCTGCGAGGCCGTCAGCGAGCGCGCCGCGCCGATCGCCTGGGGCATCCACCGGGCGAACGTGTCCCAGATGAAGCTGTACGAGCCGTTCTCGATTTCGCCGACCTTCGCGATGAGGAATGCCGCCTGCAGGATCGTCAACGCGCGCTGGAACGGCCCCGCCGGCGCGCCGCGGGGCACGCATCGCCGGCGCAGCGTCCACGTCGACAGCGGGCCGTCGGCGTCGATGACCGCGTAGACGTCCCTGGCCAGCCGGCTCAGCCGGCCCTCCCGGTAGGCCTGCAGGGCGTCATCAGGGTCGCCGACGTTGCCCGACAAGGCGTAGAAGTGCGGCAGGAAGGCGAGAGAGACGTAGGCCGGCTTGCCGCGCAGGACCTTGCCGTAGTACACGCGGCGCCGGCTGACGAGGTCGTCCTTCCACTGCCAGGCCCACCCCCACATGCGGTCGATGCTGCGCGTGGCGAGCACGTCGAACAGCCCGGGGAGACCGCCCGGCCCGGCGGTGAACGCGTAGCAGAATCCCAGTGCATTGACGAACCGCAGCCCGCCCCGCCGGGTGGTGACGCGGTGGGCCGCGAGCAGGGCCGTGCGGTACGTCGCGACGTGACGGGGCGTAAGGTCCATCATCCACAGCATAACAGGGGTTGTTTGCGAGCAACGAGAACGCATCGATGACATGATCCCCGCGCACATCCACACCCTGCCCAATGGCCTTGTCGCGCTGCTGCTTGAAGATCACGTCGCACCGGTGGCGACGTTCTGGGTGTGGTACCGGGTCGGCAGCCGCCACGAACGGCCCGGGCTAACCGGCATCTCGCACTGGACCGAACACATGCTGTTCAAAGGGACGCCGTCGCACCCCAAGGGCGAACTGGCCCGCTTCGTCGAGCGCCTCGGCGGCCGGTGGAACGCGTTCACCTGGAAGGACTACACGGCCTACTATGAAGTCCTCCCCTCGGCGCATCTTGGGATCGCCGTCGAGTTGGAAGCCGACCGCATGGTCAACACGGTGTTTGATCCGGCCGAAGTCGAACGCGAACGCACGGTGGTCATTTCCGAGCGGGAGGGGAGCGAGAACTATCCGGGGTACCTCCTTCGCGAAGAGGTGGACGCCGTCGCCTACATGCGCCATCCGTACCGGACGCCGGTCATCGGGTGGAAGGACGATCTCCGCCGCATTACCGCCGACGATCTCCGGGCGTACTACCGATCGTACTACCAACCCAACAACGCGCTCGTGGTGGCCGTCGGGGACTTTTCCACCGACGAGGTGCTGGCGCGCGTGGACCGCGCATTCGGCCCGCTCTCCCCGGGGGCCGTGCCTGCCGGGCTGCAGACGGCCGAACCCGTGCAGGAAGGGGAGCGCCGGGTCGTGCTCCAGCGTCCGGGCGGCGCCACCGGGCACGTGTACCTGGCCCACCACATCCCCTCAGCGACGCATCCGGACTTCCCGGCTCTGCTGGTGCTCGACGGCATCCTCTCAGGATTCACCGGCGTCGTGCCGTTCGATCAAGTGGTGGCAGGCCGCAGCGCGCGGCTGTACCGGGCGCTGGTCGAGACCGGCCTGGCCGCCGACGTCTCATCCTCGCTGTCGGCCAGCACCGATCCCACGCTGTTCTATGTGTGGGCCACGGCTCGGACCAGCGTCGCCCCCGCGAGGATCGAGGAGCGGCTGGTCGAGGAACTCCATCGCCTTGCCGCCGAGCCGGTGGCTCCCGCCGAGCTTGAGAAGGTCAAGAAACAGGCCCGGGCCCAGCACGTGTACGCCCAGGACGGTGTGTTCCGGCGGGCGATGGCCATGGGCGCGTTTGCCGTCGTCAGCGCGCCCGAAGCCTTCACCGCGCTGCCCGAACAGATCGACGCCGTGACCGCAGCCGACGTCATGCGCGTCGCCGCCTCGTACCTCTCCACGCACAACCGGACGGTGGGCATCTACCTGCCTCCATTCGACTCGCTCACCTCCGGCGAGCTCGCTCATGGCCTGCGGCCGGCTCACTTCTGGCGAGTCGAAGGACGGGGGAGTTTCTAGGTATGGCCTGGCGGGACCGTCCGACGCCGCCGGGGCCGCGGGCCCTTCCGATTGCCCCCGACGCGGTCACCCGGATCGCGCTCGACAACGGACTGATCGCCCTCATCAAAGAGCAGCCGGGGAGTGGACTGCTCGCCGTGCACGGGTATGTCACCGCCGGCGCGATGTTTGACGAGACGCGCAGCGGCCTGGCCCGGCTGACCGCGGCCTTACTCACGCGCGGGACCCGGTCGTGGTCGTCGCGGGACATCGCGGAGACCCTGGACGGGATGGGCGCGGCCGTGGGGATCAGCGCCGGCATGGAGACCGTCACCGTGAGCGCCCGGGCGCTGCGCGAAGACGCGGCAACCGTCCTGGCCATGCTCGGCGAGATGCTGATGGCGCCGACGTTCCCCGACGATGAACTGTCCAACGTGCGCGGGGAACTGGTGACGGGACTGCGGATGGCGCAGCAGGATACCCGGTACATGGCCGAGCGTACCTTCCGCGCCCTGGCATTTCCCGCCGGACACCCGCACGCGCGCATCCCGGATGGGGAAGAGGCCGTCGTCGCGTCGCTACGGCGGGACGACCTGGCGGCCTTTCACGCGGTATGGTACCAGCCCGCCGCGGCGATTCTTGCCGTGGTGGGGGACCTGCCGGCGCAGTCCACCGCCGCGATGATCCGCCGGGTGTTTGGCGACTGGGGTGGGACCGGCCCCCGGCCCCTGCCCGACACCCCGCCCGCGGCGGTGCCGCCGTCAGTCCTTCGGGCGGAAGTCCGGCTGCCCGGCAAGGTGCAGTCCGACGTCATCGTCGGGGTGCCGGGCATCACGCGCCGCGATGCCGCGTACTATCCGACCATGATGGCCAACCTCATCCTGGGCCAGCTGGGCATGATGGGACGCCTGGGCGAGCGGGTGCGGGAACAGCAGGGGATGGCCTACTACGCCTACAGCGATCTCCGGGCCGGCCTGATCGCCGGGCCGTGGTGGGTGCGCGCCGGCATCAACCCGCGCAATGAGGCGCAGGCCGTCGCCAGCATCGTCGAAGAGATCCGGCGCTTCCGGGCCGAAGGCCCGCAGCAGGACGAACTCGCCGACGCCCGGGAGTTTCTCACCGGCGGTCTCGCCCTGCGGCTGGAGACTACCGCCGGCATCGCGCAGGCCCTGGCGGAGATCGAACTCTTCGGGCTGGGCCTCGATTTCATCGAGCGCTATCCGGCGCTCATCCACGCGATTTCCGGCGACGACATCAGGCGTGCGGCCGAACGGTTTCCGCCGACCGCCTACGCCGTGGCCACGGCCGGTCCGCCTCTATGAAGATTGCCATCATCGGCGGCACCGGCGCGTTGGGAACCGGCTTCGCGGCACGGCTTGCCCCGGCCGGCTACGAGGTGTTCATCGGATCGCGCGACCCGGCGAAAGCGATGTCGGTTGCACGGAGGTTGAATCATCTCTCGGTGAGCGGGCTGAGCAATGCCGGCGCCGCCGACGCCGCGGAGATCATCCTGCTCACCGTCCCCTACGCGGCCCACCGGGCCACCGTCCTGGCGCTGACCGGCGCGGCCGCGGGCAAGACCGTGATCGATCCGACGGTTCCCCTCTTAAGCGCCCGCCCCGTCCGCCTTGCCGTGGTTGAGGAAGGCTCGGCGGCCGAGCGGACCCAAGCCATGCTCCCCCAGGCACGGGTGGTGAGTGCGTTCCAGACCGTCAGCGCCGCCCTGCTGGCCGATCTCGACCGCAGCCTCGATGACAACGTCCTGCTGTGCGGCAGCGATCCATCCGCAAAAGACACGGTGGCCGCTGTGGCGCGGGCGACCGGGCTCAGACCGCTCGACGCAGGGGCCTTGGAGTGGGCGGGTACGCTCGAGCGGCTGGGCGCGCTCATGATCGTAATCAATCAGCGCTACAAGCGAAAGCACGCCGGCGTGCGCATTACGGGCCTCGGGCCTCGGGAGTAGCCATGCGTGCGCTGACGGCGTGGGCGCCCGAAGGCATCCCGGATATCCGGCCGCGGACCGACCTGGTGTCGGTCATCGTGCAGGCTCTGCGCAGCGGCGAGCCTCCGGCCGACGGCGACGTGCTCGTCGTCGCCCAGAAGGTCGTGTCCAAGGCCGAGGGGAGGGTCCGGCATCTGGCGGAGGTCGTTCCAGGAGAGGAGGCCGGGCGGCTCGCCGAACGGTCGGGAAAGGACCCGCGCCTGGCGCAGATCATCCTTGATGAGGCGCGGGCCGTTCTCCGCGTCCGTCCCGGCCTGATCATTGCCGAACACCGGCTGGGGTATGTGTGCGCCAACGCCGGCGTCGACCACAGTAATGTCGGGCTCGGCGAGGACTGGGTGTGCCTGCTGCCGGTGAATCCCGACGAGTCAGCCCTCAAGATCCGCCGGGCCGTGGGGGACGCATTCGGTGTGGACGTGGCGGTCGTGATCAATGATTCTCACGGGCGCCCGTTTCGGGAGGGCACGGTCGGTGTTGCCCTCGGGACGGCCGGCCTCGAGCCGCTCCTGAGTTTCATCGGGCAGGAGGACCGCTACGGCTACATGCTCCGCGCGTCGGTGGAGGCGGTGGCCGATGAGCTCGCCGCCGCGGCCAACCTCCTGCAGGGGCAGGCTGCGGAAGGCACACCCCTGGTCGTGATCCGCGGCGCCCGCTTTATCCGCGGCACATCGGTGACCGGAAAATTGCTGCGTGTTCCAGAGAAGGATATGTTCCGCTGACCCGGGAGTCAGGACTCCGGACTCGGGACCCAGGATTCCGGACACGAGGGGGATCATCGTACATGAGGGTTGCCTCAGTCAAGTGCCGCATGCTGCAGGGGACGCTCGAGAAGCCGATTCAGTTCGGCATCGGGGCGTTTCCGACGTTCTCGGCCACGCTGGTCGACGTTCGGACGGACGACGGGGTCAGCGGCATCGGCGAGTGCATCGTGCGCAAGGCGCCGCAGGTGACCAAAGCGGTCGTCGACCAGCTGCTGGCGCCCGTCATCCTGGGACGGGATCCCCACGACGTGGAAGGCCTGTGGGACGCGATGTTCGCCCAACTGCGGGGGTGGGGACACTATCGGGGGTTCGTCTTCGAGGCGATGAGCGGCATCGACACCGCGCTCTGGGACATCCTGGCGAAAACCGGCGGCCTGCCGCTGTACAAAGCCCTCGGTGGTGCCGGCCGTGACCGCGTTCCCTGCTATGCCTCATCCGTGTATTTCGCGGACATTCCGGTCATGGTGGCCGAAGCCGAGGGACAGATTGCCGCCGGCCACACCGCGATCAAGGTGAAAATCGGCCGCGGCGCGGTGTTGGGCGGCCGCCGCACCGATGTCGCGTCAGTGCGCGCCATCCGGGAGGCGATCGGGCCGGATGTGGACATCATGCTCGACGTGAACAGCGCCTATGATGCCGCGACCGCCATCTCAGTCGGCCGGCAGCTGGAGGACTCGGATATCACCTGGCTGGAAGAGCCGGTGCCCCCCGATGACCTGGACGGCTACCGGAAGGTCCGCCGGGGCCAGCCGATTCCCGTGGCCGCGGGGGAGAGCGAGTTCGGGGTGTTTGGATTTCGCGAATTGATCGGCCGCGGCGCCATCGACGTCGTGCAGCCCGACGTCGCACGCGTCGGCGGGCCGACCGGCGCGCGGCGGGTCGGGGCGCTCGTCCATGCCCACAATCTCCGCTACGCGCCGCACACCGGGTTCAGCGCGGGGGTGGCCCACCTGGCGTCGCTGCACGTCGCCGCCGCGGTGCCCAACCTGCTGACCTACGAATATTTCTACGCCCCCAACCCGCTGCGCGACATCTTTGCGGAACCCTTCCCCGTGCCGATCAACGGCATGATCGATGTTCCACAGCGACCGGGGCTGGGGTTGGAGCTGGATGAGCGGGTCGTGCGAAGATTCGAGGTACCATAGAACTACGATCGCTCGGCGCCACGCGCCTCGCGATGGCATATGCCCGCCAACCTGACTCCCGAATACATGGCCGCCGACAAGAAGTTCAAGGCGGCGGCGACGCCCCGTGACAAACTCGCCGCGCTCGAAGAAATGCTGGCGACCATTCCCAAACACAAGGGCACCGAAAAGATGCAGGCCGACCTCAAACGGCGCATCGCGAAACTGCGGAATGAGGTCCAGCAGCGTAAGAAGGGCGCCGCGCGCGGTAAGCCGTTCTACCAGATCGACAAGGAAGGCGCCGGCCAGATCGTCCTCGTCGGCGGTCCCAATGTCGGAAAGTCGATGCTGCTCGGCGCGGTGACCAACGCGGAACCCGAGGTCGCCGACTACCCGTTTACGACGCGCGTGCCGCAGCCGGGGATGTGTACGTACGAGAATGTGCAATTCCAGATGGTCGACCTGCCTCCGATTGCCCCCGAGTTCGCGGAAGGATGGCTCTACGGCATCATCCGGACGGCAGACGCGGCCGTGATCGTGGTCGATCTGGCCGCCGACGATCTCCTGTCCGATACGTCCGCCGTGCTCGACCAACTGGGCGCCGCCAACATCCGCCTCGTACCCGGCGCTCCTGACGTGCCCGGCGAGAAGCGGGCGTTCGCCGTCGCAAACAAACTGGATGTCCACGGGGCAGGCGACCGGCTCGCGATGCTCCGCGAATTCCTGGGTCAGCTACCGGTCTTGCCGGTTTCCGCGGTGGCGGGAACGGGGCTGGATTCCCTGCGTGAGCAGATGTTTGAACTGCTCGACGTGATTCGGGTGTACAGCAAACCGCCTGGGAAGAAGGTCGATCTGTCCGCGCCCTTCATCCTCCGCCGCGGCGCGACCGTGCTCGATGCCGCAGACGCGATCCACAAAGACTTCGTGGCGAAGTTGAAGTACGCGCGGCTGTGGGGCGGCGAGACCTACCAGGGGCAGATGGTCGGCCGGGATCACGTCCTCAAAGACGGCGACATCCTCGAACTCCACGCCTGAGACGAGGTCGCAGGCACTAACGCCTGCGACGGGAGCGCTGCCACAGCCAGATTTCGGCGCCCTGCGGATCGCGGAAAGCACCATACCAGCCGAAGCCGGGGACCGGCGCTTTTGGCTGCAGGATCTTGCCGCCGGCGGCCCTGGCCTGCGCCAGTGTCTTCTCGACGCTGGCCACATGCACGTATGCCCGCACCGGCGACTTCGTGGGAATCGATCCGACCTTGTAAATACCTCCGCCCACGCCCTTTCTGCCCGGATCAAACAAGGTGTAGGTCGGATCGAAGTCCCTGAACTTCCAGCCGAACAAGTTCCCGTAGAACTTCTTGGCTTTCGCCACATCCTTGGTCGGGATCTCCACGTGCACAATGTTATGCATGGCCCTCGCCTCCGCCGGGATTGTCTGCAATCGTTTTCTGCAACCGCCTCGTCGCCCCTTCGCGCTGGTGGAGGGCCACCCCCGAGCACCGCCGCCCACCCTTGGAAGGAACGGCAATGGCCCGCCGAAAAGACAGTCAGACGTCCCCGGTCGCTGGAGGTACGCCATGGAAACCCCACTGTGGAAAGCTATCCTCGCCGAAGCGGTCGGCACGTTTGCCCTCATCTTCATCGGCGCAGGATCGATCCTGGCCGATCACCTCACCGGTGGCAAGGTGGGCGTCGTCGGTATTGCGTTCGCGCACGGTCTGGCGATCGGGACGATGGTGCTGGCGGTCGGCGCGGTGTCCGGCGGGCACTTCAATCCGGCCGTGACGCTGGGGTTCCTCGTGACCGGACGGCAACCGCTGGGCCGCGGACTCTCATACATGGCGGCGCAGTTGGTCGGTGCATCAATCGCCGCGCTCCTGCTGACCGCGGCATTCCCGGAAGCCACCCGGCAGGCGGTGCACCTGGGGACGCCTGCTCTGGCGGGGGGAGTGACCTCCGGCGTCGGGATCGTCGTGGAGGCGATCCTGACCTTCCTGCTGGTCTTCGTCATCTTCGGCACCGCGGTGGACCCGCGCGGCCCGGCCCCGATTGCGGGGCTGGCCATAGGACTGGTCATCACGATGGACATCCTGGCCGGCGGCGCGCTGACGGGCGCGGCGATGAATCCGGCACGGGCGTTCGGCCCCGCTCTGTTTTCCAACTTCTGGGAAAATCAGACCGTGTACTGGATCGGTCCGGCACTCGGCGCCGCCGCCGCGGCGCTTCTCTACCACCGCGCACTGCTGAACAAAGCACGGGGAGGTGAGCGATGAAGCTGACGTATTACGGCCACGCGTCGTTTCTGCTGGAGTCCGATGGCACGGCGATCCTCATCGATCCGTTTGATGCGAGAGTCGGCTATCCGCAGCCCGACGTGGCGCCGGCCGCGGTGACGGTCTCCCACGAGCACGGCGACCACAACCACGTCGCGACCGCCAAGGGAGGGCCGAAGGTCATCCGGGGGCTCACGGCCGGCGGGAAGGATTGGAATACCGTGCACGAGCGCGTCGGGCCGGTCACCATCACCGGCATCGCGACCTACCACGATACGTCGCAGGGGCAGGACCGGGGCAAGAACACGATCTTCGTGTTTGAGGCGGAGAACCTCCGGGTCGCCCACGCCGGGGATCTCGGCCACCCGCTCAGCGATGCACAGGTGTCACAGGTGGGCAAGATCGACGTGCTGATGCTCCCTATCGGCGGCCATTTCACGATCGGGCCGAAGGAAGCCGAGCTGGTGGTCGACCAGGTGCAGCCCCGGGTCGTGATCCCGATGCACTACAAAACGGAAGTCAACCAGGACTGGCCGATTGGGCCGCCTGAGCCGTTCACGGACCAGAAGGCCCCCAAGCAGAAGGCCCGGCAGGTCGAGGTGACGGCCGCCACGCTGCCGGCCGGGCGCGAAGTCTGGGTCTTGCGGCACACATAACGGGCAGAGATTACCCGCCCTCGCTGCCGAGGTACGTCAGAAGGGTGCGCACCCCGTAGCCGGTCGCCCCTTTCTGTAAGTACGGACCGGTGCCTTCCTTCGTGTCGAGGAAGGCGACCGGCGCGATATCGATGTGGGCCCAGGGGCGTCCGTCGACAAACTCCCGCAGGAACGCCGCGCCTTTTTCGGCGCCGCCCCACCGGCCGCCGGAGTTCTTCAGATCGGCCACGTCGCTGCGCATCTCTTCCAGGTACTCGTCATACAGCGGCAGCTGCCACATCCGCTCGCCCGCCCGTGCGGCCGCGTCGAGCAGCCGGTGAATCAGCGCCTGGTCGTTGCCCAGGACCGCGGCGGCGAGATAGCCCAGCGCGATCACCGCCGATCCGGTCAGCGTTGCCAGATCGATGATCTCGTCGGGCGCCTGCTGCGCGGCATACGCCAGGGCATCGGCGAGGATCACGCGGCCTTCGGCATCGGTGTTGTTGATCTCGATGGTTTTGCCGTTGAGGGCGCGGATGATGTCGCCGGGTTTGGTGGCGTTCCCGCTGGGCAGGTTCTCCACGGCCGGCACGATGCCCAGCACACGCACCGGCGGGGCCAGCGCCGGCAGCGCCCGCATGGTGGCTAGGACCGCAGCCCCGCCGGCCATGTCCGATTTCATCGTCACCATGCCCTCGGCGGTCTTCAGGCTCAACCCCCCGCTGTCGAACGTGACGCCTTTGCCCACGATGGCGATGGTGCGCCGTGGGTTGGGGGGGATGTATTCGAGCACGGTCAGCCGCGGGGGCTGCATGCTGCCCTGTCCCACGGCGAGGATCGCGTCCATCTGCTGGGCCCGCAGCGCGTCGTCATCAAACACCGTCCAGCGCAGGCCGGTGCTGCGGCCGATGTCCTCGACCAGCGCTGCGACATACGCCGGATTCACGACGTTCGGCGGCTCATTGACCAAGTCCCGGGCGAACACCGCCGCGTCGGCGAACAGCCGGCCGCGCTGCAGCCCGCGTTCCACCTCGTCCCGCTGCGGCGGGTCCGCCAGCAGCGTGACGTGTTCGACCTGCCCCGTGCGCGGCGCTCTGTACCGGGTGAACTGGTAGGCTCCCAGGATGGTGCCTTCCACGCGGGCCTGGGTCAGGGCCGCGCTCGAGTGGGGCGGGATCGCGAGGGCCGTCAGCGCCAGACGCCCCGCGTGCAGGTCGCCCGTACGCCGCACCGCGGCCGCCGCGGCCTGCCGCAGGCGGTCCAGCGTAAACTCAGTCTGGGCCCCGAGCCCGCTGACGATGACCCGCGCGGCGGCGATGCGCCCGTGCGTGTGCACGGCGGCGGTGCTCCCCGGCTTGGCCTCGAACTTCTCTTCGGCGAGGCTCGCCGACAAGACCCCGCCCAATGCCTCATCGAGCCGGTGTGCGGCCCCCTGCAGGGCGCCGCCGGCGAATACGCCGACGGCAATGGCATCGCAGGGCACGGCGTCCGGTGCGTCGGTCGATACGCTGAATTCCATCTCGTGGCTCTCCTTACTCCAGGTTCTCCCCGAGGCCTTCCTCGCGGGCCCGGTCATACGCGAGTTTCATCGCCGCGACGTCTTCGAGGGCGATCCCCTGCGATTCGAACAGCGTGATCTCGTCGGGCGACCGGCGCCCGGGAGCGCGTCCGGCGACGACCGCGCCCAGCTCAGTGAGTCGGCTCCAGTCGAGCGCCCCTTCATCCGCTGGCGCGATCAAGTCGCCGGCTTCGACCCGGGCCTGATCCAGATCGTCGACGACAATGTGGTCGGCCCGTGCGACCGCCTCGCCGTCGAGCTCGCGCCGGGTGGCCCAGTTGGACCCAACCGCGTTGATGTGCACGCCCGGCCGCAGCCAGCGGCCCTCGAGGACCGGATCGCGCGCGGTCGTCGCGGTCACGATGATGTCCACGCCCTCGGCCGCGTCCTCCGCAGACTCCACGGGCTCCACGTCCGCGGCGAGCTCCTCGGTCATCTCCTGGGCGAAGACGGTGCGGCGCTGCACGTCGCGGCTGTATGCTTTCACCAGCGCGATCGGCCGGACGACCGCGAGGGCCGCGATCTGGCTGCGGGCCTGCCAGCCCGTGCCGATGATGCCCACGGCGCCGGCGGCGGGTCCGGCCAGGTACTTCGTCGCGACGGCGCTGGCCGCGCCCGTGCGCATCTGCCCGAGCCGGTTCGCTTCCATCACCGCGAGGAGTTCGTCCGTTTCGGTGCTGTAGAGCATGCACACAAACCGCGTCGTGCCGTGCGCCGTCGAGTAGGCCTTCAGTCCCATGACCCCCAAATCGGGGAGGGCGGCCGACATCACATGCATGACCGACCCGTCGGTGGTGATCCGCTGGCGCGGACGGTTGACCGCCCGGCCGCGTCCCCGCTGGCGGAAGGCGTCTTCGACCGCGCCGATCACGTCGGGCATCTTCAGCAGGCGGGTGATATCGGCCTCGCGGAGCGAGAGCGCCATGCCATTCCTGTTCGCCGTCAGGGTGCCGCGACCGCCTCGACGAAGGCGGTGCGGGCATCCACGGCGGGCGGATCGATCTCGCAGTACTGCGTCCACCGCTCGCGGACCGCCGTCACGATCTCCGGCGGCACGCCGAGGTCCAGGGGATGCTCCGTCCACGGAGCCACCTCCACCTGCAGGGCCAGGTCATCGCAGTAGTCCAGGCAGGCATCCAGATAGTCGTCGGCCAGCGACGGCGGCAGATCCGCGGCGAACGGGGGCTCTCGGCGATCCTCGGCCGCGGCCAGCAGGATCTTCGTCAGGGCCGCCAGCGCGATCACCGCCCGCACGCCGGCCCAGCGGAGTTGAATGTTGCCGGAGCCCTCGCGGGTGGCCTCGATGCCCAGCGCATGGACCCAGACGTCGAGCGCGGCCAGACACCGCGTGAGCACCACGGGCAGCGAGACCGCGTCACGGCGGCTGAGGCGCAGGAGAATGGCCACCGCGGCGGCGCGGGCCCGAATCCCTTGGAGGGGCGTGGCGATGCGCGGCATCACGACGTGCCGGCCATAGAAGCGGTCCACCAGCAGCTCGAGGGGGCCGCGCGCCGTATAGCGGTCCGCGCGCTGCGCGGCTTCGTCGGCCAGGGTACGCCGGACCGCGGGGGCGAGCGTCTGGGCCGTCTCGAGGATGATACGCAGCGGAAGGTACACGAAGAGCGCCCACGCCAGGAGGGGAAAAACCCACCGCTGGGGACCCGTTCCGCGCGCCGCCATGACCGCGAGGGTCACGACATACCCGACCAGGCACGCGGCGAGCAGCCACCGCGCGGCCGACTGCCGGGCAGCTGGCGATGCCAGCGCGCTGAGGGCCAAACGGAGGTTCACCCCAATGAAGTTCGAGGCGGTCCCGGCAATCTTCCTGGAGAGATGGGATCACAGGGGACCTACTTGATCGGCACTTTGGTTACCAGGCCGTGACGGAATCGGGGTACCACCCCATCAGGAGGAGGTGGGGGCTATGACCACCAGATGGATCGCCGCGGCGGTGACGCTCGCCGCCGCGACCCTGTTGCCCATAGGGTCGTTTGGGCTCGACGCTCGCCAGAGCCGCGTCGAGTTCGTTGTGAAGGACAACCGCGGCGGGTTCACCGGCATCGTCCACGACATCACGGCCGCCGCGACGGTCAAATCGCAGGGAGACAGCTTCGCGGCCGACGTCGAGGCGCGGATCGATGCGCGGACGATCACCACGGGCATCGGGCTACGCGACGGCCAGATGCGCCGGGATTTCCTGGAGACGGCGCGCTACCCGTTCATCACGTTCCGGGGCACCGCCACGCCGATCGGCCGGCCCGGCGGGCTGCCCTTTCCGGGCGTCCTCACAGGGCGCCTGACGATCAAAGCGACCACGCGCGAGGTCGAGATCCCGATCCGCATCACGGCCCTTGGGAGTGTGTATCTTGCGGAAGGCCGGCTCGTCATCAAGCTGTCAGACTTCAACATCCCGATCCCGCGCTTCCTCATCTTTGTCGCTGAGGATCCGGTCACGATCACCCTCAAGGTGCGCTTCGAAGAGAAGTAACTGCCGGAAACCGGTAACCGGAAGCCGGAAACGGTGGCAGGCGCTCCTCCATGCTAGTCGAACAGAGTCGATGGTCCCGACGCACCAGTCGTCTTACGAGACATCCCAAGATGGGGGGCACGCGCGTGAGCGCACTATCGTACGCGCAGGACAATCGCCGGCGCTTTGTCGAGCAACTGGACGGCTTCCTCCGGATTCCCAGTATCAGTGCCCTCCCCGCTCATGCCGGCGACATCCGCCGCGCCGCCGACTGGCTCATCGACGACCTCCGCGCGATCGGTTTGACCACGGAACTCATCCCGATTGAGGGGAGCCATCCGATGGTCTACGCGGAGTGGAAGGGGGCGCCGGGTCGCCCCACCGTGCTGTTCTACGGGCACTATGACGTCCAGCCGGTCGATCCGCTCGATGAGTGGATCAGCCCGCCATTTGAGCCGACGCAGCGAGGCGATGATCTGTTTGCGCGCGGCGCGTCTGACGACAAGGGACAGGTGTTCGCGGTCATCAAGGCGATCGAATCGGTCATCCGCGGGAGCGGGGGGCTTCCCCTCAACGTGAAGGTCATCATCGAAGGAGAAGAAGAGATCGGGAGTCCGGCCGTCAGCCGCTGGGTCGACCGCCACGGACGGAAGCTCGCCTGTGATTTCGCCTGGGTGTCCGACGGCCAGTTCTTCGCACCGGGAGTGCCCACGATCGTGACGGGCCTGCGGGGGTTGGTGTACACGGAGGTCGAGGTCTTCGGTGCCGCGAAGGACGCTCACTCCGGACAGCACGGCGGCGCCATCCCCAATCCCATCAACGCGCTGGGGTCGATCATCGCCGGGTTGAAGGACCGCCGCGGGCGGGTCACCGTCCCGCGGTTCTACACGCCGGTGGCGCCGCCCTCGGACGAGGAAAAGGCATCGTGGGAGCGTCTCCCGTTTGACGAGGCGCAGTACCGGCAGGAGATGGGTATCGACCACTCACCCGGTGAGGAAGGATTTGCCGTCCTGGAACGCCGGTGGTCCCGTCCGACGTTGGACGTGAACGGGATCGTCGGGGGCTGGACGGGCACCGGTCCTAAGACGGTCATCCCGGCGCGGGCGCTGGCCAAGATCAGCATGCGGCTGGTCCCCAACCAGAAAGCGAAAGCGGTTTCCCGGGCGTTTGAGAAACGGGTGCGCAAGCTGGCGCCGCCGGCGGTCCGCGTCGAAGTGCGCGAGCTGGCCGGCAGCGACCCCGTGCTGGTCGATCCCTCGGCCGCCCCGATCCAGACCGCCGCACGCGTCGCCCGCGAGGTCTGGGGGAAGGACCCTGTCTACATCCGCGAAGGCGGGAGCGTTCCCATCGTGACGAAATTTGCGAGTGTGCTGAAAGTTCCCACGGTCCTATTCGGGTTCGGGCTCCCCGACGACGGCCTGCACTCCCCGAATGAGAAATTCCACCTGCCCAACTTCTATCAGGGCATCGAGACCGTGATCCGGTTCATCGAGGAAGCCGGCTCATCGCCTGCATGATCTCCGTGCACTCCAGGATCTCCTAATGCCCTCCATCCGCGAGACCGCACTGGAGATGGTCCAGCTCGTCCTGCCCGAGCATGCGAACACCCGCGGCGGGCTCTACGGCGGGCAGATGATGAACTGGATTACGACCGCCGCGACGATGGCCGCGATGCGGATCGCGAAAGGGGCCGTCGTCCTGGCGAGCATGGATGACCTGGACTTTCTGCACGCGGTGGCGATCGGCGATGTCGTGACGCTGCGGGCGCAGGTCGAGTTCATCGGGCGGTCGTCGATGGAAGTCGACGTGGACGTGCATGCCGAAGATCCGGCCTCAGGAGTCCCGCGCCACGCGACGTCTTCGCATCTGGCCATGGTGGCCGTCGACGATCAGGGACGGCCCCGCCCGGTGGGCGTGGAGGTCATTCCCGCGGACGCGTCGGAAGGCGCGCGCCACCGTGAGGCGAGGACGCGGAAACACTCCCGCGGGGTGTACCTTGCCGGGCGCGCCCGGCAGGCCGCGCCCGCGGTTGAGGACGACGCGGGGCTGCCGCATACCCTCGAAGTGTCGCGCATCGTCTTCCCCGAAGACGCGGTGCTCGGAACGCTCATGTTCGCGGGGAAGCTCATGATCGACCTCGACCAGGTGGCCTCGATCGTGGCGCTGCGATACTGCCGCTGCCCGGTCGTCACGGCCTCGATCGATGCCCTGTCTTTCTTCGCCCCCATCCGCGTCGGCGAGATCATCGTGTACCAGGCGGCGCTGAACCATGTCGGCCGGACGTCGATGGAAGTGGGGATCAGGACGCTGGCGGAGCACCCGCTGACCGGCGAGCGGCGGCACACCTGCACCGCCTACATCACGATGGTGCACGTCGGGCCCAGCGGTCCGCGCCCCGTGCCGCCGTACCAGCCGCAGACCGATCTCGCGCTGCGACGGTTCCATGAGGCCGAAGAGCGTCGGCGGGTCCGTCAGGCCCGCCGGGCAGGGCTGACGCCGGGACTGTGAGCGACCTGTGGCTGATCGCCGCCCTCACGCTGGTCCCGTGGATTGAGCTGCGGGGAGCCATCCCGCTGGGCGTGGCGATTGGCTATCATCCCCTGTTGGTGTTTGCGCTCAGCGTCGCGGTCAACTGCCTGATCATCGTGCCCGGATTCGTGGCGCTGGATCTGTTCTACCAGCGCTGGCTGTCGCGTGTGCCGTGGGTGCACCGGCAGGTCGACCGGGTGCGCGCGCGCGGCAGCCGCTACGTGGAACGCCATAAACTGCTCGGACTGGCAGTCTTCGTGGCGGTTCCGCTGCCGGGAACCGGCGCGTATTCCGGGACGCTGCTCGCCTGGCTGCTGGGGCTCGACCGGCGGCGTGCCGGCCTGGCGATCGCGGCCGGGGTCGCCGCCGCCGGTGCCGTGGTGACCCTGGCCGCGGTCGGCGTCATCTCGTTCGTTGACTCGGTGCGCTAGTGCCGTACCAACTTGATTTGCCACATGTGCTTTTCCTTAGTACCTTGAGAATCGCTCAGAAAACAGGCTCACGTATCAAGTTGGTACGGCACTAGCGAGATGAACGAGCCGGCACAGGAGACGCCCACCGGCGTCGAACTGTTTGACAGGTCGCCGCGACGGCGATAGTATCGGGGTCGCCATGAACACGATCGGCCACCACTACATTGTTGAGGCGTCGGGCTGCAGCCCGGACGTCATCGGGAAGGTGGAGTCCGTCGAACAAATCCTTGTGCGCGCGGCGGAAGTCGCCGGCGTGCAGGTGTGGTCGATCTCGTTCCACCGGTTCAGCCCCAACGGCGTCTCCGGCGTGGTCGTCATCTCGGAATCGCACCTCGCCCTGCACACCTGGCCCGAATACGGCTATGTGGCGCTGGACATCTTCACCTGCGGCGACGACGCCAAGCCCGAGACCGCGATGGCATACGCGCTGAAGGAGTTCGGCGCCAAGTCGGCCCACATCACCGAGGTGACACGCGGCCTGGAAGAAGGCGACCAGGCCTTTTTCCACAGCATCGTGACGTGGGAAGAGCAGTTGCTGCGGAAGGCGGGCGGAGACGGGCAGCGCCCGCCGTCGGCCCGCCGCAAGACGGCCCGCCGCAAGACGGCCCGCCGCAAGACCTCCGCAAAAGCCAAGTCCCAATAGCATGCATCACGGGTTGATTGCAGCCCTCGCGGTCGCGTTGATGGCCGTGCCCTCTGCGGCCGCCCCCGGCGGCGGCCGGTGGGAAACGCGCGCACCCATGCTGTCGGAGCGGACCGAGGTTGCCGGGGCGGCGATCGGGACGAAGATCTACATTGTCGGTGGACTCGTCCCCGGCGGCGCGACCAGCGCCGTTGAAGAATACGACACGGCGTCGAATTCCTGGCGGCGTGTGGCCCCGATGCCGGCCGCGCTGCATCACGCCGCGGCCGTCGCGCTGGATGGCCGTCTCTACGTCGTCGGCGGCTATACCGGGAACTGGGACCCGATGAACACCACCTATGAGTACGATCCGGCCGCCAACCGCTGGCGGAGCCGCGCCCCACTGCCCACCGGGCGGGGCGCGCTGGCGGCAGTCGTCCTCAACGGCAAGATTCACGCGCTCGCCGGCGAAGATCGCCGCGGCAGCGACAGCGGGGCGCACGAGGAGTACGATCCGGCGGCAGACATCTGGCGCAGCCGCGCCCGCGTCCCGACTCCACGCAATCACCTCACCGCGGTGACGGTCGGATCGGACATCTATCTCTTTGCCGGGCGGGTTGGCGGCCGCAACGAACCGGTGACGGAGATCTACGATAGCCGGACCGACCGCTGGCGCCGCGGTGCGCCGATTCCCACGTCGCGGAGCGGCAGCGCCGCGGCCGTCGTAGGGCAGTTCGCATATGTCTTCGGCGGCGAACTCGGCCGTCCGAGCACCTATCGTGAAACCGAAGCCTACGAGTTCGCCACCAACACATGGTCGGCCCGTGCCCCAATGCCCACGCCGCGCCACGGGCTGGCCGCCGTCGCGGTGGGCGCACGTATCTACGTGATCAGCGGCGGTCCGCGCCCGGGCGGCAGTTACTCGAACGTCAACGAAGTGTTCATCCCTGAATAGGTGCGGGCGGGGCTCGGGGGCGGCCCCTTCGCTCCGAGTCCAGCTCACGCCGACCGCCCCCGTGGCAGATTGGCGAGCAACATAGGGCGGCGGTCGCCGGTCGTGGAATACCGATTAGCGACCGCAGCCGATGGCCACGTCTTCCACAGACACAAGAACCGCAGAACAGCTCGCCGCGGCCTTGAAGGCTGCTGTGGCGGGCGAGGTTCGGTTCGATCCGTTCTCCCGCGTCCTGTACAGTACCGACGCCAGCATCTACCAGATCATGCCCATCGGCGTCGTGATCCCCAAAGACGAAGACGACATCGCGGCGACGCTGCGGCTGGCCGCCGACAGCAGTACGCCGGTGCTGCCCCGCGGCGCGGGGACCAGCCTGGCCGGACAGTCGGTCGGCCGGGCGATCGTGCTCGACTGCTCGAAGTACATGCACCGCATCCTCGACATCGATGCGGCCGGCCGCCGCGCGCGCGTCCAGCCCGGGGTCGTGCAGGACGATCTCAATGCGGCGCTGCGGCCCTACGGGCTGCGGCTCGGTCCCGATACCGCAACGAGCAACCGCGCCACGCTGGGCGGCATGATGGGCAACAATTCCTGCGGCGCGCGCTCGATCATCTACGGCAAGATGATCGACCATGTGCAGGCGGCGACCGTCCGTCTGATCGACGGGACGGAACTCGGGCTGCGGCGTCTGTCTCCTGAGCAGGCGCGCGCCGTGCTCAGCGAACCCGGCCGCGTCGGCGACCTGTACCGGGCCGTCGCCGGCATCGTCGATCGCCACCGCGGGCAGATCGAATCCCGGTTCCCCAAATTGCAGCGCCGCGTCAGCGGGTACAACCTCGACGCGCTGCTGACCGATCCCACCGACCTCGTCAAACTCCTGGTCGGATCCGAGGGCACCCTCGGCGTCATTACCGAAGCCACTGTCGGCGTGGTGCCGCGTCCGGCGTACACCGCCGTGGGTGTGGTGCATTTCCACGATCTGCTCTCTGCCTTAGAGACCACCGCCGAGATCCTGCCGTTCCAGCCGTCGGCGGTCGAGCTGATCGACCGCATGGTGCTGGACATGACGCGGGCCCAGCTGGAATTCGCCCGGCAGTTGGGATTTGTGCAGGGCGATCCAGATGCGCTGCTGATTGTGGAATTCTCCGGAGATGATCCCGATACGCCGGCGGCCAGGCTGGCGGAGATGGAGCATCGGGTGCGCGCGGGCGGCCGGGCCTACGCGGTCACCCCGGCGATCAGTCCGGCCGACCAGGACGCCATCTGGAAGGTCCGCAAGGCCGGCCAGGGGCTGCTGCAGGGCGTCAAAGGCGACAGCAAGCCGATTACGTTTGTCGAAGACACCGCGGTCCCGCCGCACCTCCTGGCTCCGTACATCCGCCGGTTTCGCGACATCCTCACCGCGCAGGGGGTACGGGCGGCGTTCTACGCGCACGCCAGCGTGGGCGTCATCCACGTGCGGCCGCTGATCAATCTGAAAGAGCGCCGGGATATCGAGAGGATGAAGCAGATCGCCGAGCAGATCGGGGATCTGGTGATGGAGTTCGGCGGGACGATGAGCGGCGAGCACGGCGATGGGCTCGTGCGGTCCTGGTTCATCGAGCGGTTCTTCGGGCCCGACGTGTACGACGCGTTCGTGCAGGTGAAGCGAGCGTTTGATCCGCCGGGGTTGATGAACCCGGGCAAGATTGTGCACGCGCCGCCCATCGATGCGTCGCTACGCTACGGACCGGCGTACCGGACGGTGCCGGTGGCGACGCGGTTTGACTGGACCGTCGACGGCGGCTTCGCCCGCGCCGTCGAACTGTGCAGCGGGCTGGGCGCGTGCCGCAAGATGGCCGAGGGGACGATGTGCCCGTCGTACATGGTCACGCGAGAGGAAGAGCACTCCACGCGGGGACGCGCGAACCTCCTTCGCGCGGTGCTGTCCGGCACGCTGCCGGCGCATGAGCTCACCGGGCGCCGTCTGTACGAGGCGCTGGATCTGTGCCTCGAGTGCAAGGGGTGCAAAGCGGAATGTCCGGCCAACGTGGACATGGCCAAACTGAAGTACGAATTCCTCGCCCGGTACCATGAGGCGAACGGGCTTCCTCTGCGCGCCCGGCTGTTCGCGCACATCAGGACGCTGAGCCGGCTCGCGTCGCCGGTGGCGCCCCTGGCGTCGCGTCTGGTGGAGAGCGGGCCGGTGCGCTGGTTCCTGGATCGCGCGCTGGGGATTCACCGCGGTCGGCCGTTGCCGCCGCTGGCGCGTCAGAATTTCCTCCAGTGGTGGCGCAGCCGGAAGCCGGAAGCCGGAAACCGGACACCAGGAGTGGTGGCGCGCGGCCGCGTGGCGTTGTTCGCGGACACGTTCATGATCTACAACTATCCGGAGATCGGCCGGGCGGCGGTGGAACTGTTGGAGGGACTGGGGTTTCAGGTCATGCTGGCGCCCGCGGGGTGCTGCGGCAGGCCGATGATCAGCAAGGGGCTGCTGGACGCGGCGGCGTCGGCGGCCCGCAAGAACCTCGCCGCCCTGCAGCCGCTGGCCGAGCAAGACATTCCGATTGTCGGATGTGAGCCCAGCTGCATCTTGACCTTCCGCGACGAGGTTCCCGACCTGCTGGGGACAGACGCGCAGACTGTCGCCGGGCACACCATGCTGATCGATGAGTTCCTCATTGCCCAGCACCGGCGCAGTCCGCTGCCGCTGGCCGGAATCGGAGCCGGCCGACGGGTGCTGTTCCACGGCCACTGCCACCAAAAGGCGCTGGTGGGGTCGGGCCCGTCGCGCCAGCTCTTGTCGGAGGCGGGTTTCGCCGTCGAGGAAGTGGATTCGGGGTGCTGCGGGATGGCGGGTGCGTTCGGATTCGAAGCCGAGCACTACGACCTCTCGATGGCGATTGGCGAACGCCGGCTCCTCCCGTCGGTGCGGGCGCAGACCGGCGATACCGCCATTGTCGCCATGGGGGTCTCGTGCCGCCAGCAGATCGCCCACGGCACCGGGCGGCGGGCCGTGCATCTGGTGGAGTTGCTCGCTCAAGCGATGACGAACGGGAGTGGGGGATCGCGGGATCGCGGAACCGCGTAGATGCTCATGCCGGACGATACCGAAACACCGGAGTACCCTGGCGTCGAGGTCACTCCAGCCGCGGCCGACGATGCCGAACGTGTTTCCGCGTTCCCCCGTTCTCGCGT
>Ga0209640_10000824_pt1 | contig 24931 bp, 16 predicted proteins | sample RifCSP10_1_FD_184018 | JGI IMG/M metagenome (GOLD analysis project Ga0209640, IMG submission 184018) | Soil microbial communities from Rifle, Colorado - Rifle CSP2_sed 10_1 (SPAdes) (version 2) | ecosystem: Environmental > Terrestrial > Deep subsurface > Rock core/Sediment | place: Rifle... | reverse complement strand
CCCCGAACGCCACCACCGCGCGACGCCCGGTCGGCAGCCGGTAATACGTGAAACCCTGCAGAAAAGTCTTGACGAACCCGACTTCAGACCCCACCAGGCGCGCGGCCAGCTCGGTATCGCCCAGCAGGAACGTGCCGGCGTCGGCGTCGATCACGTCGTTGCGCGTGTCGCGAATCATCGTCCCGGAAAACTTCGAGAGGCGCACCTGCGGAAACACGCGGTCGATGAGCGGCTTCTCGGCATCGGTGAACCGCTCGTCGAAGAGCCGGGTCTGCTCGTACGAGTAGCGCCCGGCCAGCGTGTAGCGCGGCCCGACGCGCAGCCCCACCTCGGCGCGCGCTTCACGCGTGATGAAGTTGAAGCTGGACCTGATGGCCCGATCGAGGATGCCGGTGACGAGCACGTCGGCGGGAGAATTGAAGATTTTCGGCTCGCGGAACGTCGCATACACGCGGTACTCGTGCAATCCGTAACCGCTTCCCTCGGCGGGGCGATCGAACCGCTCGCCGCCTTCCGACAGCACGATGTCGCGCGAGCGCAGGCTGACGCGCGTGAAGAGATTGACGGCCCGGTTCTTGCCCCACAGGTTCCGGCGGCCGATCCCGAAGAACCCGCGCGGCGCGAGCTCGAACCGCTCCTCGGCCTGTCCGCTCTCGCCGGTCGGCCGCAGGCGCGTGCCCCCTTCGACGCCGCCACCGTAGTCGATCGTGGTGGGCGGCGCCTCCTCGACCTGCACGAGCACGTCGCGGCGCGGCTCGCCGCCCGGACGCAGCTCCTCGATGACCACACGCCGGAACAGGCCGAGCGCGGCGAGGCGCTGCTGGCTCTCGATGCGCGCCGAGTAGCCGAGCGGCTGCCCGGGCTTGAGGAGCAGCTCCCGCTCGATGGTCTCGGTACTGATCCGCTCGTTGCCGACGATGATCACGTCGTCGACGACGACCTGGGGACCTTCGGTGATGGTGAACCGGACGTCGGCCCGGGTGCCGCCGTCCGCGAGCGAGACGACCGGCTCCACGGTCACGCTGTCGTACCCCTGGTTCCGGTACTCGAGGTCGACGCGGTCGCGCGCCGCGGCGACATCGATCTCGGAATACGGGCGGCCGGGCGCCGTCGTCATCAGCGCGTGGAGCTGCTCGTTCGAGAGCACCACGTTGCCCTCGAAGGCTATCGACGCCACGATCGTGCGCGGCCCTTCGGTGATGGTCAACCGCACGGCGACGCGGCGATCGGCGGCGCCGGTCCCGTCGAGCTCGGCCACGTTGATCTGCACGATCGTGCGCGTGAATCCGCGCGCGCGATAGGCGTCGCGAATGGCCGCGGCACCGCCGGCCACCTGCACCTGGATGAACGGTTGCCCGTTCTCGACCGGCACGAGCCCCAGGAGATCGGGCGACGGGATGGACGTGTTGCCGGTGATGGCGACGCTCTCCACGACGTACCGAGGCCCGCGGTTGACGGTGAACGTGATCGTCAGCGCGCCGCCGCCCTCGGCGCGCGCGTGATCGACGACGGCGTCGCGGTACCCGCGCGCCTGCAGGTATTCCTCGATCGCGACGTTCGCGTCTTCGAGGAGGTCTTCGTCGGCGGACCCCTCGGAGCGGACCGGCACGAGGCGATCGCGGTCGGCTTCGGGCAGCGGCGTGCCGGCAAACGCCACCGAGACGAGCGGACCCCGGTCGACGGTCACCCGCACGGTGGCGGTACCGTCGGGCTCGAAGGCCGTCGTGTGCACCGCCCGCGCCTCGTAGAACCCGCGCGCGCGCAGCGAGGCCGCGTAGCGGTCGAGGGCCTGCAGGATCGCGGCATTGTCGTACGGGTCGCCGCGCCGCACGCCGATGTCACCGGACGCCACCCGCCTGTCGCTGCCGTCGATCTCGTCGACCTCGAGGCGGCGGATCGCCGCGCGCGGCCCGGCGCCGATGTCAAACACCATCGTGGCGCGGTCGGGCGCGTGCGTTTCCTCGATCCGGGGCGTCACGCGCGCGGCCGGATAGCCGCGGTCCCCGTACAGCGTGCGGAGCGCCTCCGCGACCTCCTCGACACGGCCCGCCGCCGGCGCGGCGCCGAATCGCTCGGTGAGGACGCGGCGGATGTCACGTTCGGCGAGCCCGAGCTCGCCGCGGAACTCGACGCGGTCGACCGGGTGCAGCGGAAAGAGGACGTACCGCAGCCGGATCCCGCCGCCGGCCGGCTCCTGCAGCACCTGCACGTCGTCGAACCGGTTGAGGCTCGTCAGGTGCGACAGCGTCTCGCGCACCTCCCGCATCGACAGCGGCTCCCCCACCCTGGTCTCGATGAGACGGGCGATCAGGCGGTCGTCAACCGCCCGGCCCTCCTGCTCGATGCGGATGTCGGTGATGACGGGCGCCTGCGCGAATGCTGCGGCGGCCCACAGCAGCGACGCACACGCAACGGCACATGTCATCAGAAGGCGTGTCGCACCCGCACGTCGAGCGCGTAGGTCCGGTCCTCGTTTCGCGAGAGGATCCACGAGAACCGGTCTGTCTGATCGTACTCGAGCAGGATGATCTGATCGCGCGTGGAGGAGGACAGGCTCCGCGAGTACGTGAGGTAGATGCGCTCGGAGAGCCGCTTGCCGATGGTGAGCCGCGCCGCCGGGTCGAGCCGCGACGACTGCGCGTTGGGGTCGACGAGCGACGGCGTCAGCTGAAACGTGTCGACGCCGAAGGTCTGCTCCACCACACGGCCGACCTCCGAGGAGAACGCGCCGGTCAGGGCGCGCGTGGCCCGCTCGCGCAGCAGCTGCTGCTGCGGCGTGATGTTGGTGCTGTACTGGCGGAACTCCACGTCGGTCCCCGGCGCCACGTCGCCGAACAGCAGGCTGAGGACTTCCACTTCCGGCAGCGGCGGGTCGGCCTCGAAGGCCGGGGTCAGCCGGTCGAGCGTCCCCGCCGCGCGGGCGATCACGCGATACGTCTGGCCGGGAACGCGCACGCGCGTCTCGGTCTCGATATCGAAGAACGGCTGAATGCGCGCCGGGTTGTTGAAGTCGATGGTCCCGCGGGTGATCTGGTAGCGCCGCCCCTCGAAGGTGAACTCGCCGCGGTCGACCTCGGCGCGGCCAAACAGCAGCGGCCGGTCGAACGTGCCGCGCAGCTGCAGATCGGCGGTGGCGAACACCCGCGCCGCGCTGTTCCGGATCTCCAGCGTCGAGGGCGCGACAAGCCGCACGTCGTACCGCAACGGCACCCGGGCGCCGAGCGGCGCGGAGCCGCCCGACGCGGCCGCGGCCGTGAAATCAAAGAGGCCGCCGTCGGCCTCGAACTGCCGGGTGTAGACGGCGTTGCGAATCGTCACGGTGCCGGCCAGGATCGGCGCGTCGACCGTGCCCTGTACGGTCAGATCCGCATCGACCAGCGAGCGCATCCCCTCGGGGAACCGCAGCCGCATGCCCTCGCCGGCCATCGTCACATCGATGCGCGTCGGCTGATAGCCTTCCATGTCGATCCGGCCGCCAAACCGCACGAGCCCCCCGCCCAGCCGCGCCGACACTTCGTCCAGACGGATGCTCCGCGTGTCGAATCGGACGGGACCGGAGATGCTCTCGAGCGCGTGCGGCAGCGCGAAGTGCCGGATACGGCCGTTGTCGACCGTCATCGTGCCCGTCACGACGGGATCGCGCATCGGCCCCTCGAAGGTCGCCTCGAGCGACGCGCGCCCCGAGCTGCGGATGTTGGGCACAAAGCCCTGGAGCAGGCCCAGTCCGGCGTCGCCCGTGGCGCGCATCGCGATCCGCTCGTCGTGCAGGTTGACGGCGCCCGTGATGTCGAGCTGCGTGTCCTCGCCCACCAGCCGCATCTCCGCCACCTGCATCGTGTGGCGATCGAGCGCGAGTCGAACAGGCGCCGCGTTGCGAAGCCGGTAATCGAACAACCGCAGGTCCACCCGATCGACGGTGGCCTCCACCAGCAGCTCGTCGACGTCGGCCAGCTGGCCGACGACGCGGATGTTGCCGCTGGCAATCGCGGTGGTGAACGGCGAGAGGCCGGGGTTGAACGCGCGGAGGTACGGATCCAGCGACGTGTCGGCGACGCTGAACGACAGGTCCGCCTCCATCCCCGGCGTCAGCGCGACCCGGCCCGAGCCCGACACGGCCAGGCGCGGCGAGGCGGCCTCGATCTTCACGGTCATCATGTCGCCGTTGACGCTCAGCTCGCTGAGGACCTGCCCGACACCCTCGTCGCCCACGAACATGTCGCTGATCGTGGCGCGGACGTCGTAGCGGGGACGCTCGAACGTTCCGCTGCCGCCGGCGCTGAAATCCAGGCGCCCGGTGAGCGGCGGTGTCGTCTCCGACCTCGTCACCGCGATCTGCTCGATGGGGATGCCGCGACCGTCCAGGTTGAAGGAATAGGTCCCGTCGACAAACCCGACGAAGGCGGCGCCCGCCGCCCGGCCCCCCGCCTTGGTGATTTGCAGCGAATCGAGGCGGACCCCGCGGCCCTCCATGCGCACCGCGGACGTGGCCACCTCGAACGGCTCCCCGTAGGCCACGCCCTGGGCGATAGCCATCTGGCCGAACCCGTAGGGCCTCCGGTACTCGCCGAACACGTGAAACTCTCCCGACAGGAGGCCGTCGACGTCGTAGTCGTCGATGCCGAACGCGTGGCGCAACTGGGCGACCGGCCGCCCGGCGAGGCGGATGCGCGCGTTGATTTCCTCGCCGCCGTCGCGCCGGGGGAAGCCGAGCGAGAAGCGGCCGTCGACCCGGATCGCCCGGTCCGGCGCGCCGACCACCAGATTGCCGACATCGGCGTACGCGTCTTCGATGACCGCGCGCCCCCTGGCCGGGCCCCACACGACGTCGAAGGCGCGCATCCCGCCGGCCGCAAACGTGCCCTCGATGCGCGGGCGCCGGAAGCTGTTCACCATCACGCCGTCGAAGGTGCCGTAGCCGCCCACGGGGATGACGCCGGTGCGCGATCCGAACGCGGTCAGCACCGCCGCAAACAGGCGGTCGCTTTCCTGCCAGTCGGCGCTCGTGACATGGAACCCAATCCGCGATCGGTCGCCGTAGGCGGTGCGGCCGTCGAAGGCGACATAGGTGTCGGGCGTGGCGACGCGGCTCGCTCCGATGTCGACCCATTCGGGCCCGTACGCGTAGATCAGCTCTCCCTGTACCGGCACCGGCCGCTCCGGCAGGTGATTGCTGAACGGCCCCCACTCCCGGCTGCGCTGCTCCGCCTCCTCGATCTGCGCCGCCGACAGCTGGCGCGTCACGATCGGCACGCCGGCCGGCGGGTCGAGCCGGATCGCGCCGTCGCCCCGGTGATCCACGAAGCGCCCGAGGGGCCATTCGAGGAAATTCCGCCCGCTGGCACGTCCGGCCAGCCGCAGGCCGTCCAGCTCGAGGAAGTTGGTGAACTCGGTGAGATCGACGCTCTCGTAGGTCGCGTCGAAGGCGGCGACCGCCGGAACGCCGGGCTGCCCGATCGGCGCGATCCGGTAGCTGAAGCGGGACGTCCCGCCGTACGCGGTCGCGGCCGCGTCGGTGACCTCGAACCGCTCGGGCACCCACAGGAGCGACCCGCGCAGATCGCCGAATCGGTACGCGTCGACGCCGAGGGCCGCGCTGGCAAAGGTGCCCTTGAGCTCGCGGCCGGTGCGCGCGCGGCCGTTCACCGTCTCACGGAACAGGTGGAACGTCCCGGTAAAATCGCCCTGCCCGTCGAGCGCGAAGTGGTCGTCGGCGAAAAAGATCTCGCGCATGCGCGGGAAGTCCACGCGCGAGCGGACGCGATAGATCTGCTCGGGCCACCGGGCGAAATCCACCTCGCCGGTCAACTGCGACTGCGCGCCGTCGGTGTTCAGGTCGATGCGGTCGAGCACCACCTTGCCGTCGACAATCCGGAACGCGGTGCTCATGTCCGCGCGCATCGGCACGTAGTCCTGAATCGTGACCGTGCCGTTCGAGAATTGCGCCTGTCCGCGGTATTCCGACGTGGGCCGGGCCACCATCACGTCAAGATTGCGGGTGATCACGGTCCACGGCGTGCCATGGTCGGCGTACGTGAACTCGCCGCGATGGGCCCTGACGTACTGAAGCGTCGTCGTCCAGGCGCCGGGCTCGCGCGGCGTGTCGCGCGTGAACTTCGGAAAGTTGTGGCTGCCGTCCGGGAAGGTCTCCGCGTACATCTGCCAGTCCGCCATCTCGATCGCGTCGAAGACCACGCGCCGGCTGACGAGCGTGCTCCAGGGCATCGACACCGTGATGCGGCGCGCCGTGAGGAACGGCCGCGACTCCGGCGTCAGCCCCTCGATGACGATGTCCTCGAGGACGAAGCGTCCGAGCCAGAGGTGCACCGACAGGCGGCCGATGTGCATCGGCCGGCGCATGAACTCGGAGGCCGCCGTCTCGGCGCGCGCCTTGAGCGCGGGACCGACGTCGACCGATACCGTCGTGACGAACGACACGGCGATGATGACGGCACACGTCACCACGATGCGGCGGATCACGCGCCGCGTCCTCTGGGTGACGGGGTGATGGAGAAGTGTGACAGTCACAACTTACACGCGAGCCCGACCTACTCGATCACGACGAGCACCGCATTCGCCTCGACCGACGACCCCTGAACGGCGCGGACCTCTGTGACGACGCCGGCTCGTGAGGCCCGGAGCTCGTTCTCCATCTTCATCGCTTCCACGACGACAAGGCCCTGACGGGCCGTGACAGCATCGCCGGGCTTGACCAGCACGCTGACGATGCGCCCGGGCATCGGCGCGACGACGCGCTGCGGTCCGGCGCCGCCATCCGCCGCCGACTCCCTCCGGCGGCGCTCGCGTCGGCCGCGCCGCCAGTCGAGGCCCCCGCCCGATGGGCCCACGCTCACGGGAACGGGCCGGCCGTTCACGTGGACGACGAGGTCGCCGCCCGCCTGCGGCGAAATCGTCACCTCATGACTGCGCCCGGGCCGGCTAAAGCCGGCCCCTACATCCGATGGGGCGTGGGGGCCGGCTTCAGCCGCCCCAATAAGCAACGACCAGGTCCCGCCGATCCGCGTGGCGTCCACCGACCGCGCGCGGCCGTCAAGGACGACCTGGTATCGGCCCCGAGCCCCCGAAATCTCCACGGCCCGCGGGCGCCCGGCCACCTCGATCGCCAGCCTCACGCGCGCAACCCCTCGAGCCGGGCCTGCCGCTTCCACCCGGTGTTCGCGGTCCGGCTAAAGCCGGACACTACGGACGCGGTCCGGCTGAAGCCGGACACTACGTACTGCGGGGGGTCATATTCGTACGTAGTGTCCGGCTTTAGCCGGACCGTGGCCGTCGAATCTGCACCGACCCGCGCGAAGGCGTGCAGAGCCGCCGCAATGGCCCCCACCTCCTGCTCCTCCCCGTCGGGCGTCACAAAGGGTTCGCCCTGACGCTGCTGCAAGAGCTCGTCCAGAGAGCCTGTATGGAATGTCGCCGTTTCAAAGGCCGGCTGGTCGAGCATCCACCGGAAAAAGGGGACGGTCGTGCGGATTCCGAGGACCTCGTACTCGCGCAGGGCGCGCTTCATCCGCGCGATCGCCTGCGGCCGGTCCGGTCCCCACGCCGACAGCTTCGAGATCAGCGGGTCGTAAAAAATCGGCACCTCCCCCCCTGGCTCGGCGCCGCTGTCGTCGCGGATCCACGGCCCGCCCGGCGGCCGCAGGGCCGTAATGCGTCCCGGCGACGGCATGAAGCCGGCGTCGGGATCTTCGGCGTAGATGCGGCATTCGATGGCGTGGCCCTGTGGGGTCGCGGCCACGGCCGGGTCGAGATCGAGGGGCTCGCCCCGGGCGATGCGCACCTGCCACTGCACGAGATCGACGCCCGTGACCATTTCTGAAATCGGGTGCTCAACCTGCAGGCGCGTGTTCATCTCGAGGAAGAAGAACCGGCCGTCCTCGTCCAGCAGGAATTCAATCGTGCCGGCGCTCGTATAACCGACCGACCGCGCGACCGCCGCCGCGGCGCCGGTGATTTGCGCGCGCAGCGCCGCGGACACGGCCGGCGACGGCGTCTCTTCGATCACCTTCTGATGCCGCCGCTGAATGGAGCACTCGCGCTCGACAAACGGCAGCACGTGCCCGTGCAGATCCCCGAGCAGCTGCACTTCGACGTGTCGCGGCCGCAGGAGCCGCCGCTCGAGATAGATCGCCGGATCGCCAAAGGCCGCGGCGCCCTCGGAGCGCGCCGCACGAACCGCGCTCGACAGATCCTCGGGGCCGGCCACGAGCCGCATCCCCTTGCCGCCGCCGCCGGCAACCGCCTTGACCAGCACCGGATAGCCGATGCGCGCGGCCGCCTCCGCTATGAGCGACTCCGGTGCGTCCGGGCCAAACGGCTGCTCGGTGCCAGGGACGACCGGCACGCCCGCCTTCGTCGCGGCCCGCCGCGCGGCGGTCTTGCTGCCCATCAGCGCGATCGCCTCTGGCGTCGGACCGATGAACGTGAGCCCCGCATCCCGACACGCGGCGGCAAACGCCTCGTTCTCGGCCAGGAACCCGTAGCCGGGGTGAACGGCGTCGGCGCCGCTCGCCCGGGCGGCGTCGATGAGACGATCGATGCGCAGGTAACTGTCAGCCGGCGCGCTCGACCCGATCGCGTACGCCTCGTCGGCCAGGCGCACGTGGCGCGACGCGCGATCGCACTCCGAATAGACCGCCACCGAGGCGAGCCCCATGTCGCGGCAGGCACGCAGCACACGCACGGCGATCTCGCCGCGATTGGCGACCAGAATTTTCCGCAAAGTCCGCTAATTCTAGCACTTAGGGGCGCGGCGGGGACCGGAGGCCTTCAGGCCTCCGCACACAATGCTCAGCGGATGACGCCTTTGCGGACGGCGTAGAGGACGATCTCGGCGGCGCTGTGCAGGTCGAGCTTCTCCATGATCCGCGCCCGGTGTGTTTCCACGGTACTCGGGCTGATGGACAGGATCGCGGCGATCTCCTTGTTGGCTTTCCCTTCGGCGATCAGCTGGAAGATCTCGCGCTCGCGCTCCGAGAGCGACTCGTAGCGGTCGCTGATGCCCCTGTCCGCCAGCTGCCGGACGTAGTCGTCCAGCATCACGCGCGCAACCCCGGGACTGAAGTAGGACTTTCCCTTGGAGACGGCATCCACGGCATGAATCAGATCGACGTCGGCGGAATCCTTGAGCAGGTAGCCCGTGGCGCCCGCCTTCAGCATCTGATTCACGTAGGCCTCGTCCAGGTGCATCGTGAGCACCAGGACGCGCGTCGACGGCGACCGCTTCACAATCTGTCGGGTCGCCTCGATGCCGTTGAGCAGCGGCATGGCGATATCGATGATCGCCACGTCGGGCTTGAGCTCCTCCGCCTGCCGGACCGCCTCCCTGCCGTCGCCCGCCTCGGCGACCACCTCCCACTCGGGCGACTCTTCGAGCACCTTGCGAAGACCCTGGCGCACCACGGTGTGGTCGTCGGCGAGCAGAACGCGCAGCCTGGCCACCGTTTACCCCGCGAGCTGCCGGACCGCGGGCGTGGGCTCGACGACGGCCGACACGGGCAGCCTGACGACCACCCGCGTGCCGCCCTCCGCGCGGTTTTCGATGAGGAAGACCCCTGCAAGCGCCTGAGCGCGCTCGCGCATCCCGATCAGCCCAAGCCCGCGCCGCATGTCGACCGCGCGGACCGTGTTGCCGCTGATGCCGCGGCCGTCGTCTTCGATGGTGAGGTGCAGCACATCGTCGCGCCGGACGAGGGACACGGTGCACGCGGAGGCGCCGCTGTGGCGCGCCACGTTGGTGAGCGCCTCCTGGACGATGCGGTAGACGCAGACTTCGCGCTCGGGCTGGAGGCGATCGTCCATGCGTTCGTGGGTGAGCTGCGTCCGGATGCCCGTGCGCCTGGAGAAGTTGCGAAGGTCCGCGGCGAGGGCCTCCGGCAGCCCGAAGTCGTCGAGCATCGACGGGTGCAGGACCTGGGAGAGATCGCGGACGTTCTGCAGCGTCGATTCCGCGATGGCGCGGGCCTGCTCGAGCGCCGTGCGGGCCCGCGAGTCCGCTCCACGGAGCGCCACGCCCATTTCCATCTTGATCGCGGTCAGCGCCTGACCGACGGCGTCGTGCAGCTCGCGCGCCAGGCTGCGGCGCTCCTCCTCCTGGGCGGTCACGAGCCTGGCGGAGAGCCGCTCCAGGTCACGGCGGTTGTGCTGCTCTGCCAGCCGCTGCAGATCGATCTCGTGCTCGAGGCGCCCCACGTGGCGGGTCGCCACGAACGCGACGATGAGGCCCGCCACGAGCGACAGCGACGCCAGCCACATGACCCGTCGCTCCGCGTCCTGGTAGAACTGCACCGCTTCCTGCTCGTGGCTGTCGATGGAGACACGTTCGAGCGCCGACAGCGAATCGACGATCTGAAGAATCGACTCGCGCGCCGGCACCAGACGGCTGCGAATCAGCTCGGCACGGGACTCGCTGGTGGCCGATTCGCTGTCCGGCTCCGCGGTGAAGGCAACCTCACGGGACTCCCAGTACGTCGCCAGCTCGACCTGCAGCCTGGCCCATTGCTCGCGCTCGGTTGGTGTATCGACCAGGGCGATGTACTCCGGCAACACCTGTTCCACTTCGTCGCGAAGCTGCGCCAGGTCGCGCCGGTAGCCCTCCCGTGCCTCGGGCGTGGTGGCCATGAGCGCATCGCGGAGGTAGATGGACCCGAGGAGCACTCGTGTCGTAATCGTGCTCAGGACCTGCTCGCCGCGCCCAAACGACTCGCGCGCCAACGACATGCGCTGCTCGACGTCGCGCATGCTGCGCATCAGCTCGTAGCCGGAGCCGAGCCAGAGCGCAAACACGACGGCAAACCCGGCGGCGAGCGCGCCGCGGATGGTCCATGTCGTCTGATCGGGCCGCGAGGACGAATGCAGCGATGAACTCCTTGCGGTCATGGTACCGGCCGTGGCGGACCGCGTCCAGCGCACCTGCGGCCCTGCCCTGAAACTCCGGTTGGTACTGTACGGTGGCGGCAGCAGGGGCGCCATCCCGTCGAGACGGTATTTTGCACCGACACCGCACCAGTGTGCGGGCCTCGCGCCGGTGCCAGATCCCTACCGCAGCCGGGGCAGGCGGTAGACCGTCGCGGCGTTCAGGTCGAACAGATGCTCCGCCCCGGGGTGCGAGGCAATCCAGCGCGCAACCGGTGGCTCCACGTCCGCCCGGATGATGACATACAGCTCCGCCTGGCGCCGATAGGCGTCGAGGGCGCCGGCGTGCAGGTCGGCGATGGCGCGCCGCAACGGGTAAACATGCGCGGGCTGGTATCCGCTGTACCCGTTGATCGTGCGGTAGCCGCCGACCACGGCGCGATACTGCGGAACGGCATTCTGGAACCCCTCGTCCATCGGCAGGTCGAGCACGAGGGCGCCCCTGGGGATCGCCGCCTGGCGCATCGGTGGCGGGACGCCGATCGTGCGGTCGGTGAACCAGCCTTCGGCCACGATCAGCAGCGCAAGCGCCGCCACCATCGTGCGCGCGTGCCGCGCATACCGCCGCACGAGGACCGCCGTGCCGCAACCGGCAAGCACGGCCAGGCCGAGCGTCGCGGCAAACCATGCGCGCGCGGGGACGCGGACGCTCTGCAGGCCCGGCAACTCGACCAGCAGCCGGTACGGTCCGTAGATCAGGGCGCGCCACGGTGTCGACCACTCGGGTTCGGGGCCGAGCGCCAGCAGCCACATCGCGACGACGGCAACCGCGTAGAAGACGACCGCATCACGCTGCGACCACGCACGGCGACACGTGCGTGTGAGCAGCACGCCCGCGATGAGCAGCACCGCGGCGACCGTGAACAGGCGATAGGGCCTGAACGGCGGAAGCGGCAGCGGACCGATGTGCCAGCTCCACGGACCGGTCCACACGCGCGCGAGGACGATGAGCGTGAGAATCGCCGCGCCGCGCAACAGCCTGCGCGACCATGCAGTCGCGTTGTGACGTGGGTCTTGTGACTTGTGACTTGTGACTTGTGACTTGTGACGTAGGGCCGTCATCACCGCCACGAGCGCCAGCGCGAGCGTCGTCAACCCCGGGAAGAGCGCACCTTCCTCGAAATCGTGTGACAGCACGCCGTCCCACGCCGCCGCGCGGTGGTACATCCCCGCCAGCCCGATCATGTCCGCACTGAAGCTTTGAATCTCGCCGGAGGTGCGCGTCAATCCATGCGCCGCCTGGCGGACGTGATATCCCACGAGGAGCGGCAGGAGCGGCAGCGTGGCGACCGCGGCTGCGACGGCCGGCCCCACCAGCCGCTTCCACTCGTGCGGCCGGACGAACCATACGCTCCACAGCAGCACCAGCAGCGGAACGAAGACGAGCAGCGCCGAATTGGCCAGCGTGGCCGCCAGCCATCCGACGCCGAACCAGGCCAGCGCCGAACGCCGCCCGGTCCGGAGATAGCGGTGGAGCCACAGCAGCGCGAAGGGCATGCCCCACGCGGTCATGTGCTGGAGGTGCGACAGGTGCACCGACTGGTACGGGGCAAAGGCGAACGCGAGCCCGGCAACCAACGCCGCCGCACCCGCGCCGGCGCTATCGCCCGCGCTCCCGCGGTCCGGCGCCAGGGGGACACCATGGAGGAGCAGCTCGCGCGCGAGCGCGAACGCCGCGAGGCCGTTGAGCGGCATCGCGGCCAGAAAGACGACGTTATAGGCCAGGACGGGATTGCCGGTAATCCAGATGACCGGCGACGCCACGGGATAGGTCAGGAGCAGATGTTCCGTGAACGCGGTGACGCCGGAGAGCGGAGCGTACGACGGGAAGTTCCACCAGTCGCTCGTAAGCGGCAGGCGCGCGGCGTTCCACGCGAGGATGCTGGTATTGAGCAGCGGGTCACCAAGGTCGGAGTAGAGGTGCGTGGTGACGTCGGGCAGCAGGTGGCGGAATAGGAGCGCCGTGATGGCCGCATACAGCAGCGCCGCGGCGGGCAGCCCCATCGCAGCTACAGCGGAATGTTGCCGTGCTTTTTCGGCGGGTTGCGATCGCGCTTGGTCTCGAGCGCGGCCAGCGCGCCGATCAGCTTGGTCCGGGTCTGGCGCGGCTGGATGACTTCGTCGATGAAGCCGCGCTGCGCCGCCACATAGGGATTGGCGAACTTCTGGCGGTACTCGGCCATCTTCGCGGCCCGCGCGGCGGCCGGGTCGGCGGCACCCTCGAGCTCGCGCTTGTAGAGGATGTTGACCGCGCCTTCGGCGCCCATCACCGCAATCTCGGCGGTCGGCCAGGCGTAGTTGACGTCGGTGCGGATGTGCTTGCTCGACATCACGCAGTACGCGCCGCCGTACGCCTTGCGCGTGATGACCGTCAGCTTCGGCACGGTGGCCTCGGCAAACGCATACAGGAGCTTCGCCCCGTGCCGGATGATGCCGCCGTACTCCTGGACGGTTCCGGGCAGAAACCCGGGGACGTCTTCGAAGGTCACGAGGGGAATGTTGAACGCGTCGCAGAACCGCACGAAGCGCGCCCCCTTCACCGAGGCATCGATGTCGAGCGTCCCCGCGAGGTGCGCCGGCTGGTTCGCCACGATGCCCACGGAGCGGCCGCCAAGCCGCGCGAACCCGATCAGGATGTTGCGCGCGAAGTGCTGATGTACCTCGAGGAAATGCCCTTCATCCACCACCGCCTGGACGACCTCCGCCATGTCGTAGGCCTGGTGCGGCGCCGCGGGCACCAGCGTGTCGAGCGCCTCGTCGGCGCGGTCGGGGGGATCGGCGCTCTCGACGCGCGGCGGATCGTCGAGATTGTTGGCGGGGAGAAAGGACAGCAGCTCGCGGATGAGGAGGAGGCACTCCTGGTCGTTGTCCACGGCAAAATGGGCGACGCCGCTCCGCTCGTTGTGCGTCATCGCGCCACCGAGCTCCTCCTTGGTGACCTGCTCGTGGGTGACCGTGCGGATCACGTCGGGACCGGTCACGAACATGTAGCTCGTGTCCTTCACCATCACGGTGAAGTCGGTAATGGCCGGCGAGTAGACCGCCCCCCCCGCGCACGGCCCCATGATCGCGGAAATCTGCGGTACCACGCCCGAGGCGAGCGTGTTGCGGAGGAAGATGTCGGCGTATCCGCCGAGCGACACCACGCCCTCCTGGATACGCGCGCCCCCCGAGTCGTTCAGTCCCACGACGGGCGCCCCCATCTTCATCGCGAGATCCATGATCTTCACGATCTTCGCGGCGTTGGTCTCCGAGAGCGAGCCGCCAAACACCGTGAAGTCCTGCGCGAAGGCGTACGCCAGACGGCCGTCGATCCGGCCGTGGCCGCACACCACGCCGTCGCCGGGCACCACCTGTTCGGCCATGCCGAAATCGCGGCACCGGTGCGTGACGAACTTGTCGATTTCCTCGAAGGTGCCGGCGTCGAACAGCAGGTCGATCCGCTCGCGCGCCGTCAGCTTCCCCGCCTCGCGCTGCCGGCGGAGACGATCCTCGCCGCCGCCGAGCTCGGCCCGCCGCTCCAGGTCCGCGAAAAACTCTTTGGAATCCATGGGATTTACGGATTTACGGATTTACGAAGTTACGCATTGAGCTCTCGCCCCAATTCGTCAATTCGTCCATTCGTCCATTCGTAAATGCATCGTTAGACCTTTGCCGCCTGCGCCTTCTCCCAGTCTTTCAGGAACCGTTCGAGGCCGATGTCGGTGAGCGGATGCTTGAAGCACTGCTCGATGACCGCGGCGGGCGCGGTGACGACATCGGCGCCCATGCGCGCCGCCTCGATGATGTGGAGGGGGTTGCGGACGCTGGCGACGAGCACCTCGGTTCCGTAGTCGGATTTCGCGAAGATGTCGACGATCTCGCGAACCAGGTTCATGCCGGTGGCGCCGATATCGTCGAGACGCCCCACAAAGGGGCTGACGTAGGCGGCGCCCACTTTGGCCGCCAGCCACGCCTGCGGGGCCGAGAAGATGAGCGTGACGTTCACGCGGAGCCCCTCGGAGGCGAGCGTCTTGCACGCCTTGACGCCGTCTTTGGTGAACGGCACCTTGACGACAATGTGCTCGTCGATGGCGGCCAGGTCGCGTCCCTCGCGCAGCATGCCGGCCGCGTCGGTGGCGACGACCTCCGCGCTCACCGGGCCTCGCACGGTCTGGCAGATCTGCTTGAGAATCTGGCGGTAGTCGCCCGCCTCCTTCGCCAGCAGCGACGGGTTGGTCGTCACCCCGTCGAGGACCCCGAGCTGCGCGAGCGCGTCCACTTCCTTCAGGTTTCCGGTATCGACGAACAGTTTCATGGCTACCTCGCCGTTTCTTCGACGCGCTCCGACTCCGCGCTGACGTTGGGCAGCGGCAACTGGCTGTCGACCGCCACGACGGAATACGTGTAGCGCGTGCCCGGCCGCACGTCGATGTCGCGGTACCGCGCCTCGGTAATGGGCGTGCTCGTGAGCTGACGCAGTGTCGCATCGCCCGCCTCGCGGCGCAAGATCAGATAGCCGCCGATATCCAGCTCGCCGTTCGGCTCCCAGATCAGACTGATGCCGCCTTCAGAGGGCACCGCGGCCAGGCCGACCGGCGGCGCCGGCGGAAAGATGTCCACCGGGGTCGTGCACGTGCGCGTCGAGGGCTCGCTCAGCACGGCGCCCCGCTGCGCGCGGACGACGTAGCAGTGGGTGCGCCCGAACGCCACCTGATCGGACGCCGACGTCGTGCTCAGTGGCGTGGGACCGAGCGGCGTGGGTGGCGGCGTGCTCCAGGCCGGTATGGTCACGGCAGGTGCCAGCTGCAGCGGATCCGGCGCCAGTTCCCGGTACACGGTGTAGGTCGTCGGTCCGGGCGGAATGGAGGCGTCGGCCACGGGCGTGGCGGCGGCTGCGCCGGTCGGCTTCGGTCCGGGGAGAAAAGGGATCGGCTCTGCCGGGAGCGCCCTGTCGAGCAGGAAGCCGAGCAGGCCGCCCGAGGGCTCCCAGGACAGCGACATGGCGGTGGCCGTGTAGCTGGCGCGAACCTCGCCCGGCGGATCGGGAAGCGCCGTCAGCACGAACTCCGCCCGCGCGCCCGGTGGACCCGGACGGCCCCGGCTACTGAACGGAATCGCCAGATAGAACCGGCGCATGGCCGACGGCAGCACGACCTCAGGCGTCGGCGCCGGCGCGGGCCGCCGCGGGTCGACGAAGACCCTGCCCTGGAGGAACTCCTCAGGCGTCAACGTGTCGAGTACGGCGACCGGGGTGCCGGGCAACGCGCCGTCGGGGGCCGCCGATGGCGGCGGTGGCGCCGGTGCGGGGCCATTGGTTGGGGGGCGCGGCGACACCGGGATGCTGGCGACCACGTCCCCCAGGCCCGCCCACTGGGCGAGTGCCGGCGCCAGGCGGCCGGTATACCCGTACACGTCGATGCGCGCGATATCGACCGGGACCGAGCCGTCGATGTTGGTGGCGGGCACCGTCAGCGTGACGTAGACGTCGTTGCCAAGACGCGATGCCGCGATCGTGTCGACGGCGGCCGGGATCCGCACGATTGGTGCGATCGGCGCGCCCTTCTTGCCGCATCCCGCGCCGAGGAGGCCCGCCGCCAGGGCCAGCCAGGCGCAGAGGCATCGCACAGCGATGATCATCGTTCTTCGGAAGATACACCGACGCGCTTGCCGATCTCTGGCGACCGGAACCGGCGGGAGTCGATGCCGTAGCCGCGGACCTTGTAGTTGAGGATCCGCTCCGTCGTGTCCAGCAGGCGCGCCGCCTTGGCGCGGTTCCCGCGCGTGGTCTTGAGCGCGTCCTGGATCAGGTCCCGCTCGTAGGCGGCCACCGCGTCCTTGAGCGACACGCGGGTCACCGTGCCGGAGGCGTCGGCCGTCTGCAGCGACGGCGGGAGGTGGTGGCCGTGGATGACCGCGCCGTCGCAGACGAGAATCGCCCGCTCGAGCACGTTCTCGAGCTCGCGGACGTTGCCCGGCCAGTGATAGCTCATCAGCATATCGATGGCGGGGGTCGAGATCCGCTTGATCACCTTGCCATGCTCGCGCGAGAACTTCTCGAGGAAGTGGTCGGCCAGCATCAGCAGGTCGGCTTTGCGGTCGCGCAGCGGCGGCACGAAGATCGTGAACACGTTGAGGCGGTAGTAGAGGTCCTCGCGGAGTGTGCCCTCCACGATCGCCTTCTCCATGTCCTTGTTCGTGGCGGCGATCACCCGCACGTTGACGCGCACCGTCTCGGTGCCGCCCAGCCGCTCGAACTCCCGCTCCTGCAGCACGCGCAGCAGCTTGACTTGCGTGCTCAGGTTGACATCACCGATCTCGTCGAGAAAGAGCGTTCCGGCCTCCGCGAGCTCGAACCGCCCCTTCTTGCGCGCGGCGGCGCCGGTGAAGGCCCCCTTCTCGTAGCCGAACAGCTCCGACTCAATCAGCGTGTCGGGCAGCGCGGCGCAGCTCACTTTCACGAACGGCTTCTTGGCGCGCAGCGAGTTGTAGTGGATGGCGTGCGCGATCAGCTCCTTGCCGGTGCCCGACTCGCCGCGAATCAGGACGGTGGTGTTGGTCTTGGCGACCTGCGCCACCTGCTCGTACATCTGCCGGGTCGGGCCGCTCGTCCCGATGATGTTGGAGAAGTCGTAGCGCTCGCGCAGCTCCTGCCGCAGGTGTGTGTTCTCGTCGAGCAGGCGCCGCCGTTCCTCCTCGAGCTGGCGCTGCACGTTGAGCGCCTGCGCGATCATCGAGCTGACGATGCCGAAAAACTGGACGCTGCTGTCGAAGTCGCGCTCCGGCTTGAAGCGGAGGTCGACGGCGAGCGCGCCGACCGCGGCGCGGCTCAGCACGATCGGCACGCAGACGAAGCTCAGCTCCTGGCGCGTCGCCTCGCCGCGCCGCGCGGCCCGGTTGAGGAGCGCCGGCTCGCGGCTGACCCGGGGCACGACGATGGGCTTGCCGCTCTCGACCACCTTGCCCGTGATGCCCTCGCCCACCCGGTAGCGCACCGACCGGGCGCGGTCCTCGAACCCTTCGGCCGCCTCCACGTGCAGCTCGCCGTCGCGCAGCAGCGTCACCATCCCTCGCACCACGCCGTGGTGCCGCACGAGGATGGCGAGCACGCGCTGCACCGAGGCCTTGAGGTTGAGCGTGCCCGAGAGCGCCTGGCTCACCTCGAGCAGGGTCGACAGCCGCCGCGCGTCGCGCGTGGCGGTGTTGCCGGCGGCGCCAAGTTTCACGGCCGGCATACGTTCCTACATTTCCGGGGGATCCGGCGGTGTGCGCCACAAAGATGTGCGGCATGGCCCGCACGGCCCCCCGCAGCCTGGCGCGATGCGGACAGGGCCACTCCACGATTTTGTAGTAATACCAAAATCATACGACGAATTTGTCTGAAAAACACCCTGGGGCCTGCACCGCATTCTACAGGAATCCGGCGGAATTGCGAGTGGAATGCCGACCTCCCCCGGCGCGCGTCGCCAGCGTGGCGACGCACTAAAGGATGTAACGCGACAGGTCCTCGTTCCGGACGATGTCGGCGAGCATGCGGTCGACGAACGCCTCGTCGATGGTGACGGACTGGCGGCCGAGATCCGGCGCCTCGAACGACACCTCGTCGAGCAGGCGCTCCATGACCGTGTGCAGGCGTCTGGCGCCGATGTTCTCGTTGATCTCGTTGACGCGCGCCGCGAAATCGGCGATCCGCCCGATGGCGGCGGGGGTGAACGACAGCGTGACGTCCTCGGTGCCGAGCAGCGCCGTGTACTGCATGACGAGGGCGTTGCGCGGCTCGGTGAGAATGCGCACGAAGTCGTCGCGCGTGAGCGGCTCCAGCTCCACACGGATGGGGAAGCGCCCCTGGAGCTCCGGAATGAGATCCGACGGCTTCGAGACGTGGAACGCGCCGGCGGCGATGAACAGGATGTGGTCCGTTCTGACCATGCCGTGCTTGGTGTTGACGGTCGTGCCTTCCACGATCGGGAGGATGTCGCGCTGCACCCCTTCCCGGCTCACGTCGGGGCCGTGACTGCCGCCGCCCATCGCGTCGCGGCTCGCAATCTTGTCGATCTCGTCGATGAAGATGATGCCCGACTGCTCGACGCGCTGCACGGCCGTCCGGCTGACCGACTCCATGTCCACGAGCTTGGCCTGCTCCTCGGCCAGCAGATGCGCGAGCGCCTCGGGCACCTTGAGGCGGCGCGTCTTCGTCCGTCCCTGGAACAGGTTGCCCATCATGTCCTTGAGGTTGATGCCGATCTCCTCGACCGAGGTCCCGGCAATCACCTCGAAGGACGGCATCGCGGTGTCGCGGACGTCCAGCTCCACGACGCGGTCGTCGAGGCGCCCCTCGTGGAGCTGCTCGCGGATCCGTTCGCGCGTGCGGCTCGCCTGCTCGCGCGCGGCCGCCTCCTCACCCGCCGCCGGCGGGCGGGTCGGCGGCAGCAGCAGATCCAGCAGCCGCTCTTCGGCCGCCTGCCGCGCCTTGTCGCGGACCTCCTCGGCCTTCTCGGCGCGCACCATGTCCACGGCCAGCTCGACGAGATCGCGAACCATCGATTCGACGTCGCGGCCCACGTAGCCGACTTCGGTGAACTTGGACGCCTCGACCTTGACAAACGGCGACTGCGCCAGCCGCGCGAGCCTGCGCGCAATTTCAGTCTTCCCGACGCCGGTCGGCCCAATCATCAGGATGTTCTTCGGCGTCACCTCCTCGGCCAGCTCCGGCGGGAGGCGCTGCCTGCGAATGCGGCTGCGCATCGCGATCGCCACGGCGCGCTTCGCCTTGGCCTGGCCGATCACGTACTTGTCCAGCTCGGCCACAATCTGCCGGGGGGTGAGCGAATCAACCGCGGTCGCCGTGCGTTCCGGAAGAAATATGGCCATGCTCGGTTGTACGTAGCGTCCGGCTTCAGCCGGACCTACAGCTCCTCGATCGTAAGACTCGCGTTGGTATAAATGCAGATATCGGCGGCAATCGACATCGCTTCTTCGGCAATCTGGCGCGCGTTCAACTGGCTGTGCCGGCTCAAGGCCCTCGCCGCCGCCATCGCAAACGGCCCGCCCGAACCCACGGCGACAATCCCGTCGTCGGGCTCGATCAGGTCGCCGGTGCCCGACAGCAGAAACGTGGATTTGCGGTCGGCGACAATCATCATCGCCTCGAGGCGGCGCAGCAGGCGATCGGTACGCCAATCGCGCGCCAGCTCCACGGAGGCGCGCTCGAGGTTGCCGCGGTACTGTTCGAGCTTCGATTCAAACCGCGAGAACAGCGCGAACGAGTCGGCCGCCGACCCGGCAAAGCCGGCGAGAATCGAGTCGTTGTACAGCCGCCGGATCTTTCGCGCGCCCTGCTTGAGGACCGTGTTCCCGAACGTGACCTGGCCGTCGCCGGCCAGACAGGTCCGGTCCTGATGCCGCACGGCCAGGATCGTCGTCGCATGAATCACCACGCCAGTATGCCTTGAGGAAGGCCTCAGGGCCCACCCCTCGGCGTGCTCGGGGTGCCCTGAGCGAAAGTCGAAGGGCAGGGCTCCGGCCTCACGTGCAGCCTCGACATGACCCGGGACGATGACACCGCGCCGCCGGTGGATGACGGCGCAGCGGCCGGAACGGCACATTCGCCAAGCATTTCCGCGATCTTTCCCTGGCAGCACTGTTGCTCAGGTGGATGATGGAAGGAGATCCGCATGCTCCCTGTCTATCTCGTCCTGGCCGTGCTGCTTGCGCCGGCCGCGGCGCCCGCGCAGGAGCAGGAGGCCGTCTCGCTGGCTCGCGAGGCCGTGCCGCAGGCATCGGTCGCGCAGGCCGAGCCGGCGCAGGAAGGGGAACGCCGGGCGGTGCCCCGCGGCAGCCGCCCGCAGGGCGACAACCCGCGCACCGGTACCGCCGTGCCCCGAACGGCGCCTCAAGGACCGCCCCCGGCTGCCGAGCGTCCTTCCGCACGGAACCGCGGACGCACGGTGGGCGTCCGGCCGCCGGCGGTTTACAACTACTACTACCCGAACCGTTACTACTACCCGCGCCGCGCCTATCCGTACGGGTACAACTCGTTCGGGTTTGGTTACCTTTATTACGACCCCTATCGGTCGTATCCGGGCTATGCCTATGGGCCCGGTTATGGATACGGATCCGGATACTACGGGCGGCCGTTCAGCGCCTTTGACATCGGTGAATTGCGGCTGAATGTCTCGCCGCGCCATGCGCAGGTCTTCGTCGATGGCTACTACGCCGGCACCGTCGACGATTACGACGGCGCCTTTCAGGCGCTCAAGCTCGAATCAGGGGCCTACCGGATTGAACTCGTGGCCCCCGGATACGAGCCGCTGACCTTTGACGTGCGGCTGACTCCCGGGCAGAAGATCACGTATCGCGGCGAGCTGCGGCGGTATTGACCGTCTTCCGGAGGGCCTGAAGGCCTCCGGCTACCCGGTAGCCGGAAACCTTTAGGCTTCCGGGCGTCGCCGCCGGAACAGGAAATACAGCGGAATGCCCGCCGCGACGATCAGCGCTCCCGCACCGGTCGGACCTGGGTCGCGAATCAGGCCGTTCACAATCACGATCAGCGCGACGAGCGCGTACAGGCCCGGCACGATGGGATAGCCCCACGTCCGGAACGGCCGTTCCGCATTCGGCTCCCGCCATCTGAGGACGAACAGCCCGGCCACGGCGAGGCCCGAGAATAACCAGATCGCAAACCCGGTGTAGTTGATCAGCGCGTCGGCCTTGGCCGACAGCACAAGGAGTGACGCCCAGATCGTCTGCGCCAGGATCGACACCGCGGGCGTCTTGTACCGGGGATGAACTACGGCCGCGCGGCGGAAGAACATCCCGTCGCGCGCCATGGCGAAGTAGACCCGCGGGCCCGCGAACGTCATCGCGTTCACGCTGGCGGCAAGACTGATGATCCCGACAATGCCCATGATGTCGCCGGCGGTCGGCCCGATTAGCCGGTCGGCGACGACGTCCAGCACGCTGCCTTCCAGCGTTGCGAGCTCTGCGACCGGCACGACATAGAGGTACAGCGCGTTCATCAGCAGGTAGATGGCGATCACCGCGCCCGTGCCGAGTGCAAACGCGCGAGGCGCGTTGCGTCCCGGATCCCTGATCTCCTCGGCGACGTAGGCGGCCGCATTCCAGCCGGAGTACGTAAACCCGACCGCAAGCAGCGCCAGGAACCATCCTGCCGATGACACGGGGGCCGCAGCCTCGGTGAGGCGCACGGATTCGCCGGTGCCCAGGCTGAAACCGAAGGCGATGAAGAGAACGAACGCCGATACCTTGAGGGTCGCAAGCACGTTGCTCACGAACCGGCCCGGCCCTACGCCGCGCACGTGGACGAACGCCAGCGCCCACACGAGGGCGAGCGCAATGATGGTCTGCGGTGAAAACGCGAGCTCGAATGTGCCGGGCACGATCGGAATCGTGAAAAACGGCGCCGTGTTGCCCGCCCCGGGCGCAAACCGCGACAGGTAGAACGGCAGCACCAGCGCCACCGCGGCAATCGCTCCGGAGAAACCGGCCACGAACGACGTCCACCCCGTCAGGAAGGCAGCCACGGACCCGAACGCGTCGCGCAGGTAGACATACTCGCCGCCAGCGCGCGGACGCAGCGCCGCCAGCTCCGCATACGCCATCGCCCCGGCAAACGCCAGCAGCCCCCCCGCCAGCCACACCGACAGGTACAGCAGGCCGTTCGGGACGCCCATCGCGATGACGGGCGGCGTGAACAGAATTCCAGCGCCGATGACGTTGGAGACGATGATGGCGGCGCCGTCAAAGGGCCCGAGGCGGCGCTCGAGCGACTGGACGGGCTGGGACGTTGTAGTCACGCCGGCATTCTAACCACGAAGGTCACGAAAGACACGAACAACATGCAAACCGCCACGGGGCGGTTCGTGATCGTGATCTTCGTGATTTCGTGGTTACTCGGTCAGGAGCTGGCGGTCGATCGGGTACTCGCCCATCTTCGCCCACGTGCGGCGGCCGTGCTTGCCGTAGATCTCCACCCTCGCGTCGACGAACTCGCGGTTCTGCAGCATCTGAATGCGGGCCTGCGACCCCGTGTAGCCGAGCCCCGAGCGAAGCACGATCGGTGTGGTCGTGGCGCCGGCGGCGAGACCGCTTGCGTCAATCGCCCGGATGAAGTGATCGCCCCACGCCTGCTCCTCGCCGACGCGGCGGAAGACGGCCTGCATCTGCACGCTCGCGATCTCGCGATCGGAGACGTTCTGGAGCTCCAGGGAAATGCTCGGAACGAGCTTGTTCTGCCCACCCTCGAGGATGCCCGCGTCGTACCACCCGGTGTGGACGCTCAGGATCCTGAGGTCCTTTTCGACCTCGCGCGACTCGCAGGCCGCCAGAAGGAGCGTAGAGACGAGCGCAAGAGCCAGCCGCCGTGCCATACCACAATTGTACTCAGTAGACACCGAGACGGCTCGGACGTTCCGGTGTCGTCAGAATTGGCTGGTCTGGACGCGGCCTCTGATCTGGTCGAGCGTCAGCCGGCCGGTCCGGAACGCGTTGAGGTCGCTGCCTTTGACGCGCAGCACGAGGGTGACGACGTCCTGGTCGCCAGGCGTGAAGGGATTGCCGGGCGCGTTGTCACGGGCGGCCACGGTCAGCCACTCGTCGGCGCCGAGCACAAGCGCGCCGCTGTTCTCGATCATCGCGTCCATCAGGGCGGTCTTCACCTCCTGCGTGTACGTTTCGCTGGGATCCGCCAGGAGCAGCGCATCGACCTGCGGTGCGGCGCCCGCGCCGGGCGCCGGCAGCGACTGCGCCGTCACGGTGGGCGATCCCGGAGAGGCGACGCGCTCGGCGGTCGCCATCTGCGGCGGCCCCATCTGTCGCTGGATCCGCTGCAGCATCCGATCGAACTCCGCGCGCGTGCGCGGGTCGGCAATGGCCTGCATGAACGCCCGCATCTGCGCAAGGTCCCGCGCCAGCGCGATCCCCGTCTCGTTCATCGTCCGCAGCGACCACGCCAGGCTGCGCCGCAGCGAGGGCACCTCGACGTCAAAGAAGACCCCGTACCCGTCGAGGCGGAAGCCGCGCGCCTGCGGCGTGCCTCCCTGCAACAGCGCGTCGTCGGGCATCACCGCGCGCACTTTGCGACGCAGGCTGTCCACGCCCAGCTGCACGGCGCGCTCGAGCACCCCTTCCATCATGAAGATGCGCTGCCGCGCCCTGAGCTGCTCGGCCTCGGGCGCCTGCGGTGCCTGCGCCGACGCGCCGCCGACCATGCCGACCACAACCGCGACGCCGATCAACACCTTTCGCAACACGTGCTCTCCTTCTCTTCCACTTTCCACCTTCCAGCTACTGCGGCTGCGACACCCGCATCAGATAGTTGAGCATCTGCCGCTGTTCGCGCACCTCAGCACCCGTCAATCCTTCAATCTGGCCGAAGCCGCGCTGGATCTGCTCGAGATCCACGCGCCGCTGCGAATCGAAGTCGCGCACGACCTGCGCGGTGCGGAGCGCCAGCTCCCGCTGCTGCCGCTGTTCGCTCTCGTCGATGAGCGCCCGCACGCGGGCCAGCAGCTGCGCGTCCGCGGCCGGCGCCGCCGCAACGTCCCGCGGCGGCGTGGATGTGCGGATCTGCGCGATCTCCTCGAGGAGCCGCCGCTCCAGCGCCATCAGGTCGGCAGCCGACACGCCGCCGGCGCGTTGGGCGGGCAATGCGCTCGCGATTCTGCTCGAAGCCGTCGCGCCTGCGGTCGACTCGTCAGGCGCGGTGCCGCGCATCACCCCCAGCGCGAGGCCCGCGGCGAAGAGCGCCGCCGCCGCCCCCACCTGCGCCCATGCGGGAAGCGGGCGGCCGAACCACGCCCTCCGCACCGAGGCCGCACCCCGAGCGACAGTCGAGGGGTGGGGCCTGGTGACGGCAAAGCCGAGCGTGGTGTCGGGCGGCGTCCACGACGCAAGCTGGATGCGCGTCGCGTCGAGCGTGGCGAGTTCGGCCGCGCAGGCGGCGCACACGGCCACGTGGGCGTCGATAACCGCGCGTTCGGCCGGGTCGCACTCGTCGTAAAGA
>Ga0209640_10000823_pt1 | contig 24934 bp, 25 predicted proteins | sample RifCSP10_1_FD_184018 | JGI IMG/M metagenome (GOLD analysis project Ga0209640, IMG submission 184018) | Soil microbial communities from Rifle, Colorado - Rifle CSP2_sed 10_1 (SPAdes) (version 2) | ecosystem: Environmental > Terrestrial > Deep subsurface > Rock core/Sediment | place: Rifle... | reverse complement strand
GTAACGGCAGTCGAGGTTGCAGACTGCGCCTAACGGTTTCGCGAGGACCTGGAATTCTCTTGTCGCTGTTGCCATGGCCGCCTTTCTTCGATATGCGGTTGCTACCCCCGGATCGTTTGAGTTCTCTTGAGACTGCCCAGGATCTTAATCCAGCACCAGCGATACCAGTCCGTCGGCGAGCTTGGGCTCGAACCAGGTGGATTTGGGCGGCATGATGCGCCCCGCGTCGGCGACCGCCATCAGGTCCTGCATGCCGGTCGGGTATAGAGAAAACGCCGCGGCCATCCCGCCGGCAACGCGTCGCTCCAGTTCTTCCGGCCCGCGGATTCCGCCGATGAATTCGATGCGCGGGTCGGTGCGCGGATCGCCGATCGCCAGCACCGGCTCAAGCAGATGCTCGGTGAGCAGGCTGATGTCCAGACGAGCAGTGGGATCGGCCGGAATCCTCGCCGCGTCGATCTCCAGCCGGTACCACTGGCCGGGCAGGTAAAGGCCGAAGGTGCCGCGCCGTTCAGGTATCACCCTGCCGCCGCTGCTCGCCACGTTGAAGCGGGCGGCAACGCGGCGCAGAAATTCCTCGGGCTCGAGTCCATTGAGATCGCGCACCACCCGGTTGTACGGAAGGATGCGCAACTGGTGGTGCGGAAACGCCACGCAGAGAAAGCGCTCGTAGCTCGCATCCGTAGACGCCCGCGGCGCGGCGGCGCGGCGCGAGGCTGCCACGCGCGAGGCGGCCGCGGTGCGATGATGGCCGTCTGCGATATAAAGCGCCGGCATTGCGTCAAACGCCGCGGTCAGGCGCGCGATGCGATCGTCTTCGCGTATCACCCACAGCATGTGCCGCACGCCGCTGCCCGCGGTCACGTCGAATTCGGGCGCTGCGCTCGAGGCATCGGCGAGAATCGCGTCAACGTCCGGCGCAGTGGGATAGGCGACCATCACGGGACCCGTATGCGCATTGAGCGCGTCGATCTGGCGGACGCGGTCGTCTTCCTTGGCGGGGGTCGTGAGCTCGTGCCGCCGGATGCGTTGCGCGTCATAGTCGGCGATCGAGCCTGCGGCAGCCAGCCCGGTCTGTGTATGACCGTTCATCACCATCCGGTAGACGTAGTAGCAGGGCTTGCCGTCGCGTTTCAGCACGCCGCGGTCCAGCATGCGCCGCATATTCTCGGCCGCCTTGACATAAACCTGAGGCGAATAGGGATCGGTGCCCTCGGGCAGGTCGATTTCCGGCTTGGAAATGTGCAGGAAGCTCCACGGCTTGCCCTGCGCCTCACCGCGCGCCTCCTCGGTGGACAGCACGTCGTACGGCGGCGCGGCCACCTGCGCCGCGTATTCGGGGGTGGGCCGCAGGGCCGCGAAAGGTCGAATCATGTGCAACATCGCCTCCGTCACGTGGTACTTTCGGGATATCCGCAGCGCAAGCCGCGGCAGGTACGTTTGCAACCGCGCCGGTTTCGCGGAGCTGGTCTCCAGCGATTGGCGCCCAATACAACAAGAGCTGCGAATTCTAGCAGCCTGTCGGACTTACCGGTCCGTGCCGGCTGCTAACGGCCGAATGTGAAGAAGAGAAGGGGTGAACTCGCATATCCGTCATCCTTTTTGGATTTTTCTGGCGCCGATCTTACATTAGGAGTTTGTCGGACCTAAGTCCGACAAACTCCTTGGGGTATCATGCCGCGCGATGGATACGCTGACACATGCACTTTCGGGCGCGCTGCTCGCGCGGGCGACGGCGCCGCGGCAGGCCGACGATAACACCCTGCCCTTGGGGCGGCGCCTGCTGATCGGCTTCCTCGCCGCCGCCGCACCCGACCTCGATTTCGTCATCGGGTTTGTCGGACCGATCGAGTACCTGTATCACCACCGGGGGATCACGCATTCGCTCATCATGTTCCCGCTTTGGGCGTTCCTGCTGGCGAGGCTCTGTGCTTTCGCCTGGCGTCGCGACCGGCCGTGGCGCGCCTATTTCGGCGTCATCGCGATGGGGCTCGCCATCCATATCGCGGGCGACTGGATCACGTCGTTCGGGACGATGATATTCGCTCCGTTATCCGACGCGCGCCACGGCATCGGCACCACTTTCATCATCGACCTCTGGTTCACCGGCATCATCCTGGCGGCGCTCGGAGTCTCGGCGATGTGGCGCGCTTCCCCGGTGCCCGCGATCGCCGGGCTGGCGGCGCTCAGCGGCTATGTTGCGTTCCAAGGTGTATTGCAGCAGCGCGCGATCGAGTGGGGAGATGCGTACGCCGCGGCTTCCGGGCTGCGGCAAGCCGCGGTCACCGTCCAACCGCGCCCGGTATCGCCATACAACTGGTTGGTGATCGTGCGCAATGGTGAAGAGGTGCGCTACAGCTTCGTAAACTTGCTGCGGCGCGAACCGCTGCCGCTTGCTCCTGATGCGGGCTTCATCGCGCGCCTCGATGCGCCTTACCTGCCGCTTGCGCAGGCGCAGTGGGTGTTCGGGAGCCGTTTCGGGACGTCGGAAGCCGAACGCACCGTCGCGCGCGAGGCGTGGTCGCTGCCGCAGTTCGCGTTCTTCCGCTGGTTTGCCGAGGAGCCGTTGCTGTTGCGAGTGGATGCCGGCAACCCTTCGACCTGCGCGTGGTTCCAGGACCTGCGCTTCTTCACGCCGGGCCGCAGCACCTGGCCGTTCCGCTACGGCATGTGCCGGGAAGGCGGCGGCGAGTGGCGCACCTATCGACTGTTGGGCGAAAATACCAAAACGCCGATCCCCTGATCATCAGCTAAAGGAGATGCAGGCATGAACTGGAAACCCCTGGCCGTCATCCTGCTCGCCGGCGCGCTCGCCGGATGCCAGACGGTGCGGACCACGCAGTCCGGCACGGTGGGTGTCGACCGCCAGCAGACCATGATGCTTTCCGCGACGGAAGTGAATCGCGCGGCGGAGCAGGCGTACCAGCAGACGCTGCAGCAGGCGGCCCGAAAGGGGACGCTCAACCGCAATGCGGGGCAGGTCGCGCGCGTGCGCGCCATCGCCAACCGTCTGATTCCGGCGACCCGCGCGTTTCGCAGCGACGCGCCCGGATGGCGGTGGGAGGTCAGCGTCATCAGCTCCAACGAGCTCAACGCGTGGTGCATGCCGGGCGGGAAGGTCGCGGTTTACACGGGGCTCATGGACCGCTTGCGGTTAAGCGATGACGAACTCGCCGCGGTGATGGGTCACGAGATCGCGCACGCGCTGCGCGAACACGGGCGCGAGCGCGCGTCGCAACAGGCCGCGCAGGGCGCGGTGCTGGGAATCGGGGCCGCATTGCTGGGCTTGGGCGACGCCGGCGCGAGCCTCGCCGGTATCGTTGCGGACGTGACGATCGGCATGCCGTATTCGCGCGAATTCGAGCGCGAGGCCGACCGCATCGGCGTCGAGCTTGCCGCGCGCGCCGGCTACGATCCACGCGCCGCGGTCAGCCTGTGGCAGAAGATGGCGCAGGCCTCCGGCGGCGGCCCGCCGGAGTTTCTCTCGACGCACCCTGCGCCGCAGAACCGCATCCAGGATCTGCAAGGCTACGCGGCGCGCGTCATGCCGCTCTACGAATCCGCGCGGCGAGGAGCAAGGCGTTAAGCTGATGCCGAGCTCGAACCACGGTCGGCTTGACCTGGATCAAGCCGCGCCTGCCGCCGGGCGTTAGCATCCGAAACGCCGGCGCTTGCCGGCACGGAGAGTGTTCCTGATATGCGTTATCGAACAGTCGTTTTCGCGGCGTTATGGCTCGGCGCAATGGCGGTCTCGAACGGGATCGCGCTCGCTGCAGAACAGTCCGGAACGTCGCGTCCCCAGATGAAAAGGGAGATCATCCCGGGCTCGGAGCTCATGACGCCGCAGGAGCGCGAGCGTTACCGGCAGCGCATGCGCAGTGCGAAGTCCGACGATGAGCGCAATCGTTACCGCGCCGAACATACAAAGCAGATGCAGGAGCGCGCGCGCCTGCGGGGTTTGCGCCTCGCCGAGCCTGTTGCCGGAGACAGGAAGTGAAGCGCGCCTGGGCGGGTTGTCTGGCGCTGATGTTGTACGCGGGCGATGTGCCCGCGGCAGGAGACGCTGCGCGCGGCGTGAAGCTGCACGACGACTGCCTCGGGTGCCACGGCACTGAACTCTACGTTCCGGAGAAGGCGAAAATCAAGACGCTCGCCGCGCTCAAGAAGGAAATCGATCGCTGGAACGACCGGATGAATCCCAAGTTCACGAAGCAGGAGGTGGAGGACCTGCTCGAGTATCTCAACCGCGACTTCTACAAGTTCCCGAAATGACGCTTCGGTTTGACGAGGTTCATTCAGGCGAGCGCGAGCCGAGCCAGCCGCCGAGCGTATAGACCAGGGTCATCGCTATGCCCGCCGTCGCAAACAGCACGAGCGGCTCCCACTTGTTATTGATGAGACTCAAGGAGGAGACCGCGGTCATCCCCACCCAGAGCCTGGTGTATCGAACCACGCCCGGTCCGAGCGCGATCAGACGCCTGCGCAAGCTCGTGTAACCGAGCGCAAAAGAGGCCACGGCGCCCAGCCCGCCCGCCGCATTCAGGCCCGCGTCGCTGCCGGCGAACATGGAAAAAAGAGCGCTGCCGGCGATTGCAAGCACCGTGATGTCGTAGACCAACCCCAGAACCCTGGTCGATGGCCCGGCGGCACCCGATGCGGAGACGTGTGGCTGTGCCGCCGGGCGATCACCGTTCATCCGACAAGGCCCGGCCGAGCCAGAGCATCAGAGCCGCGGCGATTAAGGTCCATCCGGCGACTTGTGGTGCAAGGTTTACCATGTTCGCTTCCGATCGAAGCCATGTTCATCTCGTGGCTGCGCCGCATTATCTCGCATCTTGTGCCCGCGCCGAGGTCGCGGCGGTGGCGGCGCGGGAGCTTACAGGATGGCGGGCAACTCCCGGATGTTGCCGAGCACGCGGTGCGCGGCGGTGAACCGCCGGCCCGCTGTCAGCCGGCTCGGCACGATCACGCACCGGATGCCCGCTGCGGTCGCCGATGCAAGGCCGCGTTCCGAGTCCTCCACCACCAGGCATTCCGCTTTCCGCACGCCGGCGCGCTCGACGCCTTTCAAATACGGCGCAGGATGCGGCTTGGGCTCGCTGTAGTCGCCGGCGGCCAGAACGAAATCGAAATACTGCAGGAGCCCGCTATTCTCGTGGATGATGTCGAAGTGCTCGCGCTGGGAACTGGTGACGATGCCCATCGCGTAGCGCCCGTGCAAGGCGCGGAGCACCTCCTCCACGCCGTCGAGGACGCGCGAGTGCTCGCGGAGGAGGTCGGCATAGAGCGCGCTGCGCTCCCGGCGTACCTCGTCGAGTTCGCCTTCCGGCCAGCCGTGGCGCTCGGCGAAATACAGGATGCCCCGGCTTTGTGCGAGGAAAAGCTCGTGGTACTGCTCTTCGCTGAGAGCGATGCCGCGGCGGGCGAGGACATCACGGGTGGCGGCGAAATAGAGGTGCTCGGTATCGACCAGCACACCGTCGTTGTCCCACAGTATGGTTTTCAGCATGCCGGAAGGTTCTGGCTCAGGCGAGTTCGGCAAAGACGTCGCGGATGGCGGCGACGCGTGACTTGACGTCGGGCAGCGTGGCCTCGATGCGGAGCTTGTCGGGACCGCCAAGGCGGTAATTGCGGCGCGACTGCACGAGTTTCAACACCCTGGCCGGTTCGATCGGCGGCGCGGGAACGAACTGGAGCAGGATCGCCGAATCGGTGGCGTCGATGCGGGTGACGCCGAGCGGTTTGCCGAGGATGCGCAGGCGGTGGCTGTCGAGGAGTGCCCGCGCCGGATCCGGCAGCGGTCCGAAGCGGTCGACGAGTTCCTCGCGCAATGCGGTGAGCTCATCCTCGTCCGCGCAGTTGGCCAGGCGCTTGTAGAGCACCAGCCGCTCGTGGATATCGCTGCAGTAGTCAGCCGGCAGCAGGGCGGGGGCATGGAGATTGATCTCGGTCGTCACCCCCAGCGGCGCGGCGAGATCGGGTTCCCTGCCCTCCTTGAGCGAGCGCACGGCCGCATCCAGCATCGCGCAGTACAGGTTGAACCCGACCTCCTGCATTTCCCCGCTCTGCGATTCGCCCAACACCTCGCCGGCGCCGCGAATTTCGAGATCGTGCATGGCGAGAAAGAAGCCCGAGCCGAGTTCTTCCATCATCTGGATCGCCTCCAGGCGCTTGCGCGCCTGCGCCGTGACCTGCCCCTCTTCCGGCAGCAGCAGGTAGGCATAGGCCTGGTGGTGCGAGCGCCCCACGCGTCCCCGCAACTGGTGCAGTTGCGCCAATCCGAACTTGTCCGAGCGGTTGATGATGATGGTGTTGGCGCTCGGCACGTCGATGCCCGTTTCAATGATCGTCGTGCACAGCAGCAGGTTGAAGCGCTGCTGATAGAAGTCGCGCATCACGTGCTCGAGGTCGCGTTCCCGCATCTGGCCGTGCGCGATGTGCAGCCGCGCTTCGGGAAGCAGGCGTGCAAGCGTCTCGGCGGCATGCTCGATGGAGTCGATGTCGTTGTGCAGGAAGTAGATCTGCCCGCCGCGTTTCAGTTCCCGCAGCACGGCCTCGCGGATCAGCGATTTGCTGTATTTCGACACGAAGGTCTTGATCGCAAGCCGGCGCTGCGGCGCGGTGGAGATGACCGAAAAATCGCGCAGGCCCTCGAGCGACATCGCGAGCGTGCGCGGGATCGGCGTCGCGGTCAGCGTCAGGACGTCGACCTCGGCCCGCAGCGCCTTGAGGCGTTCCTTCTGGCGCACGCCGAAGCGGTGCTCTTCGTCGATGATGACGAGCCCCAGGTTCTTGAACCGGACGTCGCGCGCGAGCAGCTTGTGCGTGCCGATGGCGATGTCGACGCGACCCGCGGCAAGCCCGGCGAGAGCCTCGGCGGACTCGCGGGCCGAACGGAAACGCGAAAGTTCGGCGATTTTCACCGGCCAGTCGGCGAAGCGGTCGGAGAAGGTGTTGAAGTGCTGTTCGACGAGCAGCGTGGTCGGAACCAGCACCGCCACCTGCTTGCCGTCCGCGACCGCGACGAATGCCGCGCGCAGCGCGACTTCGGTCTTGCCGAAACCGACGTCGCCGCAGATCAGCCGATCCATGGGTTTTCCGCTCTTCAGATCCTCGAGCGTCGCGTTGATCGCTGTTCCCTGGTCCAAAGTTTCCTCGAACGGAAAGCCTTCGCTGAACGCTTCATAGTCGTGCTGTCTCACCGTGAAGGAGTACCCCTCGCGCGAGGCGCGGCGCGCGTAGAGCGCGAGCAGTTCCGCGGCGGTATCGCGTACCTGGCGCGCCGCTTTCTTCTTCGCCTTGTCCCACTGCCCGCTGCCGAGCTGGTGCAGAGGCGCCTCGCCCGGAGCCGCGCCGCTGTAGCGGCTGATGAGATGCAGACTCGAGACCGGCACGTAGAGCTTGTCCCCGCCGGCATATTCGAGCGTGAGAAACTCGGTTTCACCCTCGCCCAGATCCATGTTCTGAAGCCCAAGATAGCGGCCGATGCCGTGCTGTTCATGCACGACCGGGTCGCCGGGCCTCACTTCCGACAGGTCGCGCAGCAATCCTTCCGGGGTGGCGCGGCGCGTGTCGCGTTCGCGGCGGGTTCGAGCCTGCGCCGCGTACAGCTCGTTCTCGGTGACAATTGCGAGCGAGGCCGCCGGCAGGATGAATCCGTCGTGCAGCGGCCCCACGCCGAGCATGACCGCCGCGCTCCCGCGAACGAATTCCTCGTACGAGGCGCAGGTCGGCGGGCGAAAATCGTACTCGGCGAAGAACTCGAGCATGGTCTCCCGCCTGCCGGGGCTCCCGGCCAGCAGCAACGTGCGTCCGCCGTGTTGCCCGAGGAACGCGAGCAGCCGATGCAGGGGGTTGTCCGCGCGGCGCTCGATGGCAAGCTGAGGCAGAGGCGCGGTCGCCGCCGCATCAGCTTGCGAGGGATGAGGGATGAGGGATGAGGGATGAGTTTTCTCGGCGTGATTTCCATTCCCGACCCCTGCGACAATTAGACTCCCTCCCCCTTGAGGGGGGAGGGTTGGGGAGGGGGTGAGCGAGGGGGAAGGAACGCGTGAAATTTCGACGCGGGCGAACGGCTTGACCGCGCCGAAAAAGCCGTCGGCCGTGAGAAACAGTTCGTGCGGCGGCAGCACGGGATTGGCGCGGTCGCCGCGCACCATGGCGTAGCGGGCGTGGGCATCGGCCCAGAACCCGTCGATCGCCGCAGCAATGTCGCCGTGCGCGCAGACCGTCGCCGCCTGCGGCAGGTAATCGGTGATCAACGCCGTCTTGTCGAAGAAAAGCGGCAGGTAAAACTCGATGCCGGGAGCCGGGATGCCTTTGCTCACGTCCTTGTAGACGCGGCTCTTTGACGGATCGCCTTCGAATTTTTCGCGGAAGTTGCGGCGAAACCGGGTTTGCGCGTCGTCGTCGAGCGGGAATTCGCGCGCCGGCAGGAGACGGACGTCGTTTACCTTGTAGATCGAGCGTTGGGTGTCGACATCGAAGGTGCGGATGGTGTCGATCTGGTCGTCGAGCAGATCGATGCGGTAGGGCAGCGCGCTGCCCATCGGAAAAAGATCGATCAATCCGCCGCGAAAGCAGTATTCACCGGGCGCGATCACCTGTGTCACGTGCGTGTAGCCGGCGAGCGTGAGCTGCTCGCGGAGCTTCTGCCCGAGCAGCGTGTCGCCCTGCCGGAAGAAAAAAGTGCTGGCCGCGAGATACTCGACGGGAGCGAGGCGCTGGAGCGCGGTGGCGACGGGGATCAGCGCAAGATCGAAATCCCCGCGCATGAGCTGGTAGAGGGTCGCCAGGCGTTCCGACACCAGGTCGTGGTGCGGCGAGAAATGATCGTAGGGCAGTGTTTCCCAGTCCGGGAAGAGATGCGTGCGCAGCGCCGGGGCAAAGAACGGGATTTCCACGAGCAGGCGTTGCGCGTCGCCGGCGGTTTCGGTGACCACGAGCAGTGGGCGTGCGCGCAGGGCGAGTTCGGCCACCCCGAGCGCATCGCTCGAGCCGTGATACGCGCCGGCGCGCACGCGCTCACCAGGCGCCGGAACCGGGATCCCAAACATCGGCGCAAAAGGCCGCTATTATACCGGCGATACCCCGCGCCCCGATCCTGCCACCCCATGAAGCGGAGCCGCGTCTGATGACGGCCAGCCAGGCAATCCGTCGCCACCAGGCCCGGCTTGCGCGGTGCGCGCGCTGCCCCAAGATGATCGGACGTCCCGTCATGGGAGCACCCGTGGCGTCGCCGGTGATGCTGGTCGGCCAGGCGCCGGGATCAAAGGAAGTCGACATCCGCAAGCCCTTCGCGTGGACGGCGGGCAAGACGATGTTCGGCTGGTTCCACGGCCTCGGTCTTGATGAAGCCGCATTCCGTTCCCGCGTCTACATGGCGGCGGTGTGCCGCTGTTTCCCCGGTAAGAATCCCGGCGGCGGGGATCGGGTGCCAGATGCAACAGAGATCAGGAATTGTTCGAGCTGGCTGGAAGCCGAATTACGCCTGCTCAAGCCGCAACTCGTGATTCCGGTGGGCAGGCTCGCCATCGCGCAGTTCCTGGCTGCGGAGCGGCTCGCTTCCGTGGTGGGGCAAAAGCACGCGGTCCGCGCGCATGGGTTCGAGACCGATTTGATACCGTTGCCGCATCCTTCGGGCGCATCGGTATGGCACCGCGTGGAGCCCGGCAGGACGCTGTTGGCCAAGGCGCTTGAACTGATCGGCTCGCATCCGGCGTGGCGCAGCCTCTTGCCCGGGCAAGGCACTCGTGAAACGCGGCCGCGCGGTCAAGCCGCGCGGTGAATCGCGACCGGAATGCGGCGGGGGCCGAAGGCGCGCTTGAAGGTTTCGAAGCGGCCGGCGATCGCGGTGCCGCAATCGGGGCACTTGCCGTCGGGCGTGATGCGATACTCGTCGATGCGGTACCAGTCGCGTATCACGAGCGCGCTCTTGCAGGCGGGACAATAGGTCGAACCGCCTCTTTCGTCATGGACGTTTCCCGTGTAGACGTAGTGCAGGCCTTCGGCAAGCGCGATCTCGCGCGCCCGGGTGAGCGTCGCCGGCGGGGTGCGCGGCAGATCGGTCATTTTGTAATCCGGATGAAACGCCGTGAAGTGCAGCGGCACGTCGGGGCCGAGTTCCTTCATGATCCATTTACACTCGGCGGTGAGCTCCTCGACTGAATCGTTCTTGCCGGGAATCAGCAGTGTCGTGATCTCGAACCAGCAGTCGGTCTCGTGCTTGAGATAGACCAGCGTTTCCAGCACGGGTTTAAGGCGAGCGCCGCACAGCTTGACGTAGAAGTCGTCGGTGAACGCCTTGAGATCGACGTTGGCCGCGTCCATTTTTGCGTAAAACTCGCGCCGCGGCGCGTCGTGGATATAGCCGGCGGTGACGGCGACGGTCTTGATTCCGCGCTCATGGCAGGCGTCGGCCACGTCCATGGCGTACTCGGCGAAGATCACCGGATCGTTGTAGGTGAATGCGACGCTTCTGGAGGCGCCTGCGGCGGCCGCGCGGGCAATTTCCCCGGGGGATGCCGAGTCGGCAAGCGTATCCATCTCCCGCGACTTCGAGATGTCCCAGTTCTGGCAGAACTTGCAGGCAAGGTTGCAACCGGCGGTGCCAAAGGAAAGGACACTCGAGCCGGGATAGAAATGGTTGAGCGGTTTCTTTTCGATCGGGTCGATGCAGAATCCCGAGGAGCGCCCGTAGGTGGTGAGCATCATTCCGTCACCCACGCGCTGGCGCACGAAACACGCGCCGCGCTGGCCTTCATGCAGGCGGCAGTCGCGCGGGCACAGGTCGCACTGCATGCGGCCATCCGGCAGCATGTGCCACCACCGTCCCGGATATTCGTGCGTTGCACTCATTACTCGTCGGTCTCGCGCCACTTGGTCACCACGTAGCGGGCGAGCTTGACTTCGGCGTCCCAGAAGTCCGGCGGCAACCCCGCCTTGTGCTTGAGGTGCGCGACAAACTCGGCCGCGTCACGGTAGGTGTCCCACACCTGCGGCAGGAACGTGCTGCGGTGGTGGCCGTATTCGAACACGAGCCCGTCGATGCCCGCCCGCAACTGCGCGAGCGCGTCGCGTTCATCGCTGAAGTGCATCGGCACGAGCGGAGACAGCACCGAGACCTCGACCGAAATCGCGGCGTATTCTTCCTTCGTAAGCGGCTTGAAGCGCGGATCGCTGAACGCCGCAGCGACGGCGTTGTGGCGGACGTCCTCGAGCAGGGTGCGCGCGGCGCGCAACGTCCCGATGCACCCGCGCAGCCGCGCCTGCTGCGTCAAGGTTACGAAGGACGCTCCGGTGGTGCGCAGCCACTCCGCGTCGGCTGATGCGCGATGTTCGATGCCTACCTTCGCTGCGATCGCCGCGCGAGCGAGCGGCAGCAGAACCGCGCCGGCGTCGGCGGGCAGCGCAGGGGCGTCCAGCTCAGTGGGCATTCCCGGCGTCCTCGTAAAAGGCGAACGATGCGTAGCCCACCACCCGTTTCTTGTCGCCGGCGGTGTCGCCCGAGTTGCGCAGGTCCAGCAATGTGGGCTTGAGTCCACGGCGTTGTGCCGCAAGCGTGAGGCCGGTCACCGGCGTCGCGCCGCACGCCTGATGGTGGGTGATCGACGTCGAAAGCTTCAGAATCGACTCGCAGGTGCCGCGGTCCGTCGTCTGCGCCTCGGCGTAGGAGAGGTAATGCGAAAGGTCGGAACTCACCACGAGCAGAGTTTCGGGACCGCCCCACAGGATTTCGAGCACCTCAGCCACTTGCTCCGCGCGGGCCTGCCCTACGGCAAGGGGGATGAGCGAAAAGCGCGCCAGCACCTTCTGCAGGAACGGAAGGTGCACTTCGAGCGAGTGCTCCAGCGCGTGCGCTGCGCCGCTGACCGTGATCTGGGGCAGGCGATTCAACTCGGCCACCGCATCACTGTCGATATCCACGGTGCCGAGCGGCGTCGCAAAACTTTCAGTATCGGGCAACGCGAGACCCCGCACGGCGACGCGGTGGGTTGGCCCCAGCAGCACCACCCGCGTAATGCGCTCGCGCGCGGGGCGCAGGGCGGCGTAAACGCTGGCCGCGATCGGGCCGGAGTAGATGTACCCGGCATGGGGCGCGATGATCGCCTTGGGTATCCGCGACGTGGGCTCGCCTGCGTTCCCCAGCATGGCGTCGAGGTTACGCGCGAGGGTCGCCGCATCCGCCGGGTAGAACATCCCGGCGACTGCCGGAGGACGGATACGCTGTTGCATGGTCGGGGGCATGTCATTAAATGCAGGCGCGCGCCGCAAATTCAAGCATGCAAGCCATTATAGTCCCGCGTCCTTGCCGCGCGCGAGTGGCGCCGCGATAATGACGCGCTTGAAGGACTTCACGCCATGCCCAGATTCACCGCACTGATTCCCGCGGCCGGCGGCGGTTCGCGCATGGGTGACGCCGTGCCCAAGCAATACCTTGATCTCGCGGGGCGTCCGTTGCTGGCCCATTCGATCGAACGCCTGAGCCGGCACCCGCTGATAGGGCAGGTATTTGTGGTGCTGGCCCCGGGCGACGGGCATTTCTCGCGTCACGACTGGCGGGCGTTTGCCGGGAAACTGACGCCGCTCTATTGCGGCGGAGAGACGCGCGCGGCGAGCGTTTTCAACGGATTGCTCGCCGCCAACGACGCCATCGAGGCGTCGGACTGGGTGCTGGTGCACGATGCGGCGAGGCCGTGCCTGGGGCGGCCCGAGCTCGACCGCTTGCTCGAGCAACTCGCGGACGATGAAACCGGGGGGCTGCTTGCGATACCGGTCGCCGATACCCTCAAGCGCGCCAATCGGGAACGGCAGGTGCTCGCGACCGAGTCGCGCGAGAACCTGTGGCAGGCGCAAACGCCCCAGATGTTCCGCTACCGCCTGCTCATCGAGGCGTTGCGGGGGATTCCGCCCGCGGCCGCGACCGACGAAGCATGCGCGATCGAGAATCTCGGACTGAAACCACGATTGATCATGGGCAGCGCGCGCAACATCAAGGTGACCTACGCGGAAGACCTTGCGCTCGCCGAACTGATCCTGGCGAGCATGGAACCAAAGATCAACGCCGATAACACCGGGACTGGAAGTGCGTGAGCCGTGAACGGTGATCGGACGAACCCAAGGTCGCGAAACATGTCTTGTCGGCTCACGGATCACGGTTCACTGTTCACCTGGAAATATCTGCGTTAATCTGCGTTCATCGGCGGCTCATGACGGATGTTAGATGAGAATCGGGCAGGGTTTTGACGTTCATGCGCTCGTCGCGGGGCGCAAACTCATCATCGGCGGGGTCGAAATTCCTCACGACCGCGGCCTGGCAGGCCACTCCGACGCCGATGTGCTGCTGCACGCGGTTTGCGATGCCTTGATCGGCGCGGCTGCCCTTGGCGATATCGGTGCCCATTTTCCGGACACCGACCCGCGCTACAAGGATGCCGACAGCCGCACGCTCCTGCGCGCGGTGGCGCAGATGCTCGACCGGCAGGGCTGGCGGGTCGTCAATGTCGATTCAACCATCATCGCCGAGGCTCCGAGGATGGCGCCGCATATTCCCCGGATGCGGGAGAACATTGCCGCGGACCTGGGGCTTCCTCCCGCCGCAGTGAACGTGAAGGCGAAGACCGGCGAGAAGCTGGGCAGTATCGGACGCGGCGAGGGCGTCGCCGCGCATGCGGTAGCGCTCGTGACATGGAAGGACGTGAAAACCGCCGCTTGCGCCGATTAGCACCCGCGCCGCCCCGGGCACATGGCTCGGCGCGCCTGTTTTTCGCGCTGTGGCCGGACGATGCGACGCGCGCGGCGCTTGCTGAACTTTCACGCACGTTGCACGAGCAATGCGGCGGAAGGCAGGTGCAGGAACACAACATTCACCTGACGCTGGTGTTTCTAGGCGATGTCCGGGCCGACCTCGTGCCGGCGCTGCAGCACATGGCGGGCGCGATGCAGGGTCCGCCCGTCGATCTTGTTCTGAACACCGCGGAATACTGGCGCCACAACCGCGTCGTATGCGCCGGAACGAAACTCTGCCCCCCGGCGCTGCGCGAACTGTGCCTGCGGCTCGGCGCGGGCGCCAGCGATCTTGGCATTCGCACCGAGGCGCGCGACTACGTTCCCCACATTACCCTGCTGCGCAAGGCGGAGCGCGCGCCGGCGCAGCGGGACTTCAGCGAAATCGCGTGGCACGCTTCCGAGTTTGTGCTGATTCGCTCGCTGCCGCGCCGAGGTTCGGTGGCCTATGAAACGATCGGGCGCTGGGCGCTGGCGGCCCCGGGATGGTTGTCCTGATGCGGGGAAGTCAGCGCGCGGCTTGAGCGCCGGCGCCGAGCGGCAGTTCCACACGAGCGCGGAGGCCGCCGCCTTCACGCGGCAACAGACGCGCGTCGCCACCGTGCATGCGTGCGATCCGATTGACGATGGCGAGGCCCAGACCGGTTCCCGGCCCGGTACGGGCGCTTTCGAGGCGAGTGAAAGGCTGCAACATGCGTTCCGCCTGATCACGCGGGATGCCGGGTCCACGATCAAGCACCTCAACCGCAGCTACGCCGGCTTCCGCCGCGGTCCTGACCTCCACTGCCGTACCGCTGTGGCGCAGGGCATTGTCGATCAGGTTCGCGACGAGACGCTGGATCGCGACCGGACGCAGCGCGAGAGGAGGCAGCGGGGAGAGTTGCATGGTGACGTTCCGCCCCGAGCGTTCGTAGCGCGCGACCACGCTTCGCACCAATGCATTCAGGTCGGCATCGCCCACCATGGCTTCGGCATCGGCCAGCCGGGCGAAATCCAGAAACTGGCTGATTGCGGCATCGATATCTTCGATGTCCTGCACCATGTCCGACTTGATCTCGGTCGCCCCCTTGTCGTCGAGCATTTCGAGGCCCAGTCTGATGCGGGAGAGCGGGGTCCTGAGATCGTGCGACACCCCCGCCAGCAGCAGGGCGCGCTCCTCGTCGAGCCGCTTGAGATCGGAGGCCATCTGGTTAAAAGCGCGGGCGACGGTGCAGATTTCGGCAGGGCCCGTTTCCGTTACCGGCGCGGGTATGGTGCCCTGGCCCATTTGCGCCGCGGCGCGCGTCAGCTCGCGCAAGGGCTGATTGATGCGCGCGACGATCAGGAATGCTCCGGTCAGCGCAAGCACGAGTACCAGGGCGCCGAGTCCGACCCAGATCAACGGCTCGTTGCGTTCGATGCGCGAACCCGGCAGCAACACCCAGTATTCGTCGCCATCGATCCGGAAGCTCACCCACAGCCCGCGCACGCCGTCACGCGAAAGCGCCATGCGGGTATCGGGTCCCAGCTTCTCGCGCAAATGGGATGCGATGACCTGCAGAAAGGGGCGATCGGGCAGCGGCGCGATGCGCTCGTCCGGCTCGCCGGCGTAGACCTGGATGCCCTCCTGTTGCGACAGCTCTGCGAGCAGATCGTAGCGTTTCGAGGGTTGAGCCGTGACGAGCGCCGCGCGCGTGAGGTTGACGATGCTCACGAGCTGCTGCGCGGCCTGGCGCGCCCGCGGCTCGCGCTCGGAGACGCGGAAGATCTGCCACCAGGCGAGGTTCGCGACAACCAGCACCAGCGCGATCAGCAACACGCTGCGCCACAGCAGCGTGCGCGGCCATAACGTCATGATAAGGCGTGAGCGGTGACCGGTGACCGGTGACCGGAGAACGTCAACATCACGAATGTCGTCAAATCACTGGTCACTGGTCACTGGTCACTGGTCACTGGTCACTGGTCACGAGTGACGCCCTTGCCGTCGGGAATGAAGACGTAGCCGAACCCCCACATGGTCTGGATGAAGGCCGGCTTGGCGGGGTCCGGCTCGATCAGCTTGCGCAACCGCGACACCTGGACGTCGATCGAACGGTCGAACGCGCCGAATTCGCGTCCGCGGGCGAGTTCCATGAGCTTGTCCCGGGACAGCGGCACGCGCGGGTTTTGCGCGAGCACCTTCAGCAGCGCGAACTCGCCGGTCGTCAACGGGACATCCTCGCCGCTGCGCGTAAGACTGCGCGTGGCAAGGTCGAGCCGGAACGCGCCGAACTCGACCGCCTGCGCCGTTGCGGCGGGCGCTCCCGGAGGGCTCGGGGCGGGACGGCGCCGCAGCACGGCCTGAATCCTCGCGACCAGTTCGCGCGGATTGAACGGCTTGGCGAGATAATCGTCAGCGCCAACCTCCAGGCCGACGATGCGATCGACCTCGTCCCCCTTGGCAGTGAGCATGATGACCGGCATGTTCTCGTTGTTGCCGCGCAGCCGCCGGCAGATCGAAAGACCGTCTTCGCCAGGCAGCATCAAGTCGAGCACCATGAGGTCGTAGCGCTCGCGCGCGAGCAGCCGGTTCATCTCGGTCGCGTCGGCCACCGCCCGCACGGCGTACCCCTGCTCGGTCAGGTAGCGGTTGAGCAAATCCCGCAATCGCAGGTCGTCGTCGACGACCAGGATCTTTGTCTTGGATTCAGCCATGATTCATCCTAGCGATCGAAGCTCAGGACGCGCTCCGATTTTGTAAGAGTCCGTTTCCGGTGCCTGATATGAAACAGATTGTTACACAATCATGCGGTTATGCAATGAGTAATGGTGAGGGTCGCGTTAGTCTAACCAGCAACGGACCGGTGGAGAAGTCAGTGCCGGTTTGCACAGGACAGACATAAATGATCAGGCGGGGGATTGTTGCAAAGGAGAATGCTATGAAACTCAAGCTGCTTGTCAATGCACTGATTGCCGGCGCGCTGCTGGCGGTTGCTCCGGTCTGGGCGCACGGCGGCCACGGTCATGGGTACGACCACGGCCATGGTTACGGGAAGCACTGGAAGAAGTATGACCGCTACCAGTATCGGTCGCATCCGCGCCGCGCGTATCGCGACCGAGTTGTCGTCCGTGAATACGTCGAACGGGTCCCGGTGTACCAGGATTACCCGGTTTCCGCGCCTGCGGCTGGCGTGCACATCGTGACGCCGGATCTTTTCATTCCCTGGCCGCGCTAACCCGGGGGGCGAGGGCGGCACTGCATGGGCTGCTCTCGCCGATCTGTTGCGATGCGACAGGGCGGGAAAAGGCGCTGGAGGCAAGTGTAAAAATGTATTTCACGACGCGCCCGGGAAACAATTGGTTACAGAAAACGGCGTCCGGGTAACACCTTGTTTACAGACGCGGACTAGCATGGGTCAACGCTCACCGAAAAGGGCGCGTTGCTCGTGTCAGCAAGACGATGACTTACCGTAGTACAAACCAGGAGGCATCATGAACAAGACTATCAGCGGACTCATGTTGGCGTTGCTGGCGATCGCAGGGTCGGCCCAGGTTATTGCGGCCGAGCGCGAGCGCGGGACCAATGGCCGGCAACAGTTTCAGCAGCAGCGTATGCAGCAAGGTGCACGTTCCGGCGACCTGACGCGCGGCGAAGCGCGCAATCTCCAGCGCGGGGCGCGCGATATCCGTCAGACCGAACAGCGCTCCCGGGCCGATGGCCGGGTCTCGCGCACGGAACGGCGTGACCTCAACCAGGATCTCAACCGTCAGAGCCGCGACATCCGTCGCGAGCGGCATGACGGTGACCGGCGTCGGTTTGCGAACAACGAGCAGTTCCGTCACGGACAGGGCCAGCACCGCGGTTGGGAGAACAACCGTGGCAACCACTACGGTTGGGAGAACAACCGTGGCCGCCACTACGGTTGGGACAACAACCGTGGCCGCCACTACGGTTGGGGGAATGACCGTGGCCGCCCGACCTACGGCGGGGGCCAGTGGATCGACCGCCGGCAGCACCAGCAGCAACAGCGCATCGTGCAGGGCCTGCGTTCGGGCGAACTGACCCGGCACGAGGCCAACCGGCTGTTCTCGGAGCAGCGCGACCTGCGCCGGCAGGAGCGGGTATTCAGGTCGGATGGCGTGCTGAGTCCGTGGGAGCGCGGCGAGATGCGGGAAGACCTTAGCTCGGCGGGCCGGCACATTTATAATCAGACTCACGACGCCCAGCGGCGGTTTTGATCGCGGGAAGGAATGGCGGTAAATGAAGGCGTTCCTCGCAGCCATGATGTTCACCCTTGGACTGGCAGCCCTGCCGGCCGCGGCGGACCATGAACGCGGGGGACGCTTTGGCGTGCGTCCGGAGTTCCGGGCGCAGCAAGGCCCGCCCGGGCAGTTCAGGGGTGACAAGGGCCGCGACGTCCGCCGGGAGCGCCAGGTGGATCGCAGGGCGCGCCCCCAGGGGCGGCTCACCGATGAGGAACGCCGCGACCTGCGCCGCGACCTCGACAAAGCCAACCGTGAACTCTACCGTCGGCGTTCCGAACGCAGATGAGTTGACCAGGATTTGGAGAAACGCATGAAAAACAAAGCGATATGGTTCTTTTCTGCGCTGGCGATGCTGGCGTTTCCGGCATGGGCGGCAGAGGGCTTGCCGGGCGCGACCGTGAAATCCGAGGGCGCGCGGCCGCCAAGTGCCGAACGCCAGGCCATACGGGAACGCTGTCGGGCCGATCCTGAAAAGTGCCGTGCCGAGATGCAGGCCCGGCGCGAGCAATGCAGAGCCGACCCGGAAAAATGCCGGGCCGAGCGCCAGGCGCGGCGTGAGAAATGGTGCGCCGAGAACGCCGAGAGGTGCAAGGAGTTAAGAGCGCGGATGGAACAGCGCCGCGAGCAGTGCAAGGCCAACCCCGAGCAGTGCCGGAAGGAGCGCCAAGCGCGCATGGCAGAGCGCTTCAGAAAGGCGGATGCTGACGGAAACGGCACCCTGTCCCGCGCCGAGGCCGAGAAGGGCATGCGGCGGATGGTGCGCCACTTCGACACCATCGATGCCAACCGCGACGGGCAGATCACCATGGACGAGGTCATGGCCGCGCGCAAGGCCCGCGGCTCGCGCAAGGGCAGATCCCTGTAGACCCCGGCCCCGGTGCCGTGACGCGAACCCTGTTCAGGGGCTTCCCGGTACTGGTGCTATGGGCTACCGCCTCGACCGCGGTGGCGGCCGAACCGCTCGGCTTTGACGGCGCGCGCCACCTTCTCAACCGTACCAGTTTTGCGGCGAATGTGGACGACGTCGCCGCGTTCGCGCGGCTCACGCGCGAACAGGCGGCGGACCGCCTGCTCGCGTGGACCGCAAAGCCGAGGGTGACTCCCCCGCCGGCGTGGGCCGACGAGCCGTACGAGTCACCGCGCCGCATCCGCACGCTCTCCGACAAGGAGCGTATGCGCTTTCGCCGCGAGCAGGTGCGCAAAGGCATCGAGCTGCGCGGATGGTGGCTGCAGGAGATGCTGACCACCCCCTCTCCGCTCAGCGAAAAGATGACTCTGTTCTGGCACAACCACTTCGTGTCGAGCCAGCAGAAGGTGCGCTCGCCGCGGCTCATGTACCGTCAGAACCTGTTGCTGCGCACGCATGCGCTCGGCAATTTCGGTGCGTTCCTGCACGCCATCGCCAGGGATCCCGCGATGGTGATCTATCTCGACAACGCATCCAACCGCAAGGCCCGCCCCAACGAGAATTTTGCGCGCGAGCTGATGGAGCTCTTCACCCTCGGCGAGGGGCGTTACACCGAGCAGGACGTGAAGGAGGCGGCGCGCGCCTTCACCGGCTGGAGCATCGATCCCGCCACCGGGGAATTCATGTTCCGTCCCATGCAGCACGACGAAGGCGTGAAGACGGTGCTCGGCCGCAGCGGCAATTTCAATGGCGGTGCCGTGCTCGACGTACTTCTCGATCGGCCCGAGACCGCCGAGTTCATCGTCGCCAAGCTGTGGCGCGAGTTCGTGTCGCCCAACCCGGATCCCGTCGAAGTGAAGCGCATCGCGCAGAGGTTCCGTGACAGCCGCTACGATATCGCGGTGGCGCTGCGTGCCGTGCTCGTGTCGGACGCGTTCTACGCCCGCGCGCATCGGGCGAGCCTCGTCAAGTCGCCGGTCGACCTCGTGGTCGGCACGCTGCGACAGTTCAGATTCACCACCGGGGAACCGCTGCCGTTCGTGTTTACGACCGGCCAGCTCGGGCAGAACCTGTTCGCGCCGCCCAACGTGAAGGGCTGGCCGGGCGGCGAAGCCTGGATCAACTCGACCACGCTGTTGGCGCGCAAGCAGTTCCTGGACCGCCTGTTCCGTGTCGAGGAGTTGCAACCCGGGATGATGGCGATGCGGGGAGGGGGCGGCCTGCCGAGGGGCATCAACCGGGCCGGCGACGACGGGCGCGAGCGCTTCGTGCGGGCGATGAGCGAGCTCCGCTTCGATGGGAGCAAGTGGCTTGCGCAGTTCAACGGCGGGGACGCAGCGGCACTACAGCGCTTGATCCTGGCGAGTGCCCCGGTCAACGCGCTGCCGGAGGGCGTGCAGGGTATGGACGCGATCCGCCATCTGACGCGGGATGCGGCGTTCCAGCTGAAATGATGAATTCGGAATGATGAATGCAGAATGAGGATGTTGGGGTGAGGCCATGAACAGGCGCGATTTCCTGCACGCAATCGGTGCCTCAACGGCGGTGATTACTCTGAGCCCGGGAGTGGCGTTTGCCGTCGGCGCCGATTACGGAAAACTGCTGGTGCTGGTGGAGCTGAAGGGGGGTAACGATGGGCTCAACACCGTGGTGCCCTACGCGAACGGCGAGTACTACAACCTGCGGCCGCGGCTGGCGGTCGCGCGTGACCAGGTATTGCAGCTTGACGCCGATACCGGGCTGCACCCATCGCTGCAGGCATTGATGCCGCTGTGGGAGGCGCGTGAGCTTGCGGTCATTCAGGGCGTGGGCTATCCGGGCGCCAACCTGTCGCACTTTCGCTCGATCGAGATCTGGGATACCGCCTCGAAGAGCAATGAGTATCTGAAGGACGGCTGGCTCACGCGCGCCTTCGCCGGAACGCCGACTCCCAGGACGTATGCGGCCGACGGCGTCGTGGTGGGCGGCGCAGAAATGGGACCGTTCGCCGGCCGCGGTGCACGCGCGATCACGCTATCCAATACCGAACAATTCCTGCGACAGGCGAAGCTTGCCGCGCCCGCGGGGCAGTCGCGGAATGCGGCGCTGGCCCACATCCTCAGGGTCGAGAACGACATCGCGCGGGCGGCGGTGGACCTCAATGCCGACTACGCATTCCGCACCGAGTTTCCGAGGAGCGCTTTCGGCAACGCCATCCGCACCGCCTCGCAGGTGGTTGCCAGCAAGGCGGGCGTGGCCGCGGTAAAAGTGTCGCTCAACGGCTTCGACACCCACGGCAATCAGCAGACCGTGCATGCACGGCTCTTGAGGGATTTCGGCGAGGGTATCACTGCTCTGAAATCGGCCCTCGTCGAACTTGGGCGGTGGGATAGCACCCTGGTTGTGACTTACGCCGAATTCGGGCGCAGGCCGCGTGAGAATCAGAGCGGCGGCACCGACCACGGCACATCGAGCGCCCTCTTCGCCTTGGGTGGAGCGGTGCGGGGCGGGCTCTATGGGCTGCCGCCGCAGCTAAAGCTTCTGGACGGCAACGGCAATCTGCCGTTCGCGGTGGATTTTCGCGACCTCTACGCCACCGTGCTGGAACGCTGGTGGGGCGTGCCGTCCGCACCGGTGCTCAATGCCCGCTTTACGCCGGTTGACCTCCTCAGGTCATAGTCGCGCTGCGGCAGCCTGACGTTCATCCCCGCGGTCCGCCCGTCCGGCGGCGTCCCGCCATGGGGTCGGCCGGGGAGGCCTCGTCCCCGTGGACATCTTCCACATCATGAACGTTTTGGCCCGATTCCTCGCGTTGTCAGCCCGGTAACGCTAGAATGTCACCTATAACGTCTTCCCACGATGCGGAACGGCGAGGACACCGGGAGAAAACTACATGCTGGCCACGCGGATACGCCAGAAGGACGGAATCTTCTACTTTGCAAGCTATCCCGCTGCGGAGGTCCTCAACAAGGTCCGATTCATCAGCCGGTATTACAGCGAAGGGGAGGAGATCGCGCCCCAGTCGGTCCCCTATACCGACGAGATCGCCCAGTTCATCGCGCGCGTCGAGCGCACCGACGAGGCGTTCCAGCGCCAGATTTCACGCGCCAAGATCCGGTCGCTCAAGAATTTCTACGAGATGGCGGTTTCCCAGCCGCCGATTCCGGGTACGGTGCTGCTCTTTACGCCGGAAACGCTGCGCTTCGCCGTCTCGGATGCCCACGCCGACGTCGGTCATCTCCAGGAACCCGAGGCGAGGTACCTGATCATCGACGGCCAGCATCGCCTCGCGGCATTGCGCTTCTATCTCAAGGAACACCCGCAGGAAGCCGCCGGCATCCATGTCCCGTGCGTGATCTTCGACGGGCGCAGCGAGGATTTCGCCGCGGAGATGTTCGTCATCATCAATTCCACGCCGACGCGCATCAACAAGAGCCACCTGGTGGACCTCTACGAACGCGTGTCGTGGGCCGATCCCGACCGGCGCTTCGCCGCGCGCATGGTGGAGGATCTCTATACCGAAGGGGACAGCCCGCTCCGCTATCGCATCAACCGCCTCGGGGGGCGCAGCCTCAAGGACAAGTGGATCCTGCAGGCCGAACTCTTCAACGAGTTGCACCGCTGGGTGAGCGTCGACTGGAAGAAGATCGCCCGTGCGCACAACAGCTACCGCGAGGAGGAGCGTTACTACGGCATCACCCGCGACTTCCTCAAGGCCGCGCAGAAGGTCTGGGGGGATGCCTGGGGCCATGACGCCTACATGGTCACCAAGCCCGTCACGCTGAAGGCCATGATCCGGGTGTGTGCCGACCTGGCGCGGGAAGACGCCGACCCGGCCGAGGGACGCCTCAAACGCTGGGAGGAGCGCCTTGCGCCGTGGGGCGAGCAGATCCGCGGCTTCCGCGTCGAGGGCTTTTACGAGCGCTTTCCCGCCAAGGGGCAGATCGAGCGCGTGGTGCGCATCCACCGCGATCTCGCGAAGATGGCCAACATCGACACCCGCAGCGGTAAGCGCGAGTAGACATCCGCCACCGCTCTGTCATTGCGAGGCACGAGTTTGTGCCGAAGCAATCTCGTGGCAAGCCACGCGCCGCGCCCGCCGCGAGATCGCTTCGTCGGCCGCTTCCGACTCGCGAAGACAGCGAGGACCGTCACAACCGCCTTCCTCACACCTTACGCTTTCGCCTCCTCGCGCACCTGCGCGAGCCTTGGTGCGCCGCGCATGGCCTGCGTGATCTCGGCCAGGATCGAGACCGCGATCTCGGCCGGTGAAATGGCGCCGATGGGCAATCCGACCGGAGCGTGGATGCGGGCGAGTTCCGCGTCGCTGAAACCCTGTTCCTTCAGGCGACCGAGCCGTGCGGCGTGCGTCTTGCGGCTGCCCAGCGCGCCGATGTAGAACGCGTCCGACCGCAGCGCTGATGCGAGCGCGGGGTCGTCGATCTTGGGATCGTGGGTGAGCGAAACCAGCGCGCTGCGGCGGTCCAGCCCGAAGGAAGCGAGCGCGGCTTTAGGCCACTGCGATACCATCGTCACGCCCGGAAAGCGGCTCTCCGCGGCGAACGCGCTGCGCGGGTCGATGACGGTGACGTCGTAGCCCGCGGCCACCGCCATCGGGATCAGCGATTGCGCGACATGCACGGCGCCGACAAGGGCGAGTCGCCGCGGTTGCGAGAACACCTGCAGAAAATAGCGCCGGCCGTCGCGCTCGACGACGCGGCTGCGCTCGTCAGTGAGCGCGCGTGCGGCGTCTGCGGCGAGGGTGTCGAGCAGCCCCACATCGCCGGCGTTCTCGCCCTCGGCGAGAAGGGCGCTCCGCCCATCCGCCAGGTCGATTGCGACGAGCGCCGGCCTGCGCGACGCACGCACACGACGCAGTGCCGCGAGCAGATCGTCCTGTCCGGCGAGCGACTGGACGAAGATTTCGACTTTGCCGCCGCAGGCGAGGCCGACCTCCCACGCCATTTCGTCGGAGACGCCGAACTCGAGCAGCTTGGGCGGGGCGCCCTTGAGGATCGTCCGGGCTTCGGAAATCACTGCCGACTCGACGCACCCGCCCGATACCGATCCCACGAATTCGCCCTTCTCATCCGCGGCGAGCTGGCTGCCGACGGGTCGTGGGGAAGACCCCCAGGTGGTCACGACGGTGGCGAATGCGACCTTGCGACCCCCGGCGCGCCAATGGGCCGCGGTATCGAGGATAGCGTCGGTGTCGTCGCGTGAAAGCGTGGCAGTGGGTGTCGCTGTCGTCATGGCACGTCTCCGGGTGCGGGGCCGCAACGAAACCCGCGGCCGCGTAGCGCTATATATACACGAAAATTCGCAGGTGCGGCCGATAGTACTTGATCGAATGCACGTTCGCCGCCCAGGTGAAAACCGTGGTGCAGTAAAATCAATATTCACCTGGGTTCCGACTTGCTCCGGGGCGACCCGTTCCAGAGCTCTTCATCGGAGACGAAATGAAGATCGGGCGCAACGACCTCTGTCCGTGCGGCAGCGGGAAAAAATACAAGCATTGCTGCCTCTCGCGTGGCGGGGAGATCGAGGCGTCGCCGCAGGATCTCGCCTGGCGCCGGCTGCGGCGCGCGATCGAGTCCCTGCCGGCCGACCTGCTGCGTTTCGCCGACAGCTATTTCGGCCGCGCCGGACTGCTGGAAGCCTGGGACGAATTCACGCTGTGGAAGGAAGTCCCGTTCGACGCGAAATCGCCGCACATCCCTGTCTTCATGCCCTGGTTCTATTACAACTGGACGCCGGATCTTACCGAAACCGGAGTCAACGCCGACGCGCGCTGCGATCTCAGCGCCGCCCAGGCCTATCTGCGCCGGAAGGGGCGGCATCTCGACCCCCTCGCCCGGCGCTACATCGAGGCGTGCGAGGCGGCGCCATTGAGTTTTCATGATGTCGTGAATTGCGAGCCGGGGCGCGGCTTTACGCTGCGCGACATCATCACCGAGGAAGAGTGCCAGGTGTTGGAACGTTCGGCCTCCGGCAGCGTGCAGGCGGGGGACGTCCTCTTCGCCAAAATCGTGCGGCTGG
>Ga0209640_10000822_pt1 | contig 24956 bp, 27 predicted proteins | sample RifCSP10_1_FD_184018 | JGI IMG/M metagenome (GOLD analysis project Ga0209640, IMG submission 184018) | Soil microbial communities from Rifle, Colorado - Rifle CSP2_sed 10_1 (SPAdes) (version 2) | ecosystem: Environmental > Terrestrial > Deep subsurface > Rock core/Sediment | place: Rifle... | reverse complement strand
GTCGTGTGCCTCCTCCTCCAGACGCGTGCGGTCCTGGTCCAGGGCCGCGTAGTCCGGGTGGCGGTACTCCGCGTTGTCGTCCACGATGAGCTTCGCGTCCCCCGCGACGACTCGACCGTCTCTCGTCACGACGAGCGGGTTGATCTCCACGAGTTCGGCGTCCTCCTTGCGGAAGAGATCGTAGGCCCGTCGGACGATCGCGGCGACCTGTTCCCCGATTTCCTTCGGGAGGCCGAGCTTCCGGAGGATCGCCCGTAAGACGTACGGCTGGAGCCCAATCATCGCGGGGACGTGCTCCATGTACATCTCGTCCCGCGGAACGGACTCGATCTCCAAGCCGCCCAGTGCACTCGCCATGAGGAGCGCCTCCCTCGCGGACCGGTCGATCGCAAGGCTCAGGTACAGCTCCTTCTCGATGTCTAGGCGTTCCTCGAGGTAGACCTGCCTCACCCGGTAGCCGTGGATCTCCATCCCGAGGATCTCGCCCCCGACAACTCGGGCCTCGTCGAGGCTCGACGCGGGCCGGATCCCACCCGCCTTCCCGCGACCCCCGACCAGGACCTGGGCCTTCACCATGCAGGGGAGTGGTGGATCGGCGATGTTGTCCGGACGCGATGCGACGACCCCGCGCGGGACCGGGATGTCGTAGCGGGCGAAGATCTCCTTCGCCTTGTATTCAAGGAACTTCATGGTGGGTCGGTCGACGGATGGGCCTCGGGCGATTAAGGTTTCCCTTCCGCGCGATGTGCCGGGCGCTCACACATAGATCGGCGTGCCCGTGCTCGTGACCAAGTCCCGGAAGGCCTTCATCAGCTTCTTCGTGATCTTGCCGGGTCTCCCGTCCCCGATCGGCCGTCCATCGACCTCGACAACCGGCCCGATCTCCGCTGCCGTGCCCGTGATGAACGCTTCGTCCGCCGCCCAGACATCGTAGAGGGTGAAGGGGCGCTCCTTCGCCGTGACGCCGATCTGCGCCGCAATCTCCATCACCGTTTCCCGCGTCACGCCAGGAAGGTTCGTGGACGTCCACGGGGTCAGGATCGTCGAGTCGCGCGCAATGAAGAAGTTGTCCGCGCTCGCCTCGGCCACATAGCCTTGGATGTCGAGCATCAGGGCCTCGTCGGCTCCGTACTGGTTCGCCTCGACGCGGGCCATGATGTTGTTGAGGTAGTTCAGGGACTTGATCGACGGACTCAGGCTCTGCGGCGGGACGCGACGGTACGACGACGTGACGACGCGAAGCCCTCGTTCATAGACATCGCCGCGATAGAGGGAGATCGTCGGCTGCGCGATCACGACGACCGTCGGCCCGGACTTGCACTTCCGCGGATCGATCCCCAGGTCCCCGGGTCCTCGGGTGATGATTGGGCGGATGTATCCGTCCTGGATCTTGTTTCGCCGGCACGTCTCCAGGATGATTTCCGTCAGGTCCTCCCGCCGGTGAGGGATCTTGAGGTCGATCGCTTTCGCGGATGCGTAGAGACGGTCCAGGTGGCGTTCGAGCTTGAAGACCCGACCGTTGTAGGCGCGGATTCCCTCGAAGATCCCGTCTCCGTACAGGAGGCCATGGTCGAAGACGTTGACCTTCGCCTCGGATTGCGGGTAAAACTTGCCGTTCACGTAGACGTTTAACTCCATCCGGGGCCCCCGACCGGCCGACGTATTCCCGCGGTCGGTAAAAGACTTTGTTCCCGCGTTCCCCGAGGACGATACGCAGCGCGAATCAGCGCAACTTCTCCCCCGTGAGCCGCTCGAAGAGGCCCACGTACAGGTCGCTCACCCGCATCGTAACATCGGGCGGGAGGGGCGGGATGTCCGGCTCCGGTTTTCCCGCGGTTCGGGCGTCCATGAGGGCTTTGTGGTAGCCGGTCCCGCGGTAGTACTGTCGAACGTACTCCTTGCTGAGTTCCACGTGCTCGCCCCTCTCGTACGCCTCCGCGTCCCAGAAGCGGTCCTCGTCCGCGGTCCCGAAGGTGTCCACGAGCATGAGTTGGCGGTCTTTGTCCATCCCGAACTCCTTCTTGCCGTCCACGTGGATGAGTCCGCGCTTTCTGACGTCCACGTTCAGGCAGGCATCAATCCTCAGGACCGCTTCGACGAGCCCGTCGTACTCCTTGCCGCTCAGCTTCGAGATCGCGAGCGCCTCCCGTGTCGTGAGCTCCCGGTCCACCTTCTCGAGCTTCGTCGTGACCTCGACGAACGGCTGTGGCAACGGTTCCCCGTACGCGGGCACATGTCCCCGCGGGAACCCGGCGTCCTGGGGGCGGATCCGCCCGGCCTTGAGCCGGTCGTGGAACGACCCGGCGACGTAGTACCGGGCGATCACCTCGAGCGGGATGAGGAAGTTCCGTGTGCTCGGCGTGATCTTGTCGTACTCCGGAATCACCTCGACCCGCCGTACGCGCATCCGGTTCCCGTCCGTGAGCCCCTGGAAGTGCGTGCGGATGCCGAGATCCTCGACGACCTTGAACCAATGCGCCGCGGTGCGGCAAAGAGTCTCACCTTTATGGGGCACGAGGGTCGGAATCACCTTGTCGAAGACGCTGATCTGATCCGTGAAGACGAACTCGAGTTCCTCCTCGGAGATCTCGTAGACCTCCTTGACCTTCCCTTTTCGGAGGAAACGCATCCTCCCACCCGGCTGACAGAAGCGAGTCGCCGCACTTAGGGATTTTGGTATCCTTGATACTCGATCCGGTCCGCTACTTCACGGGCCAGTTCCGGGTCGAAGTGCTTCCGGAGGAGATGGAGGCCCAGGTCGATGGACGCCGATACGCCAGCAGCGGTCGTCACGAGTCCGTCCTCGACGACCCGCTCCTCGACCACTTCCGCGACGTCCCGCAGGTCGTCGAGGGCACCTTGGTGGGTCGTCACGCGACGTCCCGCGAGCAGACCCGCCTCCTTGAGGACCAGCGCACCCGTGCACACGCTCGCAATGGGCCTCTCCGTCCCGAAGTCCAGCAGGGCCTGCAGCAGCGCCGCGTCCTTCAGGAGCTCCGTCCGACCGGGGCCTCCCGGCACGATCACCATGTCGCAGTCCGAGAAGTCCCGACGCACGTCATGGGCCAGGAATTTCATGCCGAGCGCGCCCGTGATCTCTTCCTTGAGCGCGCGGAAACGGACGACAAGGTCGAGGGTCGGATGGAGCTGCTTCGCCTTCGCGAGGACCTCGTACACGCCGACCGCGTCGAGTTCCTCGACCCCGTCGAAGAGATAGATCCCGATTCGCACGGGAACCCCGTGTCCCTGCCCTACCTTAATCGTTCTGGCCCGATTCTCGCGGGCTCCGAAGGAGTCCGCTCCAACAGCCAGCGTCGGGCCTCATTGAAGTCAGACGTCTCGAAGTCCACATGGCCCCGGAGCTTCCCGTCGGAATTGATCGCGAGCCGCGTCCCCGCCTCGGAGAGGAGGGGGAGGTCCATGAGCCCGTCCCCGACGGCCACGATGTCCTCCTTGCGGACGCCCCATCGCGCCGCGAGGTCCCGCACGATCTCCCCCTTCTTCCGGGGGCTCACGTGGACCGTGACCGCGCCGTTGAAGATTCCGTCCTCGTAGTGGAATTCGTTGCTGAACGCCGCGTCCGCGTCGAAGAGAGCCAAGGCCGACTCGGCGACCTCCCGCGGACCGCCCGTGACCAGGACGACCTTGATCGCTTGGGACCGCAACCACGCGACAAACTCTTGCGCCCCGGGCACGGGCCGCAGGTGCCGCGCGGCGCGGAGGACCTGAGCATGCGTGAGGCCCCGGAGCTTCTGGGCCCGCATCCGGAAGCCCTCCTCCCAGTCGATGCGGCCGTCGACGCCCGCCCGCGTGATCGCCGAGACCTCGGCCTCCGCGCCGATCAAGGCCGCGAGCTCGGGCAGGAACTCGTTGAAGATGAGCGTGTTCTCGAGGTCGAAGACGACGAGCTTCAGGCGGGTGCCCTCTCCCGGTAGACGAGCGGGGTTATTTGAGGTCTTTCTCCGAGGGGCCGCGACAAGGACCGCCCGTGCGGAGAGGCCTAGAAGACTTCCATGTCGCCGTGGACCTCGAGGCCCTGGTCCGTGATGCTGTACGGCTTCACGGAGCGCGGGTGCTTGAGGCGGCGCATCTTGATGACCTGGATCACGAGCTGGACATCCCCGTTCTCCCGCTCGTTGAAGCGGAGGCCGATGACCCCGTCGGACACGTATTCGACGAGGCCGTCCCGCGACGAGCGGGCGTTGTCGTCCTTGACCTCCGCCGTGAAGACGCACGTCGCCCCGGTGGACTTGAGCTGCTTGCACAGGGCGAACAGTTTCGCGCGGCGCTCGTTGTCGTCCGCGAAGAGCATGTTCAGGAGGCTGATTGAATCGATCACCACACGGGCGGCTCCGCTCCGCTTGATGAACTCAGGCAGCTCGGACTTGATCCTCGTCACGGTCGACTTCGCGTCCGCAGGCTCGAGCTTCACGATGTGCAGCTTCTTGTCCTTGATGTACGGACGCAGGTCCCATCCGAACGAAGCGGCGTTCGCGACGACGGACTCCACGTCCTCCTCGAGGGAGATGAAGATCCCCTTCTCGCCGTTGATCAGGCCCTGCATGAGGAACTGAAGGGCGAAGGTCGTCTTCCCCGTCCCGAAGGACCCCATGACCGTGATGATGTGCCCTGCCGGCACGCCACGGCCAAGCATCTCGTCCAGCCCATCAATCCCCGTGAGCACGAACTGCCCGTCCGGGGCGGCGCCCGACCCGTCCTCGCTACGCGGTTCCAGCACTTCCGTCTCGACCATCCGTTCACCTCACGAAATCCGTTCCATGTAGACGACCACGAGGCCGTTGTTCGCAGACACCATCGTCGGGAACCGGGCAATCTTGTCGCGCGGCAGGTGTGGCAGGACTCCCGTGAACTTCTCCAGGTACATGTACCGCTGGCGGGTGCTTGACCGCGGGGAGGTCCGCCATTCGAAGACGAGACAACCGTCCGTGCTGTCCATCAGGAGCTGCTCGTGACGCCGCTCCAGGATGCTTCGCGTCAGCATGAGGTACACGAGCCCGTCCCATCGCTTCGCCGCGCGCTGGAGCCCCTTGATTGTCGTCACGAGATCTTTCATCTCGACGAGATCCGAGATTGCCAGGTCCGTGAGGGAGTCGATGACGACCATGGAGTCCTGGGCGTTCTCATCGAGGAAGGTCACGAGTTCTTCGAGGATGTTCGTGGACGGCAGGTCGAACCATTCCTCCTGCTGCGTCCACGATGCCGGTACGACGCTGTGTCGGAAGTAGATGCTCGAGAAGTCCTTGAACACGGTCCGCTCGCGGAACGCACGATAGAAATCGCCATTGAAGGATGTCGCGAGTTCCTGGAGGATGATCTCCCTCGAGCGGGAGAAGGTGATGTAGCACACGCGCGCTGGCAGATCCGAATCGTCGCAGTGGTCCCCGAGGTAGTAGTGACGGGCCTCCGGCCGTTCGTTCACGAGGGCGACCTTGGACGCCGCCGTGTACACGTATTCTTGCATGCCCGCGCCGATGTCCCCGCACAGGAGGACGGTCGAGCCACCCGGGAAGCCTCCCTCGACGATACTGTCCAGATCCGCGATTCCCGTTGGCACCTTCCGGATCCGGGTCGCCTCCGCCGGTTCCGGGAGAGCGTCGACGCTGAGGTAAATGCTCTCGCGCGTTAGAGCCATCCCGATCGGAACGCGAATCCGGTTCGTGGCCATAAAGCACTTTTGTAAAAGGTGGGAGGGATGGCGGCCCGACGGCCATGCGCGTGGGCTGTCCAAGCAAATGCATCTATTTTTATCGATATGAAGTAATTGAAATCCGCCTCGCTCGGGCGCGCCCGCGCGCGATGGCAGGCCCGTCGGGACCTCACGAATCCGAGCGGGCGGCAAACCTTTAACCGCCCGGGCGGTCGTCCAACATTCGGCGACATGGTCGAGGTACGCGGTTTGTCAACCCTTGCCCGGTTCGCGAGGGCCGTGGACCGTCCGGAGGCTTCCATCGACCTTGGTGAGGCTGCGCTCACGATCGCCATGGACGTGTATCGTGACCTCGACGTGGAGGCGTACCTGCGGCGGCTCGATGCGTTCGCAGAACCCCTTCGGGACCGGGTCGATTCGGCGACGTCCCTGCCCGCTGCGGTAGACGCGCTCAACGGCCATCTCTTCGGCGACCTGGGATTTCGGGGCAACGCGGAGGACTACTACGATCCGCGCAACTCGTATCTAAACGAGGTCCTCGACCGCCGGACCGGGATCCCAATCACGCTGAGCGTCGTCTACATGGAGGTCGCCCGTCGGCTCGGGGTCGACGTCGTCGGGATCGGGCTGCCCGGCCACTTCATCGTCGAGGCGCGCGGCCACGAGCAGTCCGTCCTCCTCGACCCGTTCCGCGGCGGGGAACCCCTCACCCTCGAGGATTGCGAGCGCCTCGTGTCCGATGTCTACGGTGGCGCGATGCCGTTTGCCGAGGAATCCTTGGAACCCGTCGGGAAGAGGCAGATCCTCTCGCGGATGTTGAACAACCTCAAGATGATTTACCTGCCGGAGGGCGACGGGGACCGCGCCTGGCCCGTCGTTGAGAAGCTCGTTCACCTGGACCCCGAATCCGCAATCGACCGGCGGGACCGCGGGCTCCTCGCGCATCGCCGGAACCTCTTTGCCTTGGCCCGGGACGACCTGCGGTTCTACCTCGCTCGGCGCTCGGATGCGCCGGATCGGGACACGATCCTCGCGTCCCTGCGTGCGGTGGAGTCCATCCTGTCCGTGATGGACGACGGCCCGGCCTGATTATCACGGCCCGATAGCCACGACGGCACGTTGAAAAGGCCTGCCGGTCGTGGCGCCAGGGCCTGGAGGGACGATGCCCGCCGTTCGGAACCCCCTCACGGGGCTGGCCCTGACGATCCTCAGTGCCCTCGGGCTTTCCTTCCTCGTCGGCCTGCCGATCCTCTTCCTGCCGGCGCCCGAGATCGCGCTCCTCTACCTGCCGTTCGCCCTCTTCGGCATCGGCATGTTCGCGGGCCGGTCGAGCTACATCGGGTTCATGGGCTTCGCGGGGGCCACCCTCGGCGCCTTCGCGGGGACCTACGTCTTTCGGATCCTGTTCCTGCCGGCCGGATGGCCCATGTGGCCCCTCGGTTGGGAGATCCTCCTTGACGTCGGGTTCGCCCTCGCCTGCGGCCTCGGCGGCCTCGCGACCGGGAAGCTCGGCCTGCGGCGCCTCGAGCGGCTGACGGCGAACACCCCGAAGGTCCGGCGCTGCCGCAAGTGCGGCGCGAAGGTCGGCCTCACCGCACGCAAGTGTTGGGACTGCAAGGCGTACCTCCCGCCCACATGAGGGGCGTCAGATCTTCTTCATCCGGCCCAGGATCGGCTCGTAGACGAGTCCCTTGTCCAGAAGGCGGTTGATCGACTCCTCCAGTCGGTCTTTCGACACGCCCTTCGCGCTCGCCGCGTCGAGGATCCCCTCCCACGCGGCCCCGCGTCCGTCCTTGTCAAGGGACGCGATGATTTCGAGGACGGCCTCCTCGTCAGCGTCCGGCTCCGACGCCTTCCGCTCCGGTTCGGGAGAGGCGACAGCTGGCTCGGGCTCGCCGGCTCCCGTTTCTCGGTATTCCGGCAAGAGGTACCGCAGGCCTTCCGCGAGCATCGCCATGTACCGGGACAGGTCCACCTTGCCGTAATGGCCGACGGCCTGCACGATGCCCTCGGCGATCGCTTCCTTCACGCCGATCTTCATGAGACCCTCCTTCGTCACGGGGTCCATCTTCTGGGCTTCCGCCATCGCGTCGAGGCGCTTCCGGAGGGACCGGCAGGCCTCGAGGATCCAGTAGTCCCGCACGGACTCGTCGACCGCCTTGATCGTCTCCGGTCGGATCGACGTGTAGACCGCGCCGGAATCCGGCGTGTAGACGCGGCTCTTCCCGACGATCGCGCCGAACAGGGGCGGCTTGAGCTTCGACAGGGCCGCCGCGGCCTCCGGCTGGTACTGCCCCGCGTAGACGTGGAACGTGCCCGTCGGGTCGGCCACGCGGGCCCGCCACATCGGCTGCATGTCCGTGCCGATGTTCTCCACGTCCGTGATCACGCCAACGACGAACACGCGGTTCACGCGGGCGCCGAGCGGCGTGACGAGGTACGACGGCGCGCGTTCCCCGCCGCCGTTCATCTCGAGGGTCGCGTCGTTGTACTCCGACGCGAAGAGGCGCCACGCGACCTCGCGCATCATTCGGACGCCTCCAGGCCCTCGAGCATCTCCCGCGCCTCCGCCTGCACGTCCACCTTGAGCATCTTCGCCGACTCCACGATCATCATCAGCCCGTAATCGTCCGAGGTCACGTTCCCTCGGGCCTCGACCGGCTGCGCGACGAGCAGGTCCGACAGCTCGTCCCGCACGACGTCCGTGGACATCGCCTCTTTCGCAGCGGCGATGCAGTCGTCGAGGGATTTGTCCAGAAGGGCCTCCGTGAGCTCGCGGTCGAAGACGGCGGTCAGCGCGCCGGAGCCGTCATCGAGGACCGCCTTTACGCGCAGGTCCGGTTCCCCCTTGACCTCACCATGGACGCGGCAGGCGCCCTTCCTCAGGACGCGTCGGCATTCCGGGCAGCGGTACACGAGGCCCGATCCCTCCCGGAGGTCGATCAGGATGCCCCGCACGGACACGTCGACCCCGCCGCCCCGCTCCGCGAGGTCCTCGATCCACATCCGCGGGCTCGCCGCGAGCCGGTCGGCGGGTGGCAGGACATCCGGCTTGAGGCGCGTGATCGTCGCGCGTTCGTCGAAGCTGATCTGCGGGATCCCGCGCCACGACTTGACGTAGGCGCCCTCGATTCGCAGGACCTCGTCCTCCTTCAGGTCGAAGTCCTTCCACGCGCTGAATTGGGACTTGCCCGTCTCGTCCGCGAGGACGCCGGAGAAAACGGTCTTCGGCGTGCCCTCGACCTCGACCTCCCGCCTCTCGACGGACAGGATGCGCGCGGTGACGGCGATGTTCGAGGCGCCCTCCCGCAGGTCGACGACGCGGACGGGCGTCGGCTTCCCGACGTACGCCGCTCCGACCCCCGCGCCCGGCGTGTACTCCGGCAGAGCGTCCGGCGCCTCCTTCGAGACGACCGTGCGGACCCCGAAGTTCACCTGGACCTGGCCGCGGTACTCCTTCGTGTACGCGTTCTGCACCCGCACGACGTCCCCCCTCGCGAGGGGCGCGTTCAGGGGCTCCCACGCGGTGAAGGGAATCGTTGCGGTCGGGTCCCCGAGGATGCCGTACAGGATGCGCTTCGTCCCCTGGCCTTCCGGGGTGACGTCCTTCTCGTTCACGCTGACGATCCGCGCGAGCAGGTTCACGCTCTGCTCCCCGGGGATCAGCTCCCGCAGGGTCCTGCTCACACCGACCGCCAGGCTCGCCGGATTCCCGCCGTGCTTCTTGACGATCGACCGCTTCGCCGTATCCAGCGAGACGCGGTACACGTTCAGGTAGCTCGACAGCTCCCGCTCGATCTCTTGCTCACTCACCTTGTTCCCAAGCGCCCGGGTGATGTCATGCACATGGGGCGCGAGTTCCTCCTTCACAGAAGTCACGTTCCTGAGGCGTGTCGATTTCTCGCCTCATTTCTAGGTAACAGTCCGTGGTATAAAGGGGTTCGGCGGGGTGCGTGAAAGTACGGGATGCGGACATAAACTTCATCCCGAAGCCTCCCTTCGCGAACCCGTGAATGTAGGGGACCTTCATCGCGCCCTGATCGACTTGGTCCGGACGTGGATCGAGACCGGGGTGGAGGTGGAGCGGACGGCCTACGGGGCGATCGTCCGGGACCTGCGGCACCCGCTCGTCCACGAGGCGAACCTCGCGTGGATCGAACGCGCGCCTGCCGGCGGACCGCCGTCCATCGTGGCCGACATGGACCGCGTGTTCGAGGGCACGCCGGTTCGCCATCGGAATCTGCTGTTCGCCGACGCCCAGGTGGCATACGACCAGCAGGAAGCCTTCGTCGGGCGAGGCTTCCAACCCCTCGCCGAACTCGGGATGGCGCGCGTCGGCCTCCCGTCCTGCATCGTGAACCCGGAGCTCGAGGTCCGCGAGGTCGGCGCGGGCGCCACGGAATCCCACTACCGCCTCGTCCAGACGTCCCTCCATGCGGAGTCAGGCTACACGACGGAGGAATCGCGCCAGCTCCTAGAGGTCGAGGCGGAGCGGCGCCGCGCGGTCGGGGACCGGGCGTTTGTCGGCTATCTGACCGGGGAGCCGGCGGGGGCGTTCACCCTGTGGCCTCGCGGGATCTTCGCGATGATCGGCGCCGTCGGCACCCTCCCGGCGTTCCGAATGAGGGGCGTCGGCCGGACGATGATCTTCGACGCGTGCCAGAGGGCCCTCCAGGAACGATGCGAGTACTCCCTCCTGACGACGAACGTGCTCGAGGCCCCGCAGGCGATGTACAAGACCCTCGGCTTCGAGCCCGTCGGCGAACTCCGGGGATTCCTCCGCCGCGCTCCGTGAGCCTGTCCCCCATCCGTACCGGATGGCCATCGTTATGGTTAAACAACTATAACATCGAGAGCCCGAATCCTTCTTACCCGTGGCCGCGTTGCGACCTCCCGTGGATCTCGGGCTGCAGGGCAAGGTGGCCGTCGTCTCGGCGGCGAGCCAGGGGATGGGCCGCGCCACGGCCTTCGCCCTCGCGCGGGAAGGGTGCAGGGTCGCGGTCTGTGCGAGGAACGCGGGCCCCCTCGAGGAAACCGCAGCTGCGATCCGGCAGGAGACGGGCGCGGAGGTCCTCGCCGTCGCGGCGGACGTCGGCCGGGCGGACGATATCCGGTCGTTCATCGAGAAGGTCGAGGCCGCGTTCAGCGGCATCGACGTCCTCGTGGCGAACGCGGGCGGGCCTCCTTCCGGGACGTTCCGCTCGCTCACGGAGGAACAGTGGTCGACGGCCTACGATCTCACGTTGCAGAGCGCGGTCCGGCTGATCCGGGCGTCCGTGCCGTCGATGGCCTCCCGCGGCGGCGGAGCGATCGTCGCGATTACCTCGATCAGCGTGAAGCAGCCGATTGAGAACCTCCTCCTCTCGAACACGATGCGCGCGGCCGTCGTGGGCCTCGTGAAGACCCTGGCACGCGAGCTCGCCCCCGACGGGATTCGCGTGAACGCTGTCGCCCCAGGCTGGATCGCGACGGACCGGCTCGCCGAGGTGATTCGCGTGCGCGCGGAGCGGGAGGGCCGGAACCCGGACGAGGCGATGTCCGCGGAGGCGGGTGAGGTGCCCCTCGGGCGCTTCGGGCGGCCGGAGGAGGTCGCGGACCTGATCGCGTACCTCGTGTCCACTCGGGCGTCGTACATCACGGGGGACATCATCCAGGTCGACGGAGGCCTGTACCGCGGGGTCCACTGACCCGGCCGGTCAGGCGTGCCGCTTCGTCTGGCTCGCCGGCGCCGTCTGGCAGGACCAACACGATCGCCGGGTGGAGCCGTTCCACGCGCGACACTGGCGGCACTGCCACGTCTCACTCCCGGGGCCGGCCTCCGCATGGAGGGAGTTCCGCGCGATCGCCGCCTGGCAGGCCCAGCAGATCGTCCGGTCCGCCTCGTTCACGATGCCGCAATGGGGGCAGTCCCAGCTCGGGCGGACCCTTGCCGGGAGTTTGCGGGACCGGATGCGCCAGTCGACCCAGGAGAAGACGACGCCGCCCACGAGAAGGAGGAGCACCGCGCCGGACAGCAGGTCGTCCACGGTTCGAATGAATTCTCGCTTTCCCGTAATATAGGCTGGCCGCTCCGTATCACGGACGATACTCGTGGACGCCCGCGCGGCTCACTGGTTGAACGTCTCGACCTTCTCGTACGTCTGCTTGAGATACTTGATCAAGACGTCCCGGTTCCGGCGGAGGTGGCTCTCGTACCACACGCGGACGAGGTCCGCGAGGAGCTTGTGGATGTCGTCGACCTCGACGCGGTCGAGTGCGTGGTCGTACAGGGTGTGGATCGTCCAGATCCGCTTCCATCCGCTGTACTTGTAGTAGTGCTCGCCCTCGCAGTACTCGAACGTGATGCGGAGGTGCGGTTTCCCATCCACCTCGATGTAGTTCACCTTGAGAGCGTCCCCGACGCGGCCCTGGTCCATCGAGCGGTCGAGCAGCTGGATCGTCTGCACGACCGCCGGGTTGAAGCCGGGGCGCCAGTGCCACTCCCCGTCGGGGAACGTGTCCGGGAAGACGGCCCAGTTCGTGTACGACGGCTCGAGGGCGAAGTGAACGTTGATCTTGTTGAACCGCTTCCAGACCTTCCAGAAGTCCTCGATGAGCGTGCGGTTCAAGTCCGTCCGGGTCGAGGTCTGTTCGCCGACATCCTGGACGATTTCCTTCGTACGCTTCTCGAGCTCCGCGTCAAGGGAGGAGAACCAGTCATCCCCCTTGGCCTTCTTCGCCGCCATGGCCAAGTCCCTTCTCACCGGCGCCGAATGAATCCTGTCGGTATAAGTCTATTTGTCCAGCATCCCATGTCCAGCACCCCGGGAAGGGCTACGTGCCGGACAGTGTCTCGGCCGCGTTGAATATCCGGAATGCTTCGAAGAAGTTCGGCGCGGTGAACTCGATGCGCGTGGCGCCGACGCGCGTCACGCTTGGCGCGATCTCCGCGCGGTCCGCGGACGTGGATTCGTGGAACTCCACCGCCATCCGGACGGGCTTCGCGGCCTTCAATGGAGGAATCTTGGCGGCCTCGCGCAACGCCTTCTCCGCTTCCGCCCGGATCGATTCGCGGGCGCGCTTCGGGTGCAGGTTCTTCGCCGCGCTCGCGCCGATCGCCTCCTTGACCGCGACCGTGTGCACGCCCTTCAGGAGGCCTTGGGCCTCCGCCGCGACCGCGGAGTCGCCCGTGACGAGGACGACGGGCACGTCGTAATGGCCTGCGAGGTATGCGTTCACGCCCGTCTCCCCGACCGCGCGTCCGTTCACCTCGACGGACCGGATCCGACCCGTGAACGTGTGATCGATGATCGCGCGGGGCGTCCCGGCCATCGCGTGGAAGCCGACGAACATCGCCGCGTCGAACGTCCCGTCGAGTCCGTGGACCATGGAGAAGGGCCTCGGCTGTCCCCGCAGGAGGACCGCGGCTTCATGGAGCTCTTCCGGGAGGAGGTTGTCGAAGTTCCAATGGGAGTCCGCGACGAGGACCTCCTTGGCGCCGGCCTTCAGACATCCCTCGATCGCGGCGTTCGCTTCCCCCGTCATCAGGCGGCGGCTCGTCTGATACCGTTCGCCTCCTTTCTCGGGATCCGTCTCACGCACCGCGACGACGCCGCAGATTCCCTCCATGTCCACGGAGATGAAGACCTTCATCCGCGTCTCCAGCGCGCGGGAACGGTTGCGAGGGCATAACGTTTCTCACGTGCGGTATCCCGGATTACCGCGCATAGGTTCAAGCCGTGATTCGAGAACAGCGGACGTCACTAACCGGGGCCTGGCCCCAGGAGGAGTCAGACCACCATGGCAAAGAAGACCACGAAGAAGGCGAAGAAAGGCAAGCGCTGATGATTCGCGGCGCGTGAGCCTCGTTGTGGAGCCTTTCACTTTTCCGATTTCTTTCCCTTCGAGGCTTTTCCCTTCCCGACTCGCGTCTCGAGCCGTTTCCGGACGGCCTCGCTGACGACCTTCCCGTCCGCGCGCCCGCGGACCTTCTCCATGACCCGTCCCATGATCGCCTTCTCCGCCGCGGCTCCGCGGCTCTCGATGAGATTGATCGACCCATCGAGGACCTCGTCCACGATCTTCTCGAGCTCCTCGAGGCCGAGCTCCCGCACGCCCAGCGTCGCCATCGCGTCGGACGCGCGGACATTTCGCCGGGCCATCTCCCTCAAGAGGTCCGGTATCGCTTCCTTGGCGAAGCGTCCCGCCTTGAGGAGCGAGAACAGTTCTCGCAGGTGGTCCACGGGAATCCCGTCCACCGCGAGGCCCTCCCGCCGCAGTTCCGGGAAGGTGTAGAGCAGGACCGTGGCCACGAGCTTCGCCTCCCCGAATTCCTTCGCAATCAACTCGAACGCGTCGTCGCTCCCCTCCTGAACGAGCTGTCGCGCCTGCTGTTCGTGGATCCCGTAATCGCGCAGGATGCGCGCCGTGCGGACTTCAGGTCTCTCCGGCAGACCATCCCGAATTCGTTCGAGCCGTTCCGCAGCCACGCGGATCGGGGGGACGTCTGTCTCCGGATACATCCGCGCCTTCCCCGGGAGCGGGCGACTGTAGACTGAAGTCCCGTCGGGCCGCGGCTCCCGCGTTTCCTCGGGGACGCCAAGGAGCGCGGCGTCGGCGCGCGGGAACATCTCCTCGAATGCATGGCGGGCCTTTGCCTCTTCCTCGGCGACCAGGACGAACGCGTCCTGCGGCCCCGTGACTAGGGACGCGCGGACAGCTTCCACCTCAGCCTGGCCCACGCCGTATCCGGGCAGCTCGTCGGAATGGAAGATCCCGGCCGCGCCTGCGATCCTGGCGTGCGCGGCCAGCTCGGGTCCGAGCTTGCCTTTGAGGAGGCCCGCGAATCCGGGGAGCGCCCACGCGAGGACTTTGCCTTTCTTTTCAAGCGCCGCTCGGACGACCTTCGATGTGGACCGCGCGAAGATCTCGGTCACGTCCAGGATCGCCCGCGGGACGGACGAAACACTATGCTCCTTCAGCTCCGCCGCGATGCCAAGGAGCATCCGTTGTCGCTCGACCTCCTTCTCGACGTACGTCGCGATGAGGCGCAGTTCCTGCACTCCCTTGATTTCGATTCTGGCGCCTCCCGCAATCGAGACGTTCACATCCTCCCGGATCGTCCCGATCCCGCGCATCACCTTCCGCGTCGCTCGAAGGAGGGATCCGAACGCCAGGGCGACATCCCGCGCCTCCTCCGGCGTCTCGATGTTCGGCGTGGTGGCGATCTCGATGAGCGGGATTCCGAGGCGATCGAGTCGGTAGACGACTTCGCCCGCCGCCTCGCCCACTTTGCGGGCTGCATCCTCCTCGAGGAGGATCGTCGGCACGCCGATTCGCTTCCCCGCGACCTCGAGGTGTCCGTCGAGGGCGATCAGGGCGGACCGCTGGAACCCGGCGGTGTTCGAGCCGTCGATCACGATCTTCCGCATGAAGTGGGCCTCCCCCACGGGCTTCGCCGCTAGGAGGAGGGCGACCTCCAACGCGATGTCCAGCGCCTCCGGATTCGGTCGATGCGGTGGCTCCTCGTCCGCCTCGACGAGGCACGAGTTCGGCGTGGTCTCGTAGACGAACGTGAGACGGCGTCGCGCCTCCTCGATCGCCGCGGCGTCGACCTCGCCAAGTTCGGACTGGGTCGGCCGCAGCTGGCGACGGAATCTCATTCCGCCGGTCTCATCGACGAGGGCGGAGGCGCACTCGCAGAAGAGCTTGCGGGTCGCGAGCTGCTGGTGAACCTCAAGACCGACCTTCAGGCCGAGCGCGCGGTAGTCCATCCGGCTCGGAAACCCCGGGGGTGATGATTAAGCCTTTCCCGACGAAGGCTCGACAACGACGCCCGCCTTCGCGAGGTGTTCCTGGAGTTCCGCGATCCGCAGCCGGGATCGTTCCGATTCCCTCTCGAGTTCCTCGATGCGCGCGGCGGCCTCCTTCAACTCCGACCAGAGGATGTGGTAGCGGCGCGAGGCGCGGTACTCCCGCAACGGCTCGGGATCGGACGGCTCTGGCTCCCCGTCCGTCGACAGGAGGTTCTTCACGTAGAACTCCTTGTCTAGGTCCGGCATCGCCGCCATCCGCTTGACCAGGTATGCCGGGTAATCGCTCTTCAGGGCCGACGTCGCGCGGAGTGCCATGACGAGGGCGTGTTCGCCGCAGCAGTTGAAGTCCTTCACGGGCACGTGGTCCTCTCCGTGGATCTGCCTGTGCGTGTCGATCCACATCTCCCACATGCGGTCGTATTCCTCGAGGGCGGTCATCGAGAACCCCATCCCGAGAGGCCTCGCGCCTCGATTATCCTTTGCCTATCCGCGTGCTCGCGGATGATACTCGAACCGCTGGCTTCTTGTGCGCCTTGCGTGCATCGTCCCCGCGATGGGGCGGGCGACGGACTTCGCGAAGCGACGAATCGCGGGCTACGTTGTCTTCTGGCTCGTCGCTCTGTTTGTCGTGTACACGTTCTATGATGGGGATCGCCCGACGGAGGCCACCTGGGTGTTCGTGCTGGCGTTCGCTCTCACGATGTCCTGGGCCTACACGCGGCGGATGAAGCGGAAACAGCGCGAAGCGCGTGCGGCACAGAAGTAGGCAGACCCGTTAGCGGAGCTTGTGGTCGTACGGGGACTTCAGGGTGCCGTCGTCTCGCATACGACGTTGTAGCTTCTCGTTCTTGAGCCACGCGAGGAGGCGGGACGAGGCGCCGAACGGGGTGAATTCGATGACGACCTTCCCGTGCTCCGCATCTTCCGCGTGTAGCAGGACGCGTTTCTTCTTGTGCTCGACGTCGATCGTTTCCTCGAAGGGGATCTCGTGGAATCGCTTCCCCTTCTTCCCGCCGGGCAGGTCGAGCCACTCGGAGTCGAGCAGGAGGAGCCGGCGGCGCGTCTGCCACACCCATCCCCGCCTCCCATCGACGAGGGTCTTCTTCGCAACGGTGACGGACTTGTAGATCTCGTAGCTCAGCTCGCGGAAGCCGATGATCTGGTCGCCGCCGGAGAGGACGGGCTCGTTCGCCTCCGTAAGGACGACGCCGACCTCCCCAACCTGGTCGATTTTCATCCCGATGCGCCGAACCCGAACCCGGGGATAAGCTTAACGAGCCGCAGCCGAGTCATCCGCAAATTCATCGAGGCGGATTGCGGCGTTGATTTCCCCCGCCACGTTCGTCGCCATGGACAGCGCGACCTCCGCGGGCTCGCGAGTGTGCCCCAGGACCCACATCAGTTTCACGTAGGCCACCTCCGGCAGCATGTCCTCCGCGCTAATCACACCGGCCTTGAGGAGGTCGCGGCCGGTGTCGTAGACGTTCATGTTCACCCGGCCCTGGAGCGTCTGCGTCGCCATGACGATTGCCGCGCCGTCCCGGGTCGCTCGGTGCAGGATCGGCACGAGCTCCTGGGACACATGGCCGAGCCCCGTCCCCGCGACGACAGCGCCGTGGAAGCCCTTCAGGACCCCCTCGAGCTCTGCGGGCCGCTGGCCCGGGTAGAAGTACATGAGCCCGACGTCGGGATCGAGTGCGTCGTCAACCTTCACGGGCCCCCTCGACCGTGGGAGGGAGCGCTCGGACAGCACGACGGTTCCGTCCGCGAGGATCTGTCCAAGGGGCGAGGCGTTGAGGGACCGGAACGCGTCCCGGCGGGACGAATGCATCTTGCGGACTTTCGTGCCTCGATGGATCTCCCCGAACGTGTCCGACGTCTCGCCGTGCATCACGGCGACGACCTCGCCGAGGTTCGCGGTCGCGACGCGCGCGGCGCTCAGCAAATTTGCGGCTGCATCCGACGAGGGCCGGTCGCTCGATCGCTGGGCTCCCACGATGACCACGGGTCCGGTCAGGTCACGCAGCATGAACGAGAGGGCGGCCGTCGTAAAGTGCAGCGTGTCCGTCCCGTGCGGGATGATCACCCCGGCTGCGCCCGCGTTCAGTTCCTTTGCGGCCTCGCGCGCGAGACGCTGCCAGTTCTCGGGCTTCAGGTTCTCGCTGTAGATGCTGTAGATCACGCGCGCCCGGACGTTCGCGATCTCCCAAAGCTCGGGGACGCTGAAGACGAGCTCCTCCGCCGTCACCGCGGGATGTACGGCGCCTGTGCGATAATCGACGTAGGAGGCGATCGTCCCGCCCGTACCAAGCACAGCGATCGTCGGCTTGTCCTCCGTGGCGGGAGGCAGCTTCCGGTCCACGATGACCGGGGCTCCTTTTCCGGTTACCTCCACGGCCTCGATGTCCGCGATTTCGATCCCGATGTTGTAGCCGTTCGTCAACTTGATCGTGAGGATGTCCTCGCCGCTGAACCCGTGGTGCGGCATGAGGATGCCCGAGTATCGCTCGCCCCTCGCCCGGATGACGACCGTGTCACCTTGGTCCGCCTTCGCGGGGTCGAGGAGCGCGCGGATCCGAGGCGGGTATTTCATGCCCCCTCCTAACGGGCCGGGCCGATATGGCCTTTATGCCGAGCGGAGATGACGCGTCTCGCACGATGTCGCGTCCGTCCGCGCGCACCGCCCGCGAGGTGCTCAATGAACTCCGGTGGCGGGAGCCGAGCCGCATCGCCGACGCGGTGCTCCGGTATCGAGACCGCGCGCGGCCCGAGGGCTATCGGATCGTCCGCGGTTCCGAAATCGTGGGCCTCGAGCGGCGATACTTCACGACAGCGACCGCGCGCCTGCCGTACTACAAGATCGAGACGATCGAGTGCGATGGCGACATCCTGTTCGAACGCAGATCCGCCGTCCGACATCCCCGCTCGCGGCAGACTTGACCGCCACGATTTGCGGAGACCTTTTCCCCGGACAAGGGTTCCTGGGACGGGGTGTCCATGTCTCCGTTTCCCGAGGACGTCCTCACGAAAACGAGGAAGGGCGAGATCGAGGTCCGCTCGTTAATCGACCGCGGCCGCTATGTCCGGTACAACTACCTGAATCCAGACACGGGCGAACCGATGGAGGGCGGCAAAGTGAAGCTCGTCCTCGTCTCCGACGACGGCGCGACGGAGGAGTACTTCGTCATCCCGACGAAATCGAAGCGGGACCTCCTCATCCCGGCCCCGGAGAAGGGCAAGAGGAAGGTGTGGGACGGCGGGAAGGCCGTCGACCTCTGAGCCGCCAGTTTTATGGCAGTCATTCGTCTCACGTCGCGGGCCTATGGATTCCCTCCGCCGGACGGTCGCGGTCCTCTCCGGGACCGTGTTCCTCGTGATGATCGGCATCTCGATCATCGTCCCCGCGCTCCCGCAGTATGGGCTGGAGCTGGGCGCGACCGCCTTCCTCGCCGGCGTCCTCGTGGGCGCCCTGCCGGCGGCCCGGGTCGTGCTCGACCTGCCATCCGGGGCCTTCGGGGACCGCTTCGGGAACCGGCGGATGATGCAAGTTGGATTGCTGATCATCGCGACGACGTCCGCCGTGGCCGTATTCGCCTTCCACTACGTGGTCCTGCTCGCGGTCCGCGTGGCGGAAGGCGTCGGCAGCGCCTTCTACGTGACCTCGTCCCTCGCGGCCCTCGCGAAGCGGGTCCCCGCGGAGCGACGCGGCCGCTACATGGGAATCTACGTGAACGCACTCCTGATCGGGCAGATCATCGGGCCCGTCGTTGGAGGGGTCGTCGTCCTCGCCGCGGGCATCCGCGCGCCCTTCGCCGCCTACTCCGCCCTCGCGGTCGTGGGCTTCCTCCTCATCACGTTCGGGATGAAGACGACACGCGTGGCAGGGATGAGCGCGGGGGTCGATCGGGCCGCGGTCGTCCGTCTCTTGCGGGACCGTTCGTACGTGCTCGTAAACATCGGGACGATGGGTACGTTCTTCGTCCGGTCGGGTCTCATCACGACGGTCATCCCGCTGTTCATCGCCTTCAACTGGGGCGTCAGCCAGACGGAAGCGATCACGTTCACGGGACTCCTGATCACGACGAACGCCTTGGCGAGTCTGTTCACCCTCTACCCGAGCGGATGGCTTGCGGATCGGATCGGACGGAAGATCCCGTTCGTCATCTCCCTCATCGCCGCGGGCCTCGTGTCCCCGTTCCTGTTCTTCACGCGCGACCTCGCAAGCGCAATCCCCGTGATGTTCGTCTATGGCCTGGCCCTGGGGCTCCACGGTCCCCTTGCCGCATGGGCGACGGACCTCACGCCGACAGATATCATGGGCACGTCGATGGGCCTCTACCGGACGCTCACGGACCTCGGGTTCCTGTTCGGGCCCGTGATCCTCGCGGCGGTCCTCGAGGCAACGATGGTCGCCGGTCACGTGACGATCGTCCCGTTCCTCGTCGCGTCCGTGTGGGTGATCGTGTCGGGTCTCGTGATGCTCGCGGCGAGGGATCCGGTGGCCGAGCGGCGGCGACGGGGGATTCCAAAGGGGACGGCGGAACCGTCCGATTCGAGAGAGAACCCCTGAGGCGTGCCCTCAAGAAGTTCTGCGCGTCCCCGCCGGGCTCCGAGATGTCCGCACGAGGTCCAGGACCACCGCGGCGTCCTCTGCGTGTGCTGTCAGATCCCGCGCCGCGTCGTCGAGCGCCTGCCGTTCGTCGTCGGGGAGCGGCCATTCCTCGACCCGCTTCACACGGCCACTGCCGAGTCGCGCGGGCACGCCCATCGCGACGCCCGTCGCGCCGTACTCGCCATCTAGGACCACGGAGCAGGGCACGACGCTCGGGGTCGACGCGACGAGGGCGTGCACGAGGTCCGCCGTCGTCCCCGCGGGTCCGAAGGCCGTCCCGCCTTTCGCCTCGATGATGCGGCCGCTAATGTCGCGGAGTTCTCGTCCGATCTCCTGTCGGTCCGCCGGGGAGAGGGTTACCAAGCTCCCTCGAATCGTCACCCGACTGAAAATCGGCACGGCCCGCTCTCCGTGCTCCCCGAGGACCACGGCGTCCACGTCGGCCAAGGGGATCCGGTGACGGTCTGCGAGGATCGCGCGGAGCCGCATCGAGTCGAGGAGCGTCCCCGACCCGACGACCCGTTCGCGGGGCCAGCGGGTCGACCGCCACGCGACGGCCGTCATCACGTCCATCGGATTCGTAAGGACAACGAGGGTCGCGTCCGGCGTCGTTCGCGCAATCTCCCGGCTTGTGTCGGCCACCACACCGGCGTTCGATTGGAGCAGGTCGAGGCGCGTCATCCCGGGCTTGCGGCCCTGGCCCGCGCACAGGACCACGACGTCCGATCCCTCGAGATCCTCGATTGCGCCCGCGCGGACGACGGGACGAACGGGTTCCCGCAGACCATGCCGGATGTCCTGAGCCTGGGCCCACGCGAGGTCCGGGATCGCGTCCACGAGGACGACCTCGTCCCACGGGCCCTCCCTCACGAGGGCGAAGGCGATCGCCCCGCCGAGCTTGCCGACCCCGACGACGCCTGCTTTCATTCCGCCCCCGATGGCACGCGGGTCCGGCCGGATAAGGCCTCTGTCCCGGTTGCACTCACGGGCGATGCCCCTACGGCGGCTGCAGCTCGTAGACGATTCGGTCCGTCTCCTTGCCCTTCGATCGTTTCTCGAGGATCCGGATCCGACCGATCTCCGACGTGTTCCGGAGGTGGGTCCCGCCGCACGGGCAGTAGTCTGCGCTCCCGACCTGGATGACCCGAAGTCGTCGGATCGATACGGGAATGAGATCCAGGAGGGAGCGGTCTCCGATCGTATTCTCGACGACCACCCGATCCTCCTCGAAGATGTTCACCTCCTGCGCCGATTCGATCACGCGGTTGCACTCGTCCTCGATCCGCTTGAGGTCCTCCGGGGAGAAGTTCGCCGGCTGGAAATCCACTCGGCTGTAGTCGGTGTGGATCTGATTCCCGACCGTGCGCGCGCCGTAGATTCGGAAGACGAGCCCGGACATGAGGTGTTGCGACGTATGCATCCGCATGTGCTTGTACCGCCGGATCCAGTCGATGACCCCATGGACCGAGTCCACGGGCGGCATGCGGTCCACGAAATGCTTCACGATGCCCTTCTCTTTCGCCACCCGGAGGACCTTCGCATCGCCGTCGGGCCACCGGAGGACGCCTGTGTCGTACGGCTGTCCGCCCCCTTCCGCATAGAAGAGGGTCTCGTCGAGCACGGCGTAGTCGGGGCCCCGCTCGACGACGCGCGCGTCGAACTCGCGGAGGTAGCACGGGTCCGGTTCCTGTCCCCTCCGCTCCTCCATGTACAAGACGCGCGTCGCCACCATCCGGTCGGAAGAGGCGCAGGCGGCGTATAACCGTTCCGCGCGGGACGGGGGCGGCTCAGAGCACGGGGCCGAACCGCGTCACGGCCCGCTCCGGGGCCCGCCCTGCGGCGCGGGCTTCGCGATTCCGATCCGCAGCCCGACGACGATCGCGGCGAAGGCGATCGCGAAGCCCGTCGCGACGGCGAGCCAAAGCGGCGGGACCGCGATTCCCAGCACCCGATCGAGGGACCAGGCGCCGGATCCCAGCAGGACCACGGCCACGGCTCCGACGAGGTAGGCCAGGTCGAGCTCGTATCCCAGGACGAGCTTCTTGCCCATCTTCGCCCGCGAGAGGATCGTGGTGCCGACCATCTCGAGGGCGATCAGAAGGGCCGCGACTTCGGTGAGGAGCCCGACTAGGAGGCCAAGGCCTCCGAAGAACTCGAGCAGGCTGGCCGCGAGCGTCAGTGCGGGAGGGATGCCGACACTTTTCATGAAGCCGATCGTCTGCGCCCTCGCCTCCGCGCGGAACAGCTTGGGGAAGCCGTGGATGATGAAGATGGCTCCCAAGAAGACGCGGAGGGCCAGGGCCGCGAGGTCGACGGACTCAGGGAAGAGCGCCACGCCACGCAAACCTCCTTGCCACGTTCTCGAATTCCCTTGAGCGGCCGCGGTTTATTGGACTTTCGGGTGGGCGCCCGCTTCGCGCGTCGAAATCCCGGAGGTAGCACGGGTCGGGATTCTGGCCCTTCCGCTCCCCCACGTACAGGACGCGCGTTGCCATGCGCCGCGAGGAGCCCGCGGACGGAGATAAGGATTCCTGGTATTCCGTCCAGGCGCCCGGATGAGAACCGCCTGCCAAGCCTCAAGTGCGGCCACGCCACTCCCATCGCCGATGGCCCTACGGTTACAGCCGCCGGTTTACGGGTCGCTGGACGTCTTCCGCGCGAAGGGCTCGTCCCGCGATGTCGGCGAGCAGCTCGGCGCACGCTTCGCGAAGGAAGCCCGGCGGGCGGTCGCGATCTTCAAGACAGAGCTGTCCTGGGAGAAAGGCGCGACGCTCGACGCCGCGAAGCGGTACGCGCGGCGGATCCTGCCCCGCATCGAGCGGTGGTGCCCCGACTTCGTTGACGAGATGCGCGCGTACGCGAAGGGTAGCGGAGTGGCGTTCGACGTCCTCGCGGCGCAGTGGTCCGGCTACAGCCCGTCCGTTGGCCTCAAGGGGTGCACGGACCTCGCGGTCGGGCCGGAGCAGACGCCGGATGGGTCCGTCCTCGTCGCCCACACGGAGGACTACACGCCCGACTACGACGGGATCGTCGTGCCCGTGCGCGTGGCGGTCGAGGGCAAACCAGCGTTCTTCGCGATGTCCTACCAGGGCCTCTTCCCGACGGTCGGCGTCAACGACGTCGGCGTGAGCCTCTCGGGGAACGCCCTGAGCCACAACGACACGCGCGTCGGCATCCCGAAGATGTACGCGCCGCGACGCGTGCTCGAGGCGCGCACCCTCATGGACGCCCTCGCGTGGTCGATGCCGGAGGACCGCGGCTCGAGCTTCAACAACATCGTCTGCTCGAAGGACGGCGAGCTGTATTCGATGGAGGGCTCCGCGACCGCGTTCGACGCGCTGTACGGCGAGGACGGCTGGCTCGTCCACACGAACCACTACGTCTCGCCGAGGATGTGGGCCTTCGAGGCGAACCTCCACCGCAAGTTCTGTTCGATCATGCGGTACAACCGCGCCCGCCGGCTGCTGAAGCCGAAGCTCGGGCGCGTGACCCCCGAGACGGTCATGCAGATCCAGCGGGACCATCTCGGCAAGCCCGACGCGATCTGCCGTCATGTGAACCCAAGCGACGCGCCGGAAGACCGGACGAAGACTCTCTTCGGTTCCATCATCAACCTGAGGACGGGAGAGGTGTACGTGAGCGGGTCGCCGCCCTGCGAGACGGAGTATCGCGTGTACCGGCTCGCTTCCTGACGTCAACGGCGGACCGCGACCGCGATCATCCGAGGACTCTCCTTGCGACGGTAGCGGGAACCTACCCTGAGGTCTCCGTACCACCCGATTGGCCGGAAACCGTGACGACGCAACGCCCGCGAGAGGTTCGTCTCGGTCCAGACTTTCAGGGGCGACTCGTCCATGCCGATTTCGATTCGCTTACCTCGCTGGAAGACGGTGAAGAAACGGGCGATGTGAATCGTCTTCGAAGGATTCTGTTCGTTGAAGGCAAAAATGGCGATGCGGGTCCCATCGTGCGCTCGGAAGTCCACCTCTGCTCCAACATTCCTCGGATGGTCGATCCACGCGTCGAAGTTCGTGAGGTCCAAAACGACGAGGCCACCGGGACGAAGATGGTGATAGAAGGTGTCGAGGGCCTTTCGGATGTCCCCGGGCGTGGTGAGATAGTTGAACGCGGTCCCGAGGCACAGGACTGCGTCAAACGTGCGCCTCAACCGTAGAGAGCGCATGTCTCCACGAGCCAGGTTGGCGGTCACACCCGCGCGTCGTGCGTTGTCGCGGGCGACGGCAAGCATGTGGGATGAGAGGTCCCGCCCAACGACACGGTAGCCCTTGAGGTGCAGCGGGATGTCGATGGAGAAGGTCCCGCACGCGACGTCGAGGACTCCCTGAACGTTTCCATGAGTGCGAAAGAGACGATCCAGAAAGGCGGCCGCTGTCTGAGCCCTGCGGGGATCGGGTCCAAGGAAGTCATAGTGCGCAGCGATCGTGCGGAACCACCGCTGATGAGCAGGGCTCCGGCTAGCTCCCAAGAACCGCACGCGCGATGACGAGCCTCTGGATCTCCGACGTTCCTTCATAGATTTCCGTGACGCGCTGGTCCCTGTACAGCTTCTCGACGACATAGTCCTTAATGAAACCGTAGCCGCCATGGATTTGCACAGCGGCGTCGACCGCTCGATGGGCGGCTTCCGAGGCGAAAAGCTTCGCGATGCTCGACTCGTACGTGTGGCGCTCGCCTCGGTCCTTCAGCGCCGCCGCGCGATACGTCAGGAGCCTCGCCGCATCGATCTCCGTCGCCATGTCCGCGAGCTTCCACTGAATCGCCTGGAACTCCGAGATCTTCTCCCCGAAGGCCTCGCGTTCCTTCGCGAACCTGAGCGATTCCTCGAGGGCTCGTTGCGCGATCCCGAGGGCCTGTGCGGCAA
>Ga0209640_10000821_pt1 | contig 24957 bp, 24 predicted proteins | sample RifCSP10_1_FD_184018 | JGI IMG/M metagenome (GOLD analysis project Ga0209640, IMG submission 184018) | Soil microbial communities from Rifle, Colorado - Rifle CSP2_sed 10_1 (SPAdes) (version 2) | ecosystem: Environmental > Terrestrial > Deep subsurface > Rock core/Sediment | place: Rifle... | reverse complement strand
TCGCCGGGCACTGCTCGTAGCTTGTGGGTTTGATGACCGTGAGGCTGGCTAACAACCCGATGGAGCCGACGCGATCAACCGCTGTGCGCGCTGCGCGGGATTGGTGTGAATGGCGCGCGGCTCATCGGGAACGTTATGCGTTTCAAGTGAGGCGATGACCGTAAGCGCTGAAACCATGGAATGGCTTCACTGGGTGAGCCTGACGTCTCTTCCGCTGTACCGACTGGATAGCGATGAGAAACCTCTTGGCGTCGCCTCCGGCTGCCTGGTCAATATCGGCGGAAGAAAGTTGGTGCTCTCCGTTTCGCATGCAACCGGCAGCGGGCGATGAGTCGCAGAGATGCAATTCGACCCAGCTCTCGCCAAGACCCTCATCCACCACTTCGGAAAACAATGGACCGCACAGCACCCTGACCAAAACACATCGATGTCCGAGGAACTGGACTTTTCTTTTACGGAAGTACCAGCTGACTTTTTCTCAATGATGCGAGAGCGTAATACCGTCGGTGAGATTGTGAATCAGCGCCTGCGGCACGAGTTCATAACGTCGTTGGAGGATCTCCCCGTCCAGGATGAGGTATATGCCTTTACCGGCCGCGTGCGCCCAGCGCAACTCGACGAGACGACCTATTGGTCGGAGCCAAACGTCTATCCGGGGCTGAGATACCGGCGCACGGAGGGGCACTACCACGTTTTCGAACTTCCGGTCGAACACCCTGGTCATGAGGCGTTCAAAGGCTGCAGCGGAGCCCCGATAGTTGATCGCAAACGAAAAATCCTTGCCCTCGTCTGCTCCGGCGACGTTGAAGCGAATATCATCACAGGTGTATCAGTGCATCACATCGCACGGGCTATTCACGCATATCTTTGTGATGGCGGAAACGCATAACTCTAGTTCCACGGCAGAATTTCTACGTCTGATCGAGTTCAATCCGGCGGTGGTGGAGATCGTAGGCCGCGCTGCGAGGCTCGGCTTGCCGGATACGTGGGTAGTTAGCGGCTGCCTTTTTCAAACCGTTTGGAATGTCTTGGCGGGCGAGAATCCGACTCGCGCAATCAAAGACTACGATCTGTTCTACTTCGACTCAGCAGATTGCAGTAGGGAATCGGAGGAAGCGGCCAATCGTCGCGCAGCTGAATTGTTTACAGACCTCGGTTGCGACATAGACGTTCGCAATCAAGCCCGAGTGCACATGTGGTATGCGCAGGAGTTCGGTGTTGAAGGGTACCCGCGCCTGAAGAGGTCCACAGATGGAATCGATAACTTTCTGGCAGTTTGCTGCATGGTGGCGATAAGGAGGACGAGCGCCGGAAGCATCGACCTTTATGCACCACTTGGCGTCGACGATGTTCTCGATCGCGTCATGCGTCCTAATCCGTGGTATCCGAATGCCCCTAGAGATTGCTACAACAGGAAAGCAGAACGCTGGCGCGCTCTGTGGCCAGACCTGAAGGTTCAGCCAATTCGTTCGCCTGAGAAAGCGTAGACTTGGTGGGCATGACCGAAGTGCGCAGCGCGCCACCGCTTAACAAGCACATGCAACGGACACGATAGCGCAGCGTTAGGCAATTTAATCTTCATAAGGAACCGTTCTATGAGCACAATTGATCAGGCTCAGGGAAAAATAAAAAAACTTTATGAGCGTTTTGGTGCCTCGTCTGTTCAAATCCCCAAGCAACTGCAAAGTGTCGAGTGGGCATATATAGCGATTGAGTTCTTAGCGGCGGCGTCGGTTTTGGACAAAAAGGAACCACATTTCACAAAACCAAGGCTCCAACTAACCGAACACGCGATCGAATGCGCGATGAAAGCGTGTATTACTTCGGTTGCAAAAAAGCCACCAAATACACACGACTTGGTTCGCCTATATAGGGAAATCGAGAAACTTGGATTCAGTTTAGACAATAGATCTGAAGCTTGGATCGTGCACTTGAATCACCACTATTATCAAGACTTGGGAACAGGAACGAAGTTTAAGCTTCGTTATCCCGCAGAATCTGCCGAACGAACGGGTGGCACTATTCCCCCTCATGCTGACATGGTAGCGATTTCGAATGCATTACTGGAGCAAGCGGCGGACAAAGCGCCGGACATTCTTCAAGAAATGTTTAATACGATTCCGACTTATAGTGCGAATTTGGCAATGCGTGCCTAACCAGTAGCTGCAGCGGACCCGTGAGACTCCACGGCAAAATGTGCGCCGCGCTTCGCGCTCTTTTCGCACATTCTGCCGCTCCGCTCACGGTCCGCTGAGCACGGCCTTATGCGCTACGAGCACGGGCGGCATGACTGAAGCGATTTGGAAGCGCGTCTATCGTTGCGTGCAGCGAACGCGGTGTGGATAGAAGGCACATGCGGCAGCGCGCCGTCGCTGAGGGGGGGGCGTTGCGGATTGCCATTCTTCCGGGCGCGACGATGCCCCTTGGGTTCGTGGACGAGTCCAAAAGCGCAGCAACTGTGGCCGGCGGCGTCACGCGAATTTCGTTGTGGTGGTTTCTGGAGATGGCAGCGTTGCACGCCTTGTGGCGCGGCATTACAATGTAAGCACGCGGCCATGGGAGGCAACATGAAGACTCGACTTGTGCGCATTGGCAACTCGCGGGGCGTCCGGATCCCCAAGCCTCTGATCGAGCAAGCAGGCCTCGAGGATGAGGTCGAACTTCGCGTTGTCGAGGATGGCCTCATCATTGAGTCGGCCCGAAAGCCGCGGACCAACTGGGCCGCCGCCGCGAGACAACTCCATGAACGAAGCGAAGACGGCCTTCTTGATGAACCAACTCCGACTCGGTTTGACGACACGGAGTGGGAGTGGCGTTAGCACGTCCTCAGCGGGGTGACGTATACCTCGTTGCTCTGGTTCCCACCCGCGGTCGTGAGATTCGCAAGACTCGTCCCTGCGCTGTGGTATCTCCCGATGAGCTCAATGACCATTTGCAAACCATTCTGGTCGCTCCTCTGACCACGGGGGGACATTCGTATCCATTCCGTATTCCGTGCCGTTTCCAGCGACGTCACGGGCACATCGTGCTTGATCAGCTCCGGGCAATCGACGTTGGTCGCCTCGTTCGGCGGCTCGGCAAACTGTCACCGGTAACGTTGCGCTCCGTGCTTGAAACGCTTCGGGAGATGTTCTCAGAGTGAACGTGCCGCATAACAACGCGATGCAGGCGGCGAATTCAGAGTCACTCCTATTGCTGACGCAACGGCCGCGCCACCGAAATTCGCGGCTGATCGCGAGCATTAGTCCGGCGAACGAAGTTTGGAGACGGCGTATGGCCATTCGCGGCGCGCTGAACGCACTCGGTTGATCTATCGAAGGGCTATTTCGCGCTCCGAGTTCGATCCTTCGCCGCGAGCGCGGCAAGTAGTGCAAGCCGCGCTGCTTCGAGTGCGTCCGTCGGCTCCAAGCCGCGCATGCCGTAGTAGAGGTCGCGGCCGAGCGTGACGATTTCCGCGTTGTGACGAGCGGCCTGCTCGGCGAGCTCGATTGCGCGCTCGAGGACGGCGTCGCGGCGCGACTTCGTTCACGATACGCAGGTCGAGTGCTTCCTGCGCGGTCAGCAAGCGTGCGTTGTAGATGAGGTCGAACAGCGCTTTCTTGGGCAGCGCGTCTTTGACGATCGCCAGGGCGAGGAAAGGAAATAAGCCGTTCGCGGCCTCGGGTAGACCGAACGTGGCATCTGCGGAGGCCACGGCGAGATCGCAGCCGATGACGACGCTCAAGCCCCCCGCGTGCGCGTCGCCGTTCACGGCGCAGACGAGAGGCTTGCCGAGATGCGCCAGGGCGCGATCCATCCCGATCAACGCGTCCGCATACTCCGCCCTACCTGCTGCGGTCGGCCCCGCGCCTTGGTAGTCCCCGCCGAGGCAGAAGACCTCCCCGAAACCCGTCACAACGCAGGCGCCAACGGCAGCATCGGCGCGGGCGGTCTGCAAGGCCACGGTTACCGCGTCCGCCATGTCTCGGTTGAGCCGGTTGCCGTTCTCGGGATGCTCGAGCGTCAGAACCGCGACACGCCCGTGACGAGTGACGGTGAGCGGTGTCATGCAGTGCGCTACGAGCCGAGCCGTTCGTGACGCGCAGCCACCTCCGGCAACCCGATGAACTCGTTGAACTCCTCGAACGACGTCAAGCGATCCGCGATGGCATTCGTCGAGCAGCCGTTACGCATAAAGGTCTCCATCATTTCCTTCACGGCCTTGTGCATCGCGAGCAATGGCTCGATCGGGCAGATCGCGTAGTCGAACCCGAGCTCATACACTTCTTGCAGTGAAAGATATGGACTCTTGCCGGTACGGGCCATGTTGAACAACAACGGTTTGCCGAGTGGCTTGAGTCGGCGGGAAATTTCGCGCAGCTGCTCGACACTCTCGGGAGCGTCCACGTAGAGACCGTCGGCGCCGACGGCGGCATACGATTTCAGTCGCTCGATCGCGTCGTCCAGACCCGTCACCGCTACCGCGTCCGTCCGCGCCACGATGAAGAAATCGGGATCCCGCCGCGCCTCGATCATTGCGCGCAGCTTCTGTTGCATCTCGACGGGCGGCACGAGCTCTTTGCCGGCAATGTGCCCGCATTTTTTTGGCATGGTTTGATCCTCGAGATGCAGCACGGAGACGCCCGCCTCCTCCCACAGCGTGATCGTGCGCTGCGCGTCGAGAACGCCGCCGTAACCCGTATCTGCATCGGCGAAGATCGGAACCGTCGTCACGCGGCAGATTCTGCGGATGTGCTCGAGCATCTCCGTTTGGGTCAGCACGCCGAAATCAGGCTGCCCCGCTACGATCGCGGACGCCGCGAAGCCGCTCACGTAGATCGCCTTGGCACCCGCTCCCTCGGCGAGCTTGGCTGTGACCGCGTCATGCGCACCGAGGCACACGAACGGCGGCTGCTTGAGCAACTCACGAAATCGAGCGGATCGGCTCATAATGGTCGCGCCATAGTAAGTTGTTTTGGCCTGGTTTGTCGCTCAAAAGAGGGGTTCCATGACGGTCGCTCGATTTGATCGCCGCGCCTTCGTGACGGGTGTCAGTGCAACGCTCGGCCTATGGAGCTTGCGCGGCCGCGCCCAAGCGCCGGCGCCCGTGAAAATCGCGTTGATCGTGCCCCTCTCCGGCCCATGGTCGAAGCAAGGCAAGGTCATGCAGATCGCTGCCACCATGGCCGTGGAGCACGTGAACCGCGACGGCGGCCTCGAGTCGCTCGGCGGTGCGCCGCTGGAGCTCGTGGTTTTTGATACCGGCGATAGCGTCGAGCGTGCGAAAAATGCCGCGCAGCGCATGGTTGCCGAGCAACCGGACCTCGTGGGCGCGGTCGGTGCCTATTTGAGCTCCTTCACGCTCGCAGTCTCCGAGGTCACGGAGCGTGCCGAGTTGCCGCTTGTCACGTTGTCGTATTCGGATCTCATCACGAGCCGCGGTTTCAGGTACATCTTTCAGAGCTCGGCGAACGGCGTGCGCCAAGCCGAAGAATCGCTGCCCATTCTGCTCGACCTCGCGGCGAGAGCGGGCGCGAAGAGGCCGGCGCGCGTCGGTATCGTCATGGATAGCACGGCGGCGTCGGTCGCGTTCGTGAAGCCGATGAAGGAAGGCGGCCTGCTCGAGGAGCTTGGTCTCGAGCTCGTCGTCGACCAAGCGTTCACGCCGCCGCTTGCCGATGCAACGCCATTGATTCAGCGCGTGCGCGCCGCGCGTCCCGACTTGCTGCTACTGCTGCCGACCGTGATTTCCGACACCGCGCTCTTGATCCAGAAGATGAACGAATTCGGGTTGGGCGGCGGGCGCTTACCGACCGTTTCGAACGGCGCCGCGATGGGCGATCCCGACGTCGGCAAGAACGTGCGCCCCGAGCAGCTCGAAGGCGTGATGTCCGTCGTCGCTAACTGGGGCGTCAAAGGTCAAGAGGCGCTCCTCGAACAGATAAAACAGCGCTCCGGCGAGCCCTGGGTCACGCAGCACGAGCTCTGCGCCTACGGCCATGTGCAGATCCTCGCGGCCGGCCTCGAGCTCGCGGCCGCGCGCGATCGACGTGCTCTCGGCACGGCACTGCACGAGCTCGACACGACCGAAGGCCCGGCGCAGTTCTTCCCGGGCGGCCGCGTGCGATTCGACGAGCACGGGCGGCGCGTGGATGCGTCGCTGCTCGTGATTCAGTGGCAGAACGGCGTGCCCGTTACGGTATACCCCGCCGCCGCGGCCGTGGCGGCGCCCGTTTGGCCGAAGAGCTGACGACGCCGAGCCGAGATGAGTAAAGGTCGTATGGAAGCCTTCAGCGATGGAGTGCTGGCCATCATCATCACGATCATGGTGCTGGAACTCGCGGTGCCGCACGAACCTGATCCCGCGGCCCTGCTGCCGCTCGTGCCGAAGTTCATGAGCTATGCGTTGAGCTTCGTTTTCCTCGGCATCTACTGGAGCAACCATCATCACTTGCTGCAAGCCATCAAACACGTGGAGGGGCGCGTGCTCTGGGCGAACTTGCATCTCCTGTTCTGGTTGTCGCTGATTCCGTTCGTTACGGCCTGGATGGGGGAGAACCACTTTGCCGCTTGGCCGGTCGCGCTGTATGGTGTCGTCTTGGTATTGGCGGCCATTGCCTACTTCATCTTGACCCGCGCGCTGATCGCGCTGCACGGCAGGGAGTCGGTTCTCGCGGCTGCGGTGGGGCGAGACTTCAAAGGCAAGGTATCGGTGGTGATCTATCTGGTTGCCATTCCACTCGCGTTCGTGAGCTCGTGGTTGGCGGGCGGGCTCTATGTGCTGGTGGCGGTCCTGTGGCTCGTGCCCGACCGCCGCATCGAGCAGACTCTGACACGATAATCCGCCCGTAGGTGACTCGCATGTATCGACTGCACTGCTTCAGCCAATCCGGCAACTGCTTCAAGGTCGCGTTTCTGCTGCGCGCGCTCAAGCAGCCGTACGAGACGGTGCACGTCGACTACCTGCGCGGCGTCACGCGGGAACCCGGCTGGCGCGAGCAGACCAACGAGATGGGCGAAGTGCCGGTGCTCGAGGACGGCGGGCGGCGCTTGACGCAATCGGGCGCGATCCTGACGTACCTTGCCGCGAAGCACGACTCGTACGCCGGCACGAACGCCGACGAGCGGCTCGACGTGCTGCGGTGGCTCTTGTTCGACAATCACAAATTCACGAGCTACTTCGGCAGCTACCGTTTCGCGAGGTCGTTCGCGCCGACGCCGCCGGATCCGGCCGTCATGGCGTGGCTCAAGGCGCGGATCGACTCCGCGTACGGCATCGTCGAGAAACACTTGAGCTCGCGGCAGTTTCTCGTCGGCTCCGCACCGACCATCGCGGATTTTTCGCTGTCCGGCTACTTGTTCTATCCCGTGGAGGAAAGCGGTCACGACGTCGCGGCGCGCTTCCCGAGCATCGCGGCGTGGGTCGAGCGCATGCGCACGATTCCGGGTTGGGCGCCGCCGTACGAGGTTTTGCCCGGCGAGCGCGTCGAGCCGAAATGGGTTGCTCATGAGTCTTGAGCGCGGACCGGTACCCGTCAACTTCGCCGTAAAACTGGCGAAAATCTCTGAGCACTGGTCGCCGCGTGTCATCGCCGAGATGAACGACTACCAGTTCAAGCTCGTGAAGCTGTGCGGCGATTTCGTGTGGCATGTGCACGACAGCACCGACGAGGTGTTCATCGTGCTCGAGGGCGAGATGGAGATCGGCCTGCGCGACCGAACGGTCACAGTTCGAGAAGGAGAACTGTTCGTCGTCCCCAAAGGCGTCGAGCACATCACGCGTGCCGAGCGTGAGTGTCACGCGCTCGTCGTCGAGCCGCGCGGCGTAATCAATACCGGCGAAACCGGCGGTCCGCTGACGGCGAAAAACGACGTTTGGCTCTGAAGGCCGGCTATTGCCCCTCGAATAAGAGATCGATCTGATCGTCGAACGACACGCCGTTGACGACCCAGGTGTCGTTCGCCCTGTAAAACGTGAAAATCCAACGGATGGCGTGATTCTGGAACTTGTGCAGATAGATGTAGCGAATGAACGAATCGCCGGCGCTCGTTTCGCTCACGAACTCCGTGCCGACCGCCGTGCCGAACCGCTGCTGCACGATCGGCCATTGACCGAGTGTCTGCCCGACCAAGTCATTGATCTCGGCGGGCTCGAGGGGCCAATACGGCGTCAAGAGGCCGTACCCTTCGGCGAACTTCTCGTCCTTGAAGAGCGCAACGGCGTTGTCCGCGAGCAGGCGGGCTTCAGCCAGGCTCGCAAGCTCCTCCGCCGAAGCGAGACGCGGAAGCACCAGCATAACAAGAAGCGGGACGACACGAGTGATGGACATTGGACCTCCTCGGCGCTTCACGCCGTTACTCGCTCGACGAAGGCGAGGCGTAGCGCATCTTCCAGGAAAGGATAGGGTCTGGCGGGCCGCAAAAAATCACCCATTTGAGTGATACTATAAAATCGCTGATCGTAGGCGGGAAAAGCCAGAAGAACCAACGCCGGGCCCAGCATGGCAAGAGAAGCCGAACTGCTCGATATGGCCGCCGCTTTCTACGAAGCGGCGCTCGAGCCGGAGGCATGGGCCGACGCGCTATCGCGCGTCAGCGGACTCATGGACGCAGACTGGTCGCTGCTTGGGGTGTATCGCCGCGATGGATGCCCCGAGTTCCTCGTGCAAGACGCAGCGGGCGATAGCGAGCATTTCTCGCTCTTCAACGACCACTACGCTCAGCCCGAGACGAATCCGTCGATCCCGTTGCTGCTTGCGGCGGAGGTAGGCGCGATCGTCGTTCGCGAGCAAGTGCATACCGACACGGCGTGGCAGCGCACGCCGCTTTATCGCGATATCTACCGTCCGAGGGATCTTTACCACGGCCTCGGAGCCGTCGCGCTCAACAGCGCGCCGCACGTTGCTTTCGTGGGCGTCAACCGCGTCAAGGGCTCGAGCCCCTACTCGGACTCGGATCTCGACCTGCTGCGCGCGGCGCTGCCCCACCTGGGTCGCGCGCTGGAGGTATTCTTGCGGCTCACGGCCGGCAACGTGCAACGGCATGCGCACGAGCAAGCCTGGGATATGCTCGCCTGCGGCGTGATCCTGCTGGATGCAGCCGGCAAGGTCGTATGGATGAACCGCTCGGCAGCCGCACTGCTCGCTCGCGCAGACGGGCTCGCGATGCGCCAGGGTGCCTTGACTGCATCGAACGCCAGGGAGAACGCCGCCCTCCAATTGCTCGTGCGCGAGACGATCGCGACGCAACAGGGGCAGTGCTTACGGCCGGGAGGCTCTCTGCGTGTGTCGCGTCCTTCGCGGCGCCGGGCGTTGGCGCTCTCGTTGAGCCCGATTCATGTCGAGCAGGGCTTTGCGCCCCGGCCGGCTGCCATCGCATTCGTCACCGATCCGGACCGAGAACCGGAACTTGTGCCGGATAAGCTGCGACGCCTCTACGGCCTCACCGCGCGCGAGGCCGCCGTCGTCGCGGAGCTCGTGCGCGGGCGCGATCTCCACGAGGCCGCGGAGCGGCTCGACATGAGCGTGCACACGGCGCGCACGCTGTTGCGCTTCGTGTTTCGCAAGACCGACACGCACCGCCAAAGCGAGCTCGTCGGCTTGGTGCTGCGCGGCCCCGAAGGTCTACGTTGACACGCGCTCACGGCCTTCGGCCGCGAGACTGCCACTATCGCGTGCGCCGCCTCCAAATCCGACGGCCGAATTGCTGCGATCGATTGCCGCATGTAAAGTCGTCCCGGCCTGCAGGGGAGATAGACATGGGGCGGATCGGGCGAGCTTGGCGTCGCAGCGGCGTGTCGCTGTTGGCGTGGGCGGTGCTCGTGCCGGCCTCCGCGCAACTCCAAACCGAGCCGGACATTCCGCTCACCGCCGCGCAAAGCGCCGAGCTGGAGGCCGCCGGCTGGCCGACGCGGCTGCCCGAGCCGCGGACGCCGGATCAAGACTTCGTCCAACGCCGCAACGGCTCGCCCGTGCTCGGCGAGCTCGCCTCGCTGCATGCGTTCGCGGTCGTCGCCAAGCCGACCGGCGAAACGCTTATCGCGCGTGAAGACATCGGCTTGATCCTGCTCGACGGCAAGTTCATTCCGCCCGGCGCGCCGCTGCTGCCGCTGGATGAGGACGCGGTCGTGCTCGCCGACGGCCGCGCCGTGCTCGCGGGCCGGGTCGAGACGGAGGGCGACTCGATCTACGTCGCGGGCCGCACGCTGCGCCAAGCCGACGTCGCATTCATTCGGCTGCTCGATCCGACCGTCGCCGATCGAGAAGCTCAGGCCGCGGCCGAAGCGCAAACCGGCGGACCTGCCTCGACGGGCGGCGGAGGCGGTGCAGGCGGCGCTGGGGCTCCGGGCGGCGGTGCCGCGGGTGGCGGTCCTGCGGCCAGCGGGCGTCCGGTCGGGCCCGGCGAGATACCGTGGGGTGAAGCGGTGTGGCGCGGCAACGTGCGGTTCGAGTCCGTGACGAGCGCCGGCGGCGACATCAAAACGACCGAGTCCGGCAACTACGCGATCACGTTCAAGGAGCGGCTGGTCGGCACGCCGGAGCTCCTCGCGGGCGTCGATCTCGGGATCGAGTTCCTCGCGTATCGGTACACTCGCGAGAAGACCGCGACGAATAACTGCCCGGCGTATACGATCAATGCGCAAGGCGTCGGCTTCGACCGCGGCGTGCCCGAGGACGCCGGTCTCGCCTCCAAATCGATGCTGCAATTGCCGATCGGCTCGTTCATGAACGACGCCGGCCGGTATCTGTTCGTGATCATATCCCCCGCTTACAGCGACACCGACGCCTGCAACATGGAACACTTGTCGGCGCCGGGGGGCTGGCCGCTGGTCACGCTGTCGATGAGCCCCGCACCCGGCGCCGTCGAGGCCGGACACATCTGCGATTCCACCGCGGCGACCGCGCCGCCGCCGTATACGACAATCGACGGCGAGACGGTGTGCGGCACGCCCGGAGAATACGGCTACGCGTCGCTCGACTGGCATTTTGATCGCGGCGTGCCGGGCGCCGACCCGACGATCGAGCAGGATCCCTGCGCGGCGCCGCGCGCGTTGCGCGATCACGCGCAGGATCGGCGCACGGACGCGCTCGACCGTCTGAAGCAAATCCAGCAGGAATTCGCCGCGCTCGCGCAGAGAGAGGCGACCCAGCGGAACACCAAGGACCAGCTCGAGCCCGCGTTCAAAGCGATGCTCTACGCCGCCCTTGCGGCGGACCTCGGCATGCGCCTGCTCGAGCTCGCGACGAGCGAGGGCGTGTTGAAGGCCGCGGCCGCGAGCGGCCGCATCACGGCCGCCCAACAGCAGTTCATTTCCCGCCTGGACGATGCGATCGAGCTCTTTCAGGAATGGCAAGAGTTCGCCGACGATCCGGGCGCGTGGGGCAGCTCGAAGATCCTGGGCGGCGCAACCGAGCTCGAAGGTCCCGACAGCCAAACGATCGAATACGGCGACTATATGGCGGGAATGGCCGGCTACGCTCAGCTCTTCGGCGAAGTCGTCGGCCAAGGCGACGGCTCGGCGACGCTCGCGTACATCGAGTCGAACCTCGCGAGCTTCGGTCCGCTGATTCCGGAGTACTCGATCAACAAAGCTCGTCAGTACGTCGAAGCGTCGCAGGCGTGGGCCAACACGATGCGCGAGATGTCGCGGCTCGCGGCGGAGGCGGGCAAGTTGGCGTTCGATGCCGAAGAGCTCGGCCTGGAAGTCGCCGTGCGCGATTCCAGGTTGGATGATTGCTGAGCGACGTAGCCAATCATGCTCTGCCGATCCAAACGCTGAGCTCAGGCCGCTCGGGATCGAAGCGCACGCGCCCGGCATCGCCTTCGTTCCAGGCCGAGCCTTCGCGCGGCGACACCACGTGCGATGCGGCTTCGTGGACGCGGCCGAGACCGTCGCGGTAGCGATAGTGGATCTGCCATTGAGGCACGCGGTTGATCCGGACGTTGGTCGGCGCGGCGCGGAGCACGGTGCCGTCGGTATCCGCGCCGATCCTTAAGACGCGGATCATGCGCGCCACTGATCGTCCGCTCATAAACGCGACGGTGCCGCCGATCAGCGCGAATGCCGCGCCGATCGACACGAATACGATCGTCAAAACCGCGTCGCCATCGTCCTGCGGGCGGCTCGTGTCGATCTGCCCGGGCAGGTAGACGATCGGCAACGCCGCTCCGGGCTCCAGGCGCTCCCACTCCTCGACCGAGACGTCGGCGGTGCCGTCGCGCGGCTCGCCTTCGGCAGTCGTATAGCGGTAGCTCAGCACGTAGCGCGTCGTACTCTGCTCGGCGCGTTCGGCGCGCACGATCGACTTGTCGACCACGCGCGCATCCGCCATCAGACCCTGGTCGCGATACGCTTGCTCGCGCAGCCCTTCGCGCACGCCGATGCCCCCGAACACCAGGCCGAACACGAACAAGACGCCGCCGATCCACAGCGGGAACGCCCGCCCGAGGAGCTTCAACACCGAGGGACCTCGCGGTCGCGTAGCGCTCATGGCCTGCCGAGCCATACATGATCGCTCGGGCGGCGGGGATCGTAGCGCACGCGCGCGGCGTCCCCTGCGTTCCACTCGGCTGCCGCCTCCGGCGCGAGCGTCTCGCTGCCGAAATGCTCACCTCCGCGCTGGTCACGGTATCGATAACGCACGACCGTCTGCCGGACGCCGTTGATCGCAATCCGCGCTGGCGCGACGGCGGTGACGGTCGCGTCGGCCGTCAGCCCTGCGCGCTGCAAACGCTCGATCATGCGGCGGCGCGAGAGCACCCGGAGCACGATGAACGCGCCGACCCCCCCGAACAGTCCGCCGAGGGCGGTGAACATCACGGGCAAGATCCAGCCCGCCGTTTGCCCCTCGACGCGATGGCGCTCGGGATCATCCGGCAGGTACGTCACGGCGATCGGCTCGCGCTCGATCAGCCGCTCCCACGCCTCGGCCGAGACGTCGGCGCGTCCCGTCACGGGGTCTTCGTCGGTCGGAAAGCGGAACGTCACTTCGTAGCTTCTGGACGTGCGCCTCGACCCGGTGGACGACGATGACGACGTCTGCGTCTGGATCGCCTTCGAAAGGACCATCCCCTCGACCGTGCGGCCCTCCGCCTCGAGCCGCTGCTCGGTCGACACGTGCTGCACGCCGAGATAGAGCCCGATCACGAAGAACGGCAGGCCGACCACGAGCCACAGGCCGCCGAAAAATGCCCAGAAGTTCTTCGCCGTCAGCATCCGCCGCGATCCATCACTTGTCCGCCTCGAACGCCATCGACGGCGCGCGGCATCTGCAGTTACTCGAAAAAGCGGTCGCCGCCACTACGGCCCGCACCCCTCGCAGATTGCCACGCTCACGTCCACGTCGGCGATGTGATATTCCTGGCCGGGCTCGTTCGGCGCATCCCAGGTGAACGACTTTTCGAACGGCAGGACATAGTAGCGCTGCGGGTCCGTGTAACAGGCCATCGGCACATTCGCCGAAGCCTTGCATGGGGTCGGCTCCGTGCAGAAATCCAACTTGTCCGGCCGAGCGTACATCGGGTTTGTCTCGTCGGCGCAGTAGGACGCGTCGCTCTCGATCGTGAGCGCCTCGAACACGACGTACGTCTCTGCCGGGAAGGTGCCGGCACTACTCACGTACGAGCCCGTGAGCAGATTGATGTCGTTGAGGAACGTGATATCTGTGGGAAGCTGCATCGAGAATTGAGGATAGGCCGGAAAAAATATGACGTAGCCGAGGTTCTGCTCGGTCAACGGAATCGTTCCGGACAGGTGGAACCCTTCGCTGAACGTATAAACGGCATCGTCGCCGGGATAATCGGGGCAACCGGCCGTGCGAATGTCGTACGTGAGCTCGTCAGCGCGGTAGGTGTGCACGATCTGCGGTGCCTCTGGAGAGATGTCCGGTCGCAACGCGAACCGGGCTTCGATCTCCACGCGCCCGACGCAGGTTGCTAGCCTCACCGCAGAATAGTCGTAGGCCATCTTGACGATACCGCCGAGCGCTCCGCAGTCGTCGTCGTCGGCGCGGTCGAAGTTGTAGGTCTCGCTGCCGTCGCGCGCGCCGTTGTAGTTGTCGTCTTCCTGACCGTCGCGGCAACCCCCGCCGTCGCTGTCCGGGTCCATCTCCATCATGAGCCCGTCGCGGTCGAAGTCGCGGCCGAGAAGGTTGGCGCTCGCGGCCGCAGGTTCCGCGGCTCCGGTCGGCGCAAGCGTCGCCGCACCGCGGTGGTAGCCGTGCTGCGGATCCCAAACGCTCGCGCGGATCTCCTCCTTGTCGCGCACACCGTCGCCATCGCTGTCGGCCTTCGCCTCGTCGGTCGGGAACCGGTGGATCTCGTCGAAATCGACGACGCCGTCGCGGTCGAAGTCGCTCTTGATCTCGGGCTCGTCGTTGCCGATCTTGACGGGCGCAAGCCCGATCCAGTAGCTGTCGAACACCTCCGCGAGTCCCAAAGGATTCCCCTGAAACTCTTCTCTTCCGCCTTCGTCTTGATAGAAGAAAAAGAAGTTTCCATCCTGAAGCCGATAGCCCACGATCAAGAACACATGGGCGGGATTCGTCGCGATGATCGGCCGGCCCGCATTGATCTCGCGCTGGATGTCCTCGATCGCATCCATGCCCCACTCGATCGCATCCATGCGCCAGGGATAAGCGATCTCGGCCGGACAGTCGATCTCCCGCTCGCGCGCAAGGCGACAGCGGACGCATTCATCGGTGTTTCGATCGGCGCATTGCGCCGCGCAGTACTGAAGCGCGAGGTTGTATCTGTAATAGAAGCAAGCAGTGCTGTCTACACCGCGGCCCCCGTATGGGTTGCTGATGTACTGGCCACTTGTGCCGAGCGCGAGCGGCAGCGAGTAGTCGTTCGTACGACCGTCGTTGATGCCGACGACGGGGAGGTCGTACTCGGGCCCTTCGCGCAAGCCGCGGTAAGCCTGGTAGCCGATGCGGTCCTGGGACAGCTTGCCGCCGTGGAACGCGTTGACCATCGCGACGGCCGCGCGCGCGCAATAGGGGTAGCCCGCGTTGTCGGGCGTATCCCAGCTCCAAAGCGGAGCCTCGCTGCGCGCCTCGAGCACGAGCATCCGCGTGTCTTTCGCGTGCTCGATCACCGGCACTTCGAGCACCTTGAGCAGCCCCTCGGGCACGCGCGACGGCGCGGCCGAGCCCGCGGGCTGCGATTGCGCAGCCGAGCCCGGCGCGGCTCGCACCGCCCGCGTCGGATCTACGCTGAACGGCACGGCTTGCGAGAATTCCGCGGCTTCGCCCGAGGCACCGAGGGCCTGGACGCGCCACGCGTACTCGCCCGGCGGCAGCATTGGACCTTGCACCGCCAATTGCTCGAGCCGCACACGCGGTGTCGCCTCGACTTGAGTTTCGTGCACGATGGAAGCGAATGCGTCGTCGCTCGCGACCTCGAGCCGATAACGCGTCGCGCCGGGCACGCTGTACCAGGAGAAGCGCGGCTCGGCCGTGAAGATGAGCCCCGGAATCGCCGCGAACGCGGAGACCGGCGGCCGCGGGTTCGCGCTCCCCGGCGTCGCGAGCGCGGCGTCGAGCAGCGCCCACGCGCTCGACGCAAACGCCGTGCCGTCGTCGGGCACGCGTGCGAGCACGCTGCCGGGACGCGGTGCGCCGCAGCGCCCGCCGCGGCACAGATCCACGGTACCGCGGGCGGGCTCGCCCCACGCGAGCGCGTCGGCGAGCCCGACCGCGAGCTCGAGCCCGACGCCGCCTGCTTCGCCGCCTGGAAAGTCGGCCGCGGGCCGGTGCACGACGCCGGCGTCGGCGCCGGCCTGATCGTCGAAGCTCACGACGAGCATCGCGCCGGGCGCGATCGCGAGCCCTTGCGGCAGATCGATGGCCGCACCACCCTCGATGCGCAGAATCGCTGCGTCCAGGCTGACGGGCTCGGCGCCGAAATTCGTGAGCTCGACGAACGCCGGAGCGCCTTCGGCGGGCAGAAAGCGGATCTCGGAAAGACGCAGACCGGGCGCGAGCGTGTCCTGCGCGTTTGCGGCCGGCGCGGTCTCTGCGTCGACCGCGGCCGGCGGGCTTTGCGGCCCGGGCTCGTCCGAGCAGCCCGCGAAGACGAGTAACGTCGAGACGAGCAGCGGCAGCCTTCGAACCGTGCGTGCGCGCACCATGGGGTCTCCTTCGATCAAAAGTCGACGACCTGCCCCTCCGTGATCATGACGGGCTCCGTTTGGCCGTCGATTTGCACGCCGACCTCGCCGATGGGCAAGCCGAAGAGCTGGTCGCCGTAGCCGCCCGTGAGCTTTGCTGCACCCACTGGCTCAGCTGAATCGGCGACGCCGTTTATCGGACCGGCCGGACCTGCATCGACGAGATCGATGCGCGTGTCCGGCGCGGCGCTGACACGCAGCACGCCGACCTTGATCTGTGTGTCGTGGCCCGACTGCACGGTCACTCCCGTGACGGGTTTGCCCGAGATTTTGACGTCGTAGGTGCCGGGCAAAAGATCGAACGCTTGGTCGCCATAACCGCCCGCGATCGGTCGCGTCTCGCCGGCGCGGAACACGTCAATGCGCGCGTCCGACACCTCGATGGGATAGGCGACGACCACGCGTCCGAGCCGGCCGCGCATCGCGGGATTCGCGACGACATTGCAGCACGATTCTGCGGCGACCGCGGTCGTGACGGGCGCAACGAGGGTCGCGGCGATCAAGAACCTCAAAAGCGTCAAAAGAAATCGGATACTCATCGAATGTCCCTCCTCGTTGCGTCCTTCGTGATCCCGGCACATCAGAACTCCGTGACCTTGGCGTCCTCGATCAGGACCGTCTCGTCCTGGCCTGCGACCCGGACGCTGATCGGCCCGGCCGGGAAACCGTACGACCGTTCGCCGTAGCCGCCGGTCAGCGTTTGGCCGCTCCCCGGCTCGAGGAAATCGATGCGCGTCGCATCGCTGGCGTATACGTGCAGCACGCCGGAGCGAATACGCGTGTCGTGACCGGCTTGCACATCGACATCGGCGACTCGCTTGCCGCCGATCGTCGCCTCGTACGTGCCGGGCTCGAGCTCGATTTGCGAGTCACCGTAGCCGCCCCCGAGCGCCCGGCTCGTGTCACCGGCGGCATAGACGTCGAGCCTCGTCGCGGAACCGCCGTCATCCGGGTAGCTCACGACGATGCGGCCCATGCCCTCCGGCAGATCCGCGGCTGGTGTGAGCACGCAGCAGGCGGCTAAGCCTTCGTCCGATTCGGCGCCGGCCGCCGGCGGCGCGTTGTCCGTTCTACCGCAGTGGGCCGACGCGAGCGCGGCCGCGAACGCGAGCGCGAGCCGAGTGGAGCGTTGCGACAGCGCTCTCTTCATGCCGGCATCTTCATTCAAAACTCGACGACCTGCCCGGCGGCGATCGTGACCGTTTCAGTCTCACCGGCGATCCGCACGCCGACTTCGCCGGGCGGCAGGCCGAAGACCTTGTCGCCGTATCCGCCGATCAGCACTTCGCCGCTCGCGGGATCGACGAGATCGACGCGCGTCGCATCGCTCGCGTACACGCGCAGCACGCCGACCTTGATCCGAGTTTCATGCGCGGATGTCACGGTCACGCCGGCGATACGCTTGCCCGAGATCGTTACCTCATACGTGCCGGGCAGCACATCGAGTTGCTGGTTGCCGTAACCGCCCCTCATCGACTGCTGCTCGCCGGGCCTGAAAACGTCGAAGCGCGCGTCGGACACCTCCTCGGGATAGGCGATGACGACACGTCCGAGCCGGCCACGCATCGTGGGGTTCGGGACCACGTCGCAGCACGTCGCGGCTCCGCGCGCGGGCGCTCCCGCCCCGGGCCGGCCACCGCTCCCCCCTGAAGTGCCACTCCCGGCCGCGCCGGAAGTTGTGCTCGCTCCCGCGACCGCGACGCTGAGCTCCGTCGCCGGCAGCCGCGGATCGATCGTCTCATGAGGCTCCCCTCTCCCGATCAGCGCGGCCGCGAGCGAGTAGTCGCCCGCGGTGGGCCACGCAAAACGCAGCTCGAGCTCGTTCTGCGGATTGAACCGACAGGTTCCCTGTCCACCCTCCCAGTCGCATGCCGAGGTCGGCACGGCCGTGGGGGTGGCGTTGCCGGTCCATGTCACGCTGTAGCGCGCGGTCTCGTCGTACGGATAACAACTCGGCATGCGCAGCTTGTAGACGGCCGGTTGCCCGGTCGCGGCTTGGCTTGGGCCCGCGAGCGCGGCACGCAGCGCGCTCGAGCCGCCGGGGATGAGATCCCCGAACCAGATGTGTTGGTTGCCCGTGATCTCGTCCCGGTATCTATTCCCGACGAATTTTCCGCCGACGAGCGCTTCGGCGCGAAAATCGACGCCCCAATCGAGATCGGCGACGAGCGCGGCGTTCTGCGCCCCGCTCGATTGCACACCGTCGGTCTGCGTCGCCGTGGCGGCCCCGCATCCTGCCGCGGTGCCCAAGAGGTAGGGCTGCGGACCCACACGGGCGCTCATCACGTTCACGTTGAGCGTCAGCATGAGCGCCGTATAGATCCCCGGCTTCGCAGACACCTCCCCTTCGACCTGCACGCTCTGGGTGGTGGTGATGGGACTGCTCGACGTCGGCCGGCCCCGCGAGCCGGTCCGGCACCCTTCGCCGCTACAATTGAAGTCGAACGTGGACGTATGCTCGTTGCTCAACGTGAAAGTGCCCGTGACGCTACCGCTCGCGGCCACCTCGATCTCCCCCTCGATGTAAGCGCTCAAGTCGAGGATGGCGACCGGCACGCCGCCGATCACGATCGGAATCACTTGGATCGGAATTCGCGGCCCGCCCGAAGGTGGAATCGTGTACGTCTTGTTGAACGCGCCCGAGGCCACCGCCTGGATGCCGAGCTGCTCGCCCACCGTGAAGTCGCCGTAGACCGAGATGCTGCGCGGCCGGACGACGAACGGCAGGCACGGGATGTAGAAGAAATCCACGCTTGCCTCTAGATCCCCTTCCATCGGAATGCCGAGGCCGACGCTGCCCGACACGCTGCCCGAGCCCGCGCCGCGCGTGCCGCTCTGCGAGAGGTTCACGGCCATCGCCGGCGTGATGTCGAACCGAATCGGCGTGGAACCGCCGGGCAGCCGGTGGTCGGCGAAGCAGTTCTGCGCCTCATCCCACAGGTCGGCGAGAGTATCCGCGGACTCGTTCCACCAGTCCTCGGCGTTCTCACGCGCCCGCTCGTACTCCGCCTCGATCGCATCCGCGGCGTCCCCACCGCAATCGAGGACGCCGTTGATGCTGACCTTGCCGCATTCCGAGTCATCCTCTTCCTCCTCCTGCGGTTCGACCCAGTCCGGCACCTCGTGCGTCTCGAGCCACTGCGCGGCGACCTCCGGATCGAAGAAGTACACGGTCGATTCGTCCAGGTTCAGCTTGCGCACGTGCATGCCGAGCAGTCGGCGCGCGTCGTCGCGAATGGGGGCGTTCTCGATCCCTTCCCGGCCGTTGAGCACGATCATTTGCTTGCTCACGGACCTCCCATTCACCCGCGCCGTGACGGTGCGGTTCTCGAACCGTGGAAGCGCCGCAAGGAAGTTGGCCGAGAGCGCGGCCGAGACCGGCGGGGCCGGAACCGGCTCGCCGTACGTGATGGTGGGCAACGTGTAAACGTTCGCGGTCACGGGTGCTGTGGTGACGGTTGTCGGAAGTCCGCCGGGTCCCGGCGAAGCGTTCGGTGTCGTGGTTCGGCCCGGTGTCGGTGTCGTCGTGGGCGCCGGTGCTCTGGTCGCGGGTGTCGGCGCCCGTGCGGCGGGTGGGGCGGCAGGTGCAGGTGCCCGTGCGGCCGGGGCCGGCGCCGGTGCTTGGGCCGGCGGTGTCGTGGAGGGCGCTGGCGCTCGCGCGGCCGGCGCGGGCGTGGCCGGCGCCGCCCGCGGAGTCTCGGCGACGGCCTCCGGCGGCTTCGTGATCGTGCAGCAGTTCGTGCGCCCGTCCAGCGAGACCTGATTCGTCGAGAAGTTCGCGTACACGGCCTGGCCGACGCGGAGCGGCGGCAGCGGCCTGGCGCCGCTGGCCCTGAACTCGAACACGCTCCCCGTCTCGTTGACACGCGCTGTGGCGACGCCGGCCCGCGAATCGACGCTCACGACGCCGCAGCACGCCGGTTCACGCGACTGAGCGCCGGCGTCGCCGACAGGCACGCCGACGCCGATCACGACTAGAAAGACCGATGGCAGCCAAAACGATGGAATCGCACGCATCACGATCTCTCCTTCGACATTCAGTTCGGAGCGCGTTCGACGTCGCCCGTTGCGGCGTCAATCAGACCCAGGTATTCGTGCGGCGCGGGATCGTCGACTCCGTCGCCGGCGGCCTTCTCGAACATCGCTCGAGCGGATTCGAGGCGACCGTTCTCGTAGTCGTATTTGCCCATCGCGACCACGACGTCGTGCGTGACCTGCCGAAACTCTTCAGTGTTCACAGTCAAGCTGCTCGACTCGAATCGCTCGCTGTTCGCTTCGACCCATGCGTCCGCGCGCGCCATGCGCTCCTCGTTTCGCGGATGGCTCGAGTAGAAGAACGCCTCCATCTTCGACGCGTCGCCGTACTCCTTGAGGAGCTGCTCAAATGTGCCGCTCGCTTCGCGCGGGTCGTAACCGGCCTTGACCATGTACTCGAGGCCGAGCTCGTCCGCTTCCGACTCCTGCCGGCGGCCGTGACCGTTGATCGCGGCGCTCATGCTGTACTCGTAAGTCTTCTGGAGCACCTCGGGGTCGATTCGGCCGGAAGATGCAGCGGCCTGTCCGGCGAGCTGTCCGAGGAGATTGATTCCTGCGTCGGCCTTCATGCCTTCGGTGACGTGGGATTCGGCCGCGTGCGCGATCTCGTGCCCGAGCACCATGGCGACTTGCGCTTCGTTCTCCATGCGCGCGAGCAAGCCGGCGTTCATATAGAGATATCCTCCGCCGAAGGTGAAGGCGTTGATGTTCGGGTCACTGACCACTTTCAGGCGGTACTCGAACGGCCTCGGGTTTGCGTGCGCGGCGAGGCGTTGCACTATTCCATTCAGATAGGCGTCGAGCCGAGGGTCGTCCACGAAGTCGGCTTGAGCTTGGAACTGGCCGGAGTTTTCCTTCGCGATTTCGATTTCCTCCTCGTCCGTGAACCCTTCGAACGCCGCACGATTCTCGATGGCGGTTTCGACGACGCCCGAAGCGGGGCCGAGACGGTCCTTGAGGCGGTTCAGCAGACCTTGCGCATGGACCGGTCCCGTCATCAGGACGGCCACAAGCACGCTCTCGATCAGCCATCGAGACGGCCGCAAGCAGCGAGACGCGGGTTTTGGTGCGAGTTTCATCGTGGTTCTCCCGTCCAGTCGTTGGTCGCCTTCGCGGGCAAGTTGGCGTTCGATGCCCACGAGCTTGGCTTGGAAGTCGCCGTGCGCGATTCCAGGTTGGATGACTGCCGAGCGGTTGCGAGCGGGATCGGCGCGGCAGCCGCTATGTTGCCCACATTGAGCTGCGCGTGCGCGCCCATGGAGCCCGCCGCACCCAGCACGAGAACCACTACGATGGAAGCTCGTTTGGAAAGCATGGCTGTTCTCCTTTGTGCACGGGCCGCCCGCACCCCCGTATCGGCCCGCAACGCGAAGGGTACGGCCGTTACCGCCGGAAAAAATCACTCATTTGAGTGAGTCATGCAGCGCGCGCCCGCGCGATGTCAGCGTTTAGGGCGCAGTACACTCGAAGCTTGCGGCGCCGTCGGTATCGCCCGTGCCCTTGTAGCGTGCGATCTCCGGGTACGCGCACAGCGGCCGCGTGCGCGTGCCGCCCTCGTCGAGCGGGCGGCTCGCGACGATGCTCTCGGGCGCCGTGCCGCTCTCGACCCAGCGATCGAGCGCTGCCGCGTAATCAACAATTGACGGACCGTCGCCGCCCTGGCAGTGATTCACGCCCGGCGCCAGAAACAAGCGCACATGGTCCGCCGCGGTGTCGGCCCCTAGAGTCGCGACGACCGAGTCGTAGTAGTTGATCGTGCCGCGCGTCGGGATCAGCCCGTCGGTCCAGCCGTGCCAAAGAAGCAGCTTGCCGCCGCGGGCCGCGAATGCGCTCAAGTCCGGATTGGAAGCGTCGAAAATCGCGTCGACGGCCTGACGAGCGCGCGCCACGTCGTCGTCGAAGTCGAACGTGAAGAGATCGAAGTCAGGGTCCTCGAAGACGATATCGCGCATGAAATTCGACGCGATTGGAAACGCGGCCGGCGTATACGCCGCCCATTCGAGCTCGCTGCCGGGCATCGGACCCGGAGCGATTTGCTCGCCGGTGCGCGGGTTCACGGGGCCGCGATAGACTTTGCGCACGGCCTCGACCTCGCGGCTCGTAAGGCACATCGACGTGTCGCTTCCCGTGCATGCAAGCACGCCGGGGTCGAAGTCGCACCTCTCGGGATCGGTCGTGACGCGGTCGGTCACGTCGTCTTGCGCGTCGCACGCCGCGATCGCGGCTTCTCTGATGAGCGGCAGCTTCGCCGGTGGTAACGCGCCCGCCGGATCGGTCATCACCTGTTCCGCGATGAGGGAGTGCAACATGAGCGGGACCCACGGCGACGCCGGCGCGCCGGCCGCGATACCGTCGTAGTCCTCCGGGAACCGTTGCGCTTCGACGAGCCCTTGCCGCCCGCCCGTCGAGCAGCCGCTCCAATAGGACCGAGTCGGGGCCGTGCCGTAGTGCGCCGCGACGATCGCTTTCGCCTGCAACGTCATCTCGTGCACGGCGCGGTACCCGCTGTCGATGAGCTTTTCCGGATGGCCGACCGCGAAGCTCCAATCCGCGGGCCCGCCCTCGTGACCGGTATCGGTGTTCGCGACGGCGTAGCCGGCGCTTAGCGGCTCGGCCATGGCGAAGTGAAAAACGGCCCCGGCAGCGCCGCCGTTGCCGGTGCCCATGAATTTCCCGTTCCACCCTTGAGCCGGCATCCATACCTCGAATTTGATCTCGGAATCGGGCACCGGCGAGAGGGTCGCCGCAACCCGGCAGAACGCCGGGAGGCCGCTGTAGTCGACGGGCGGTCCGAACTGCGGCGCCCCAGGCGGCGTGAAAGCGCCCGCCGCGACCATCGTGCCGGTCGTGATGGTGGTGCCAGGAAGCACGAGCGATGCGAGGTTCTCGCACGGCGTCGGCGCTTGCGCCGGAGTTGCCGGCGCGGCGGCCGTCGCCGATGGTTGCCCCGCGTCTTGCGCTCGGTCGCAAGCCGCCACGGTGAAAACGCCAGCCAACGCCGCCACAGTCATTCGATATTTCATCTCCGATCTCCCTCCGGCAATTCGCCGGTCTTGAGCCAATGCGCGCAATCGCGGGTGAGATTACGCAGAGCCGCTTCGTCGGCCATGGCAATTTCCTGTGTCGAAAGCACCTCTTTCCAGCGCCCGTTGGTGCCTTTGTGGACGAAAGTCTCCCCGCCGCCCGTGAAGAACTGGCGCATCTCCTCGAATTTGGCCAGTTCCTTGCGCATGTAGTCGAAGCTGCAATGCTCGAGAATCGCCGGCAGTTGCGCCTCGTTGATTTCGATGTCGAGAAACGCGGCGATGCGGCGGATCTCGCTTACGGCGTCCGTCTTGAGAGCGTTGAAATGCACGAACAGCACGTTCGGCAGGTGACCGATGTTCCACCAACCCTGCGTGTGATCCCAAAACGGCGACAGCGGAAAACCGGGCGGCTCGCCATGCGCCAGGAAGTGCACGTAGTAATCGCGCATGTCGCACGGCGGGTGCGTGAGAGGCGGGCCGACGCGTCCCGGCGTGTTGTTGAACATATCGAGAGCGCCGGACGTGAAGCCCGCGTGGTGGTTGTAAGCGCTCCAGACGATGTCGCGCACGTCGCGTCCGACATAGATGTACTTGGCTTGCGGCGAGAAGACGAGCGCGTCGAGCGGCAGGTGGGTCTTGATGAAACGCCGGTGGCGCTGCGCCTCCAATCCGTCGAGCACTTGGTCGAGCGGGAACAGGCGCATGTCGAGCCACGGGGAATCGTTGAGAGGGGCGAGGCTCGCGGGCGCATCCATGACGAGCTGGCCGACGATTTGCTGCATCCAAGTCGTCCCCGATTTGCCCCAAGTCACGATGACGATGTCGTCGTTCCTGAACTCGAAGGCGTTCCAACGCGTCGAATCGAAAATCGCCGTCTGGTGCTCGCGTTTCTTGCTCGGCCATGTGATGTCTCTCAGCGCCATCGATGAATGCGCTCCGTATGGGCGTTCAAACGGCCACGGCTTCCACGATGTCGTAGCGCGTGGGTGTCGCGATGATGCGTTCCAAGTGAAACCCGGTGGCCGCGAGGAGTCGTTCGTACTCCGACCGAGTCCGCTCACGCCCGCCGGTCACGGCGAGCATGATGATGTCGAGCGTCTTGCCGAAGTGCGGTCCCGGAGATTCGGAAACGAGACTCTCGACGATCAGGAGGTGAGCATGCTTCGGCGCTGCGCGACGCACCGCGCCGAGAATGTTTTTGGCATCCGCATCGGCCCAATCGTGAATGACTTCCATGAGAACGTAGACATCGGCGGCCGGCAGCGCGTCCGTGAAGAAATTGCCGGCCATGAGCCGCAAGCGCGACGATGCGACTGCGCGTGCATCCGCGATCACGTGGGGGAGCTCGAACAGGACGCCCGAGGCGTTCGGGGCATTGTCGAGAATCGCCCGCAATAGGTGCCCGCGCCCGCCGCCGATGTCGGCGACCGTGCCGAAGCGCTTGAAGTCGTAGGCCGCGACGACGGCCGGAACCACGGCAAGCGACTTGCCGGTCATCGCCTCGTTGAACAAGCTCGATTCGTCGGGATGAGCAGCGAAATAGGCGACGAGACTCGCCCAATCTACGGCGGGGCCGCCCGTTTTCGCCGCGTGTCCGAGATCCGTAAATCCCCGCCAGATGGCAGGCATACCGATCATGCGCACATACGAGCGCAGTGACTGCGCCCCCTCACCGCGTAGCAGCCGCGACGCAGCCGTGTGTACGTAGCCTGCCGGCCCGTGCGCGAAGACACCGTGGGCGGCGAG
>Ga0209640_10000820_pt1 | contig 24967 bp, 22 predicted proteins | sample RifCSP10_1_FD_184018 | JGI IMG/M metagenome (GOLD analysis project Ga0209640, IMG submission 184018) | Soil microbial communities from Rifle, Colorado - Rifle CSP2_sed 10_1 (SPAdes) (version 2) | ecosystem: Environmental > Terrestrial > Deep subsurface > Rock core/Sediment | place: Rifle... | reverse complement strand
CCTGGTCATCGGCCAGATCGCGCTCTCGCTTCTCCTGCTGGCGTCCGGTGGACTGTTCATGATGAGTGCGATCGGGGTGGCCACGGCCGATCCCGGGTTCCGTCTCGACGGCAAATTGCTCGTTCAAGTCGATCCGGGTCTGGCCGGGTACGACGAAACGCGAGGGAGGCAGGCGCATCGCGCGCTGATCGATCGGCTGCGAACGGTCCCCGGCGTCGAAGCGGTGACCATCGGATCGCGGCTGGCCTTCTCGGGCTTCGGGGAGAGTCGCCGCGTAGCGCCGGCCGGCGCCGCCGATGAGGAATCCGTGGCCGCCGCCTTCAGCGTCGTTGGCCGCGATTACGCGCGGGTCCTCGGACTTCCCATGGTTGCCGGCCGTGATTTCACCGACGCTGAACTGGCGTCCGGCTCCGGAGAGCGGGTGGCGATCATCGACGACGTGCTGGCGGAGGAGCTGTGGCCAGGAGAGAACGCAGTCGGACGGCTGATCCGGTTCCTCGACGCCGAGGAGCCGGAAGCGAAGCAGCCCATCCTGGTCGTCGGCATCATGCCGGCGGTCAAGCATTCGCCCGGTAATCCGCAGCTCTCCGACCATGTGTACGTGCCGCTCGGACAGCACTACGAGAGCGCGATGACGCTGCTGCTGCGGGTGGCTGGGGAGGAGGGCGCCATGCTGGGCACGATCGCCCGCGTCGTGCGCGATGTCGACGAGCGTCTGCCCGTCCTCAGTGTCGCGACATGGCGGGACCATCTCGACGCGAGTCTGGACGTCTTGATCTATCGAGCCGGCGCCGACGTGTTCTCGGCGTTCGGCGGCATTGCGCTGCTGCTGGCGGTCCTCGGCGTGTACGGCGTCAAGTCGTACGTCGTCTCGCGGCGGACGCGCGAGTTCGGCATCCGGATCGCCATCGGCGCACATCCAAGTGCATTGTTGTGGCAGGTGCTGCGAGAGGGCGGCCGCACCACGGCCATCGGCATCGGCATCGGCCTGCTGCTGGCCCTTGGCACCGGGCAGTTCCTCCAGGGCATTCTGTACGGAGTCAACGCCATCGAACCGGTGGTACTGATCACGGCGCCGCTCGTCCTGCTCGCCGCGTCGCTCCTGGCCTCGTACATCCCGGCGCGTCGAGCCACGAAAGTCGATCCGACCGTGGCCCTCCGCTCCGAGTAACGACGTTCGGGCCGCCAGCGGCGATCCACCCGGGATCCTACCCGATGTGCTACGATGTAGCACATGAAGGCAATTGGGGTGCGTGAGCTGCGCCAGCGCGCGAGCGAGTATCTCAGGCAGGTCGAGGCTGGACGGACACTGGAGGTGACCGCGCGTGGTCGACCGGTGGCACTGCTGATCCCCGTGCCGCAGGCCGGACGCCGACAACGGCTCGTTGCGCGAGGGCGCATCGTCGAGGGCGTCGGCGACCTGCTCGATCTGGGTCCGCCGCTGCCTCCGGCACCGGAAGTGCCACTTCCGAGCGACCTGCTCCGACGGGCCCGTGCCGGCGAGCGATGACGCGCTGTGGTCTACCTGGACTCGTCAGCGCTCGTGAAGCTCGTCGTCGCCGAAGCCGAGTCGACGGCACTCCGACGCTATTTGCGGAAGGAACCGCATCGGGCGTCATGCGCACTGGCGCGAGTCGAGGTCGTCCGGGCCGTGAGACCCCACGGGCCAGCAGCCCTGACACGGGCCAGACGGCTGCTGCGGCGCCTGGATCTCATCCAACTGGACGACGAACTGCTCGATAGCGCGGCGGCGCTGGACGGCGGCGTTCTGCGCAGCCTCGACGCCATCCATCTCGCCGCTGCTCAGGCCTTGACCGACGAGCTCGGTGCCATCGTCACCTACGACGACCGCATGACGACAGCGGCTGGCTTGCTCGGCCTGACCGTAGACGCACCGAGGTGAGTGCGCGAAACTGCCGCAACGCGAACGGCATACAGAGTGTCCCCTCGTCGACGACCCGCCGCTGGCTGGTCGTCGGCATCGTCCCCGCTCATCCTGCTCGCCGCGTCGCTCCTGGCCTCGTACATCCCGGCGCGTCGAGCCACGAAAGTCGATCCGACGTGGCGCTGCGCTCCGAGTGACGAGTGCCGGCACGTGCCGGGTTTTACGCGGTATCCAGAACGCTGAACACCGCGGCCGAATCCTGGCGTGCGAGGGGTCGAGTGCGGACCTGGCGCGCGGTTGCCTATGCCGCCGATATACCGTACATTTCGGCAATGATATTCAAGAGGGTCCTGCGCCTGCCGGCCCGCCGCTCCGCCTTGCTTCTCGGGCCTCGTCAGACCGGGAAGAGCACGCTCGTGGCAGCCCAGCTGCCGCCCGGCGCCTGGACCGTCGACCTCCTTCGACACGATGAATTCCTGCGTTATTCGAAGGATCCGTCGGACTTCAGGCTGGCCGTCGAGGAGCGTGCCAGGCGCGGCAACAAGGTCGTCTTCGTCGACGAGGTTCAGAAAGTGCCCGCGCTGCTGGACGAAGTGCACGGCCTCATCGAGCGCCTCGGCGTGCGCTTCGTCCTGACTGGATCCAGCGCGCGGAAGCTCCGGCGAGGCAGCGCCAACCTGCTTGCCGGTCGCGCGGCCAGCCTGCGGCTGCACCCGCTGATCGTAGAGGAACACGGCACGCACTTCGACCTCGAACGCGCCTTGCGCATCGGCGCCCTGCCGTCCGTGGTGTCGGCCGACGATGAGGACGCCCGCGGGGTCCTGCGCGACTACGCGGAGACCTACCTGCGTGAGGAAGTGCTGGCGGAGTCCCTGGTCCGAAACCTGGGGGGGTTCGCACGTTTTCTCGACGTGGCTGCCGCCCAATGCGGCGAGCTGCTCAACACGGCCGGGGTCGCACGCGAGGCGGCCGTGTCGGTTCGGACCGTCTCCGAGTACTTCCAGATTCTCGAAGACACCTTGATCGGGTTTCGACTCGAGGCGTATCGCCGGAGCGCTCGCAAGCGTCTGGTCGCGCACCCCCGCTTCTACCTGTTCGACACGGGCGTCACCAATGCGCTCAACCGGCGCCTGACGAGTGCGGTCGATCCGGTCACACGCGGCCGCCTCTTCGAGCAGTGGCTCGTTCTCGAGTGCCAACGACTCATCGACTACGCCGCCTCGGAAACGCGCCTCTTCTTCTGGCGGACCAACCACGGCGCCGAAGTCGACCTCCTCGTCGAGCGCCACGGTCGGCTGATCGCGGCCGTCGAGATCACGTCGAGCCGTCGCGTGTCGGGTGCCGACCTCGAGGGCCTGCGTTCGTTCGCCGATGACCATCCGAAGGTGCCGCGCTTCGTCGTGACGCCGGCGACAGAGCCGCGGCGGCTCGAGGAGGCGCTGGTCACCAACTGGACCAACTTCCTCGAGGCGTTTCGCGCATGGCTGTAGGCCACGACCTTCAGCGCACGTCGCGCTCGAGAGCCGCGGAGTCGCTCGAGCGGTTGCGCTGCGCTCCGAATATCGAGTGAAGCGGGAGTCATGGCCGCCGCCAGAGCCCGAGGGCCACCGAGAGCCAGGCGACCGTCAGGCATCCGAACCCGAAAAAGATCGGCACGAGCGATTCCGCCAGGCCGATCGCGGCGACGCGTGAGAACTCCGGCGTCGCGCTCGTGCTCGTGCCCATGCCCACCAGCACGTTGAGCGCGCCCAGTGTCGTGCCGCTGATCGCGGCGAAAATGGCCGCCAGCGACAGGGGACGCATCAGCGCCAGTCGGTGCTCACTGGGCCAGATGGCATAGACAACACCCATGCCCAGCGGCACAATGCCCATGAACATGCTCACAAGGGCGACGAGACTCGCCTGGCTCAACGCATCACCGATATCACTGTTCATCGACAGCTCCTGGAAGAATGGCTGCCCTGTTACAACGCGCGGCGGCAGGAATCGTGACGCTGTCACGTTTCCCCGCCGTCCGCGTTAGTACCTCGATGGACCGCGAGCACGAGCTGCAGCTCGTCAGAGGTGTGCGGACGGGCGATCCCGCGGCGTTCGATGCCGTGTACGAGGCCTTCAACACCAGGCTGTACAACTTTCTCGCCAGGCTGGCCGGCTCCCGGGACGTGGCCGACGATCTCCTGGAAGAGACGTGGCTGCGACTGGTCACGCATGCCCACCGCCTGCAACCCGATACCCGCCTGGGCCCGTGGCTCTTCACGGTGGCGCGCCATCTTCATGTGAGCTACCGCCGCTCCAGGATCCTCGAGGATTCGCACGCCGCTGGCCTGCTGGGCCTGTGGCCGTCCGGCTCGACGCGCCCATCCCCGCTCGAGGCGGCAGAGGCCAACGAGGCTGAGCGGCGGATCGCGACGGGGCTTGCCTCGCTGCCGGCCCGCTATCGCGAAGCGTTGTTGCTGGTCGCCGTCGAGGGACTGCGACCGGCAGAGGCCGCCGAGATATGCGGCGTGACGGCGGAGGCCATGCGCCAGCGTTTGAGCCGCGCGCGGGCCAGTCTCGCCCGCCGACTGGCCGAAGGCGAGAGTCCCGGTCTGGCGTCGTTGAAGGAGGTCACGTTATGACGCATCACGATCCTGACGATCGGATGCGAGAGGATCTGGAACGGTTGCCTCGGCTGACGCCGGATCCGGCACGCGCCGCTCGCGTGCGGGCGCGGTGTCACGCGCAGCTCGCGCGCGGCCGCCGGCGGGCGGAGCGTTCAGCTCGAGCCGTCTGGTGCGGGCGTCGGGTGTTCGCGCCAGTCGTCGTACTCGGCCTCTGTGCCTTGTATATCGCGTCGCTGGTCGGTACTGCCCTTCGCCTGCGCGGCGTGTTCTAGGAACGACGTTACTCCTTCAGCGTTGCGGCCCAGTTGACGATGACGGTGATGGGCGTGAGCGTCCGTTCGGCGGAGGGGATGCTGAGAAGGAAACGGCCGTCGCTCGAGACGTCGTAGTCCTGGAGTCCCGGGAAGACACGGGAGTGAAACAAAGGAACCGGCCTGCTGACCTGCAGTTCGGTGCCAGCTGGTCTGACGCCGACGGACATCAACGTGAAGTTCGGCGAGAGATAGAAGAGCTCCCTGCCGTCCGTTCCCCACCGCGGCAGAGTCCCGCCACCCACAGACACCTGCAATTTGGCGCCGCGGTCCGGGAACGACTGGATCCACACTTCCTGCTGCTGGGTTCCCGACTCGTCCGATTGATATGCGATCCAGCGGCCATCGGGTGAGAATCGTGCACGGCTCTCGGCGAACGGCGTGTCGGTCACTCGCAATGGCTTTGCATCGCCGGAAGCAGGCAAGGGCAACGCCCACACATCGTCGCGCGAAATGTAGGCGAGATGGCGCCCATCACGCGACCAGTCCGTCGGCGTCTTCCCGGTGTCACTCTTCAGCAGCAAGGTGTCCTCTCCGACGACGCCGACGGCGCGCTCGTAGAGGTTCCCCGCGGAGAGGTTGAGCGGACTGGCGTTTCCCGCCGGGTCTCGGCTCGAGGCAAAGGCGACCCTGCGCCCATCGGCTGACCACACGGGCGCGAAGTCTGTGGCGGTGCTGGACACGAGCCGGCTCGTTGAACCTTTCTCCGCGTCCAGAAGGAAGATATCTCTTTCTCGCCCGACATCCCGATCGAACGCGGCCTGCTTCCCATCTGGCGACAGATCGAGGCGCTGGTAATCGCCCTTCGTACCGGCCACCTCGCGTTGCTGTCCTGTCCGGTCGAACCATGCGAGCTGAGAGTCCAGATTCGATGAGGCGGCCACGTACGCGAGCCTGCCGTTCGCTGAAACGGAAAAGGGCGTCCATGGTCCCCTCTCGGCCGGCTCTGCGACTGGAGACGGCTCGCCGGCCAGTTCCAGGCGATCGAGATCGAAGGGGTGCGCCATGAGGGTCTCGTCGCGAAGGAAGAGCACATGACCCGTTGGAGAGTACCTCGCTCCAGCGTGGATGCCCGGTAACAGGTGACGCTCTTTCGAGTCCAGGCTGCCCACGAACAGATCGAAGTCTTCCGGGCCTCCACCATGCCGGGCCATGTAGAGAAAGTGGCGGCCGTCGGGAAGGAAGTCTGGATAATCGTGCGTCGTTTCGCCTGGCCCCAATTCCGTCGCCGGCGTGGGTTGACCGCCCGCCGCTGATACTCGAAGCAGTGGCTTGCCCTGTCCGCCGATGAGGATCACATGCTCCGAGCTCCATGCGGCTTCGCGACCGGCTTCGTTGCAGATCACCGATGGAGGCCCTCCCGCCACTGCGATTTTCCACAGCTTGCCTTGCGCGAAGAATGCGATGTACTGGCCATCCGGTGACCAGATGGGGCGCGAGGCGTCCTCCGTACCGGGTAGCGGCTGAGCGGTGGAGGAATCGAGCGAGCGAACCCACAGCAGTCTCTTGCCTTCTACGCTCGCGATGAACGCGAGCCGACGACCGTCAGGGGACATCGGCGCCCAGGCCTCGACGGTACGTCCATCAGCGTCAAGAGGAGCCGAGTCGCGCGGCCCCACGACATCGAACCTGACGATGCCCGTCTCCGGCGCAGGCGCAAGGACGATCCAACTCGCGAGTGCGGCCGCGGTCAGCAGCGAGAGGACCGCCACTGCGGGCCACAGATACGTGCGGCGGCGTGAAGCGACCGGCGCCACCGGCTGAGCCGCCGACACGGGCTCGTCGCGGGCCTCCTCGATTTCGATCCGCGCTTCGCCGATGTCCGGCAGGCGGCGACGCACGTCTTTGCGCAGGCAACGCTCGAGGAGCGTGCGAATCTTCTGTGGCGTGTCGGCTGGCAATGCCCGCCATTCAGGTTCACCTTTGAGAATGCCAGCCAGCGTGTCGGAGACGGTCTCTTCGTTGGGAAACGCCTGACGCCCCGTGAGCATTTCATACAGCACGCAGCCAAACGCCCAGATGTCGGCGCGCCGGTCCACGGTCCGGCCTCGCGCCTGCTCCGGGCTCATGTAGGCGGCCGTGCCGAGAATCATCCCACTGCCGGTGTGCATGGCGCTCAGCGTCGGGGAATGCGAGAAGTGTGGAGACGTGCTCGCGGATTCGTGCATCTTGGCGAGGCCGAAGTCGAGAACCTTGACGCGTCCGTCCGGCGTGATCTTCACATTCGCCGGCTTCACGTCTCGGTGCACGATCCCCCGTTCGTGCGCGGCTTCGAGCGCCTCGGCGATCTGGCGGGCGATGCCCAGCGCCTCATCGAGGGCGAGAGGGCCGGGCGCGATACGCTCGGCCAGCGTCTCCCCGTCGACGAGCTCGAGGATCAGATACCTCGAGCCTTCGATCTCCTTCAGATCGTGGATGATCGCGATATTGGGGTGGTTGAGCGAGGCGAGCACGTGTGCCTCGCGCTCGAAGCGCGCCAATCGTTCCGGGTCCTGCGCGAAGGCGTCGGGCAGCACCTTGATGGCGACATTCCGCCCGAGGTTGGTGTCCCTCGCGCGAAACACTTCACCCATGCCGCCCACGCCGATCTGGGCCGCGACCTCGTACGGACCGACGCGCGAACCAGGGGCCAGAGCCATCGCCGGGGAGATTCTATGCGATTGCTCCCCGGTACCGGCGCCGCGTCAGCTGGCTCCACGTCTTACCCGGGCGCCTCCTGCGGCACGAACTTGTAGCCGACGCCGCGGACGGTGAGCAGGATCCTGGGGGAGGCCGGTCGATCTTCGAGGTATCTCCGGAGCCGCACGATGAAGTTGTCGATCGCGCGCGTGTCCGTGCTCTCGTGCAGGCCCCAGACCTGCTCGAGGAGCGTGCCGCGCGAGATCGCCTGCCCGGCGTTTTTGACGAGGTACTTCAACAGGTCGCACTCCATCTGCGTCAACCGGTACGACTTCCCGTGGGCCCGGACTTCCATGGCGCCGAAGTCCAGCGTTCGCCCCGCGAACGCATACACGTCCGGCGGCGCGTCCGTCGCGTCCGCGCCCTGCTCGTTCCATCGTCGTCGGCGCAGCAGGCCCTTGATGCGAGCCAGGAGAATCGCCAGCTCGAACGGCTTCGGCAGGTAGTCGTCCGCGCCGGCTTCGAACCCGCGCAGCACGTCCTCCGGGCGCGCGCGCGCCGTCAGCATCAGGATCGGGACGAAGTGTCCGGCGGCTCGCAGCTCCGCCGCCACGGCGAATCCGTCCTTGCCAGGCAGCATGACGTCGACGACCACGACGTCGAAGACGCGGCGCTCCTTCAGCAGCATGTCGAGCGCCTGCTCGCCGTCGCGCGCCACGACCGCCTCGTGGCCCTCCGCGTCCAGGTTGTAGCGGAGCCCATCCGCGATGTGCTGTTCGTCTTCGACAATGAGGATTCGACTCATTCAATGCTCAATGCCCAATGCTCAAGGCCCAATGCCAATGCTCAATGCTGAACGTTCAGCGTTCAGGATTGCTTGCCAGGCGCGGCAACTCGAGCGTGAAGGTGGCGCCGTGGCCCTCGCCCTCGCTCTGGGCGAACACGCGCCCGCCGTGCGCGCGGGCGATGGCGCGGACGATGTAGAGCCCGAGGCCAGTCCCCTTGATGTGCCTGAGCCCCCGGGCCTGCACGCGGTAGAAGCGGTTGAAGATCCGCTTCAGCTGTTTCCTCGGGATCCCGACGCCGCGATCCTGCACGCGAACCCACACGGTGTCGGGCGCCGGCGCCGCGACCGACACGGTCACGCGCACGGCGTCACTCGAGTACTTCACGGCGTTGTCGAGCAGGTTGGTCACGACCGTCCGGAGCTCCTCGGCGTCGCCGCTGACCATGAGCGACCGGCCATCGGGCGTTTCGAGAGTGATGGCGTCCCGCTGCAGATGGTGTCGCACGAGGGCCAGCCCGATGCAGTCCTCCGTGAGGGCCCCGACGTCGACCGGTCCCCGGGCGACGGCCTTCTGTTTCTCCCGGAGGACGCCCGCCTTGAGCACCTGATCGACCGTGCGGTGCAGCCGCTCGGCATCGGCCAGCATCACGTCGTAGAACTCCCGCCGGCGCGCCTCGCTGACCTCGCGCGCTTTCAGCGTCTCCAGGTAGAGGCGGATCGAGGCGATGGGGGTCTTGAGCTCGTGCGTCACGGCGTTGATGAAGCTGTCGTGTTCCTCGTTCCTCTTGATTTCGAGGACCAGGAACACGGTGTAGACGATGAGCCCGGCGATGATCAGTCCGAAGAGGACGATGCCGAAGATGATGAGCGTGCTGCGGCCGGCGTTGGTGATGATCCAGCCGATGTTGAGCAGCAATGCCGCCGCCACCAGCAGGACGCAGAGGGCGACGAAAAAGGCGATGGCCTTCTGGCGCCTTGTCACATAGTGATTCTAGGAATTCAAAATGCAAAATTCAAAATGCAAAAACTCACATGGAAACCGAAAACGGGGTGAAAAGCCATCGCTTTCACCCCGTCTCTCCGCAAACCTGTTCTCAGTTTGCATTTTGCATGTTGAATTCTGAATTACGTGCTGCAGCTAGGCGACCGCTTCGTCCGCGGGAACGAGCGTATCCTCCGTCATCGGCTGCTTGATCCTGGCGAGCTTGACGTCCCAGGCGAGCCCCAGCATCTGGAGGGCGCGAATGCCGATCCAGTTCTGATCGAGCTCGTACCAGGCCAGGCCGTGCCGCGCGCTGGTCGGGTGCGCGTGATGGTTGTTGTGCCATCCCTCGCCGAACGTCAGCAGCGCCACCCACCAGTTGTTGGTCGAGTCGTCGCGCGTCGTGAACCGGCGTGAGCCCCACTTGTGCGTGGCGGAGTTGACGAGCCATGTGGCGTGGAGGCCGACCGTGGTGCGGAAGAAGATGCCCCAGAGCACGTAGGGGATGCCGCCAAAGACGAGGAGCCCGAGGCCGACGACGACGTTGGTCGTCCAGTGCCAGTTCGAGAGCCACACGTGGAAGCGATCGCGGCTCAGGTCGGGGACGTATCGCGCCAGCACGGTCGCGTCGTGGTGGAGCCCTTCGCCGAAGATGATCCAGCCCATGTGGGCCCACCAGGTGCCCTCGCGCGGCGTGTGCGGGTCACCTTCCTGGTCGGACTTCTGATGGTGGATGCGGTGCGTCGCTACCCAGAAGATCGGGCCGCCTTCGAGCGCCAGCGTGCCGCACATGGTGAGGAAGTACTCGACCCACTTCGGCGTCCTGTAGCCGCGATGGGTCAGCAGGCGATGGTAGGCCATGCCGATGCCGAGCATCCCCGCAGCGTAGTACAGGATGAGCGCGGCGAGCATCGCGCCGTAGTCGATGAAGAACAGGGCCGCCACGGCGCCCACGTGAAACCCGGTCATGGCGATTGCGGTCGTCCAGTTGATGCCTTTCTGATGCTTCCGCCCGTATAGGAGCATTGGGGTCGCCATGAAAATAGGTATCCTCCAGTTAAGATCTCGACGAGAGAACCGCCAAACCATAGCAGGGCCCGGCGCGCGCGACTGTAATACTTCTGTACCCGCCACCAAGTGCAAGGGGATCAATGGGTTCGACCCACGTGTTCGCGCTGACAATCCACGCCGATTACGGGTGTGGGCACTCGGGCGACTGCTGCATGGCCGACTGGGATGTCCCAGTTGAACTTCCCGTCTACCGGACCCTTCGCGACGCAGTGGCGGGCAGCCGTCTGCAGGTGCACGCCTCGGCCAGGCACATGGATCCCTTCGTGGTCGAAGCGGACCTTGCACAGGGGGCGGCGGCGATTCTGCGACGGACCGACTCGGGGGCGTGTGTGTTCCTCGAGCGCGACACGAAGCTGTGCATCGTGCACCGGGACGCGGGCGAAGCGGCACTGCCCGCGACGTGCCGGTACTTCCCGCGCCTGGCGGTCAGGGACGGTCGCGGCACGTTCATCACGCTGTCGCACTTCTGCCCGACGGCGGCGTCGATGCTGTTCCGCGACGATTGTCGGCTCGAAATCGTCGCCGTGCCGCCGGCGTTTCCTCCGGCGGAGTACGAGGGGCTCGTCGTGACGGCCGACGATCTGCCGCCGCTTCTCTCGCCGGCCACGCTCATGGACGACTCCGGTTACACGGCGTGGGAGCGGCACATGGTTGCCCGTTGCGCGGACGTCGACCGGCTTCCCGAATCGGTTCTCGCGACACTCCAACGAGACGCCAGGCTCCTGCGCGTCTGGAGACCAGGAGGTCCAAGCCTGGCCGAGGCCGTCGAGCGCCTTCCTCCCGATTTCGTCCCTGCGGACCCGCCTCGGACGCTCCGTCTCAGTCTTGCGTTGTTCGCCGAGGCGATGAGCGCGGTGCCCGACGATGTGAGACCGGCGCCGGACGAGCAGGAGCTCGACGCCGCGTTCACCGAGTACGTGAGGCCCGCCTGGTCCGCGTTCCGCGCGCCGCTCGACCGCTATCTGGGTGCGAAAGCGTTCGCCGCGTGGAGCGCGTACCAGGGGCGCGGCGTGGCGACGATCGTCGGCGGCCTGGAAGCGGCGCTGGGGATCGTGCGCGTCGAGGCCGCACGCCGCTGCCGCAATGCCGGCAGTCGTCTCGATGCCGCGTTGTTGCTCGAGGCCATTCGGAGCACTGAGTTCATCCTGAATCACCTTGCGGTCAGAGAGGAACTCGCGGCGAACTGGTCGGCGGCGGAACGCTGAACGCGGCGCTATCCTTCACCGGTCTCGCGCGCAACGACGGCCGGGGCTACTACCCGTTTACCGATGATTGCGAGCGCTTCGAGAACGGCATCAAGACGACGCAGACCAACTGCAAGCAGCAGTTCGAGAACTCCCTGCGCAACGTCGTCTCACGCATCCGGGATCGTCGTTTCGTGGCCGTCGATCGCGAACGAGGGATCGTCTTTGCCTTCGCGTTCTTCGACCACGAGCGGATCAATTGGACCTGGCAGCTCGGCGAACTCTTCAAGATCGAAGACGGCCTGATCCGCCGGGTCGAGGCCGTCTTCCACAGGGCTCCCTACGGGATTCCGTCGGGTTGGAGCACCTACGAGCAGGCGATGTCGGAAGCGATTCAGAGCGTGCGCTGAGACCAGGGGCTGCCGGATCAGCCTGAAGCTCTCCGCGTTGTCACGTCCGTCGAAGCCGTATTACCAGGCGGGGTTCTTGCCGCCCTGGTGCGCCCACTCGGCGCGCTGCTCGTTGTAGATCCTCCGCTTGGTGAAGAGCCACTGGCCCTTCACCTTGACGAGCTCGTCCTCGTAGTGCCCGAACCCGTCGAACACCCCTGCCCGCGTCGGGTTGTCATTGCTGTAGTGGAACCAATAGGACCGCCCCACGGCCTTGTTCCCCGTGACCTTCAGGACGATGTTGGAGATGTTGTGGCGGCCGACGGCTGGACGACGTCCTTCGGCGCTCGATGTCTGTGGGTTCGGCATCTTCGCGATGACGTCATGGATCGCCTTGCGGCCGCGAATTTCGCCAGAGCCGACGTCGAGCACGCCGTCCTCGGTGAACGTCGTGACGTACAGGTCTGGATCGTGGAAGTCCAGCGCGAAGAGATATCTGGCCTGCAGATCCTCGATCGCCGAACGATCCTCGGCGTAGGTGCTTCCCGCAGCCGTGGACGTCATCGAGGTGACCGCCAACGTCAGCAGCACAGCTGCTGCCGCGGCACCTATCGGTACTGTCAGGTTTCGCACGTCATGCCTCCTTGTTCTAATCCTCATGTGGATGATATCCGACCGTGTGATGATGACCGTCTCGATCAGACGTCGAGCACTGCGATCACCGGCCCATGGTCACTCGTGCCGAACTCACGTTGCACGACACAGGACGTGGCCTGGGACGCGAGCGCCTCGCTGGCGAAGATGTAGTCGAGCCGCCAGCCGATGTTGCGGTTCTTCATGTCCCGCCACGGCGCCCACCATGTGAAGAGATCCGGATTACCCGGATCGAGCGTCCGGTGCACGTCAACGAGCCCCCGGCTCAGGATGTGCTCGATGAGCGCGCGCTCGTCGGGCCGTTGTCCTACGGCGCCCGGCTTCCGCTCCTTCGGGTGGACGTCCTGATCGGTCCGGGCCACGTTCAGATCGCCGCACAACACGAGCGGTGAGGCGGATGCCTGACAGTCGGCGGCGAAGGCGTCGAGCGCGTCGAGGAACCGCATCTTCGCTGCGAAGTCCCGCCCCCCGTTCGGCACGTAGATCGACGCCGCGGTCGCCTGCTTCAGCCGCACGGTCACGATCCGATGCTCGAAGTCGAAGGGCGGATGGTGAAAGGCCGGTTGGTCCGGACACGCGTCCCTGCGTACGTGGAGGGCGACACCGGAGTAGCCCTTGCCACCGTGCCAGTGGCACCAGTACCCCTCGAGATCGACCACCCACACCGGGAGCTGATCGACCGACGCCTTGATCTCCTGCAGACACAGCACGTCCGGCTTCTCACGATCGATGAACTGCTGGAGCTCGGTCTGCCGGGCCCGAATGCCGTTGACGTTCCAGGTGGCGATTTTCATTCAGCTACAAGCTACCCGCTACCAGCTACGCGCTAGAGTGTAGAGCATGCACGCGACGCTCGAGCTCGCACGGCGCATCGACCGCGCGGAGATCGATTTCTGCGCCGTTACGACGCTCAGTGGTACGCCCGATGCCGCGACGCTCGAGCGAGGCGGGGGGCGAGCCGTCTACGGCGCGCCGGGATCACCCGTGAACAAGGTGCTCGGCCTCGGGCTCGGCGTCGAGGTCAGCGATGACGACCTCGACGAGATCGAGGATTTCTACGCCCAACGCGGCTGTCCCGTGCAGATCGAGCTGTGCCCCCTGGCGTCGGCCACTCTGCCTTCCCGGCTCAGCAGACGGGGGTACGTGCTGCAGGCCTTCGAGAACGAGCTCGCGCGGCCCGCCCCCACCGAGGATGTGCCGGGGCCGGTTGGGGCCGATATCACGATCGAGGCCGGTGCGGGCGAAGGGCCGTGGCTGCAGACCGTCTCTGAAGGTTTTGCCACGCCCGACCGGGCGGCGGCAAACGTTCCATCTCCGAGCGACACTGTGATAGCCATTGCGGACGTGATGCGCCAGTTCGTTCACCCCGACGTCGTGCGGTACGTGGCCTGGGTCGACGGCCAGGCTGCCGCCGCCGCTCTGAGCTTCGTGAGCGACCGCGTGCTGGGCATCTTCGGCACGACGACGCTTCCGCACTTTCGCCGGAAGGGCTTGCAGGGTGCGATCGTGGCGCGCGCCATGAACGACGGCCGCGGGAGAGCGGACCTCGTGATTGCCACGACCGAGCCCGGCAGCACGTCGCAGCGGACGTTCGAACGGCTTGGATTCCAGGTGCTCTACACGCGTGCGATCATGGTCAAGCCTTGAGCGCCGTGCTGACCCGTAATCGCCTCTTCGCCGGGCTCGCCCTGCTGCTCCTGCTGACAGGGGCGTACGCACCGATCCGGTCGCAGGGCATCGCGGCCGTCACTCCGCCGTCGGCCGAGTTCGGTTCGAGCATCGGAGACGACTACTTCCTTGCGACGTATTCACAGCTCGAGGCGTACTGGAAGCGGCTCGCCCGCGAATCGGATCGGCTGCGCCTCGTCGACATCGGCCGGACGGAGGAAGGGCGCTCTCAGTGGATGGCCGTTGTCTCGGCGCCGGAGAACCTGAAGGCGCTCGATCATTACCGCGACATCTCGCGACGCCTCGCCCTGGCGGAAGGGCTGAGCGAAGCCCAGGCCCGTGCGCTCGCCGCCGAGGGGAAAGCGGTTGTCGTGATCGCGGGCGGCCTGCACGCGAACGAGGTGCTCGGGGCGCAGCAGCTCATCGAGACCGTCTACCAGCTCGTGAGCCGTTCCGACGCGGAGACCGAGCGCTTCCTCCGCGACGTGATCGTGCTCGCGGTGCACGCCAACCCCGATGGCCATGAGCTGGTGGCCGGCTGGTACATGCGCGAACAGGAGCCGACGCGACGCACGCTGGCAGCCGTGCCTCGTCCGTATCAGAAGTACGTCGGGCACGACAACAACCGTGACTTCTACATGTCGACGCAGGCCGAGACGATCAACATGAACCGCGTCCTGTACCGGGAGTGGTTCCCCCAGATCGTCTACGACCACCACCAGGCGGGTCCGCGCGGAACGGTGATGTTCGCGCCGCCGTTTCGCGGTCCGTTCAACTACGTGCTCGACCCGCTGGTTCCCGTGTCGATCGACCTCATCGGGGCCGCGATGCACGCCCGGTTCCTCGCCGAGGGGAAGCCCGGTGTGACGATGAGGAACGGGTCGACCTATTCAACGTGGTGGAACGGGGGCCTGCGAACGACGGCGTACTTCCACAACCAGATCGGGCTGCTCACCGAGACGATCGGCAGCCCCACGCCGATCGAGATTCCGTTCGTGCCCGAGCGGCAGGTGCCGAGCGCGGATCTGCCGTATCCGATCGCTCCACAGCGCTGGCATTTCCGTCGGTCGGTCGACTATTCGGTCACGGCCAACCGTGCCGTGCTCGACGCCGCCTCGAGGTATCGGGAGACGCTCCTGTTCCGAACGTACCAGATGGGGAAGAACGCGATCGATCACGGTAGCCGCGACTGGTGGACGGTCTCGCCACGCCGGCTTGCCGGCAACCCTTCCGACCGCGGCTACGAGCAGCTCCGCGACCCGGCCCGCCGCGATCCGCGGGGCTACATCCTTCCCGCGGACCAGCCGGACTTTCTGACGGCGACCAAGTTCGTCCGCGCCCTGCTCGATGCGGGTGTCACGGTTCACAAGGCCACTGGCCCCTTCGTGGTCGACGGTAGAAGCTATCCAGCCGGAACGTTCGTGGTCAAGACCGCGCAGGCATTTCGTCCGCACGTGCTGGACATGTTCGAGCCGCAGGATCATCCCGACGACGTCCCGTACCCGGGTGGCCCGCCGACGCCGCCCTATGACAGCGCCGGGTGGACGCTCGCGTTGCAGATGGGTGTGAGGTTCGACCGGGTGCTCGAGGGGTTCGAAGGGCCGTTCGTACGGGTCGACACCGCGTCCCCGCCTCCTGGCCGCGTGATCGGCCCGCCCACGGTAGCAGGCTATTTCGTGAGCCACCATCAGAACGACGCCTTCGTGGCCGTCAATGCCCTGCTTGCCGCACGTGAAGACGTCTATTGGCCGCGCGACCGAACGGTCGGAGGCCTGGCGAATGGCACTGGGGTGATGTACATCCCGGCCAGACCCACGACGCGGGCGATTCTCCAGAAGCAGGCGACCGAACTGGGCGTGACCTTCACCGGCGTCGCCGCGGCGCCGGCCGGCGAGGCGCTGAAACTTCGTCCCGCGCGGATTGGCTTGTGGGACCTGTACGGCGGGTCGAGTCCGAGCGGCTGGACTCGGTGGATGCTCGAGCGCTACGGGTTTCCCTTCGAGGTCGTCTATGCGCAGGCGCTGGACGCGGGGGACCTGGCGAGCCGCTACGACGTCCTCGTCCTGACCGACGAGGCCGTGCTGGATCCCCGCCGCGGGAACGACGCGCCACCGCCGGACCGGCTGCCGGAGGAGTATCGCGGAAGGACGGGTGACCTCACGACCGCCCGCACGTTGCCGCAGTTGACGCGGTTCGTCGAGCAAGGCGGCACGCTGGTGGCCATTGGCGACGCCACGGCGATCGGCGAGTCGCTTGGGCTGCCGGTGTCGAGCGCACTCATCGACGCGCGCGGCGGCACGCCTCGCCCGCTCAGGCGCGAGCAGTACTACGTGCCGGGATCGGTGCTTCGCGTGAGCGTGGACAACACGACGCCGCTCGGGTACGGCTTCGAGCGGGAGGTCGACGTGTTCTTCGACGGCAGTCCAGTGTTTCGTCTCGGCGCCGAAGCGGCGGCGGATGGTGTCCGCCGCGTGGCGTGGTTTTCGAGCCCGTCACCTCTTCGCAGCGGATGGGCCCTGGGCCAGCAGTACCTCGAAAACGGCGTGGCCGTCGTCGATGCCCCGCTCGGCCGCGGGCGCGTGCTGCTCTTCGGGCCGGAGGTCAACTTCCGCGCCCAGCCCCACGGGACCTTCAAGTTCCTGTTCAACGCGATCTACTACGGGAAGGCCTCGGCCGTCGTCATCCCCGGCCGGTAGCCCTGGCGCCGAGCCCGTTTCCGTGTGTGACACGCGCTGAAGGCGGGCCGCCGCCGCCACCACGCCTCGAGACGCGTTGCCGATGGCTCGTTGTGTCGCTTCATCGAGAAGCGCGTCGTAGAAGTCGGACGACTCGTTGCCCCCGCCGCCGCCGCCCGGCAGGCCGATGACGCCAAGCCGCCGCGTCGTCCTGCCAGCGGTTCCCTCGCCGGCCGCGGTCGACATGATCTCTCCGGTCCGCACGTCGACGATGCTGACGAGGACGGACACGGCCATGGTCGTCGATCGCCGGCGGTATCCACCGATCACGGGGACCAGCACGCCGAGCCCGCCAAGCGAGCGGCCTCCTCGTTCGGTCGAGAATCGAGTGATCTCTCCAAGGATCAGATACTCGACGTTGGCAGCGCGCGCGTTCGATCTGAGTGCCTCCAGGCCGGGACGCCCGGGCTGCAGCCAGCGGCCATCGAGTACGCGGTATCGACCCGACGACACCAGCTGGTCGACCATGAACTGCGCCGCGATGACGCCGAGTTGAGGGGGCGGCAGTGTCCGCCCGCCAGGCAGCGCCTCGAACGAAAGCACGGCGATCGTCGGTGGCCGTGGATCGTCCTGGGCCCGGGCCGCGGAGCCGACAAGCAGCATCAGCAGTGTGAAAACGATGGTCTTCAGGCGCATGGCGCGTACCTCCTGCCGAGCGTTATACGGGAGGGTGCGGTCAGGAGTCCTGATGGCCGTGCTGAAAAACCCTGAGAAGTAGAACGATGCCTAGCGGAGCGGCCTCAACGTTTTGACCAGCGCGGACGCGCTCACCGCTTCTACGTGGGTGCTGAGCGTGCTGAGCCTGCTGCGGCAGGTTCGCGCGCGATCCGAGATTTCGCAATCAACGCGCTCGGTTGGCCACGCAGGAAGTGCGACATGCCACCGTATCGCTGCGCGAATCCCACAGATTTCCCCCAGATCGTCCCCCGGCATGCACCTCGCGACCCCAAGGGGAACTCGCGCAATCCGCCGGTACCGGTCGATTGCCGCAAATGTGGCCCTCACTGTCCCATCAGTGATCGACGTCACTTCGACCGCTGCAACGGTGCTTGCTATCCGGCGCAGATCGAAGTCGTGCGTTCGAACGCTTTGATCCTCCCGATAGATCATGCGCCCGCCAACCTCGACGCCCTCGATGATCCGCTTGGCAAGGGCCTCTGCCGGCTTCATCCTTACGTGCCTTCCTCTTGATCCGGCGGCTCTTCCGACTCGCTCGTCGCGCCTGGCAGCTGGTCCGGCCATGCCTTGAGCCCCGTTCGCTTCGCCGCTTCCCACAACTGCTGGTCGAACGTCGCCAGCACGATCTCCTCGCCGGCCGATTCCCGCCAGGTCAGCGCCGACGCGAGTTGGACCGCGTCATAGCCGCGCAAACCGTGCTCCCACGCGAGCCCCTCGGCTCGCTCTACGAGTGCTTCTGTGACGGACACGCGTGCGAGGTCGGGCCAATCTCCGGCGAACCTTCGTTGGGCGTTCCGTGCGACTTCGTCCTTGACGAGGCCCGCGCGAACAGCCTTGGCGAATGCTGCGGCGACCTCGGCGCGGCTGACGATCGACGTCGCCGTCATCTCCGAGTCAGCCGTGAGCGCGATGGTTTCTCGTGAGCCGCGTTCTACGATGTAGCGCTTCACGAGCGCGCTCGCGTCGAGATACGCAATCACTCGCGGTTTTCGACGACCAGATCGGCGACGGTCTTGGCGCCACGGACCTTGCCGGCGGGCTTCGCCGGCCGGAGCCGTCGCCCGCTCCACGCAATCGCGCCGGCCTTCCGCAGAGCATCAACGCGCTCGCGCAAGGAGACCGCCTCAGGAATGATGCGGGCGACGGGCTGGCCATGATCGGTGACCACGATGGTCCTGCCGGCCCTCACCTCGCGAACGCATTCGCTCAGCGTCGACTTGAGTTCCCGGATTCCGATTCGTTTCTCTCGTGTACCCATTGAGGCTACATTTTATCAGGTGTGGCCACCTGCCGGAAAAATCGTTCAATGTGCATTCGGCTTGAAGGTTTTCGCCGGATGAGAAACCGGCGGTATCCGGTTCCCGACCGTCGCAGTCAGGCTGTTCGTTTTCCAATCGCGAGTCGGTTTGCCTCGTTTCGGCACGTGCCCGTAGGCGCGCAGGACTGTTGTTTCCCACGTGGTGCGGAAACTCCCGATCTTCTTTCCGAACCGATTCCGGATGAGCGGCGAGTGTCCAGGTCTCTGATTGCCGGTGTCGTCAGTGCGGAACCACTTGACGGCACGCAGGCGCTGCGGTTGGGGCGATCGAGCGGCCCGACCGGGGAAAGGGGATCGCATAACGAGGGTTCAGTTAACTGAGAGGCCTTTCATCCTTCCGACCGTCCTGCCGTTCATGGGGAGCCCCCAGGCCGTTATTCTGCACCACTCCCCGGGATGGCCGCCCATGCTTCCAAGAGGGCGGTCGGAGGGCGCCTGGCCTGGAGCTCGATCGCCCCGCAACTCGGACGCGGCAACCCGCGCTACACTCTGTCCATGTCTCAACCGGCCCGGGCTCGTGGGCCAGCGCGTTATGAAGATCTGCTGGCCGTGCCGGACCACATGGTCGCCGAGATTCTGGACGGAGACATCTACACGACACCAAGACCCGCGGTGCCTCATGCGCTCGCCACGACCGGTCTTGGTGGCGATCTCATCGGTCCCTTCGACCGTGGCCGGGGCGGGCCTGGCGGCTGGTGGATTCTTGCCGAGCCGGAGCTTCACCTCGGCCCGGATGTCGTCGTTCCCGATCTGGCCGGCTGGCGGCGTGCCCGACTGACTGCGATGCCACGGGGCGCGTTTCTCGAGATCCCACCCGATTGGGCGTGCGAAACGGTGTCACCCGCGACCGAACGGATCGATCGCGGCCACAAACTCGCGCTCTACGCCCGCGAGGGCGTTGGACACGCGTGGCTCCTCAATCCATTGGCGGAGACCCTTGAAGCGTACCGGCTCGAGCAGGGACGCTGGCTGCTCCTGGCGACATATGCGGGAGACGTCTCGGCCAGGGTCGAGCCGTTCGAGGCCATCGAACTGGAGCTGTGGCGGCTCTGGGGTCGGTCCGAGCCTGCCTGAGACAATCCTCAATGGCGTCGTGCAGTCCAGTTCTGTATCAGCGTGAGCGGTGCTGTCGACTGCCGCTCCGGTGCAGCCACCGGCCATCGAGAACCCGGTAACGGCCCGACGACACGAGGTGGTCGACCATCAACTGCGCCGCCATGACGCCGAGTTGCGGCGGCGGCAGCGTTCGCCCGCCAGGCGTCGCCTCGAATGAGAGGCCGGCGATCGTGGCCTCGCGATCAATCATGCAGGTCGAAGGCCACCATGAACATTCGGTGTCTAAGACCGAATTTTCATGGTCGACCGGACAGGTACAGCGGGCGGAGCCTGCGAGCCCACTCTGCAATCAAGTTGTACACGCCTATGTACCCTCAGGCGACACGGAGTCGGTCGTGATCCGAGTAGGGGTCGATCTCGACGACGATCTTCTTGACGGCCACGCTGGGCGCCTTGCGACGACCGACGGTCTTCATCCGGATGAAGCCGGCAGCCTCCAACTTTGCGAGCGTTCTGGTCAGATTTGGCTGGGCCCGGCCCGTTAGCTCGACCAGTTCCGCGACGGACCCAGGTTTGCGATCGCGGATCAGGGCGAGCAGTCGCCGGTTGTCCGGCGTCAGCAGGCGGACGACTGCTTCGACCGAGTTGAAGCTCGGCTTGCCGGCATCAGGTGGCGCCGTTCGCTCCCCGCGTGCCGTGGCTTTCATCTCTTCTCGAAGTGATCGCAGATTCTGAATCCTCGTCCTTTTCACTTTGGCCTCTTTGACTGTTCGTCTCTGTTGACGCGCAGACCCACTCCACGTTCGCGCAGGACCCGTTCCACCTCGTCGAAGCAAGATTTCGAATTTCAACCAATGGCCCTTCTCCAGATGTTGAATGCGCCCGTCAAACGCCAGCAGGAACTCAAGGCCGTGATCCGCCGTGCGCAGACTCATATCATCTGCTGATATGGTAGCATCATCGCGGGCGGCTGTTGTTCCGCTCCGGTTCATGCGCCGCCGCGATGGCTCGTGGCATGTCTACGACGCGTGCACTCGAAGGTGTCTCTTGAGAAACGACCCCGTGTGGGAGGCGCGGCAGGCGGCGACGTCCTCCGGCGTGCCCGTCGCCACCACGCGGCCGCCCGCGTGGCCACCCTCGGGTCCGAGATCGATCACGTAGTCGGCCGTCTTGATGACGTCGAGGTGGTGCTCGATCAGCAGCACCGTATGGCCGGCGTCCACGAGCCTGTTGAGCGATTCCAGCAGCCGCTCGACGTCCGCCAGGTGCAGTCCGGTGGTGGGCTCGTCGAGGATGTACACGGTGTGCTTCGAGCGCTGCAGCGTGCTCATCTCGGTGGCGATCTTGATCCGCTGCGCCTCACCACCGGAGAGCGTCGTCGCCGACTGACCGAGCGTCAGGTAGCCCAGCCCGAGATCGGCGAGGACCTGCACTTTCTTGCGCACGACGGGATCGGCGTTGAAGAACGCCACGCCTTCCTCCACCGACATCTTCAACACGTCGTCGATGGTCTTGCCGCGGAGCGTGACTTCGAGCGTCTCGGGGTTGAAGCGCGCACCCTTGCACGCGCCGCACGTCACTTCCACGTCGGGCATGAAGTAGAGCTGCGTCGTGATCGTGCCCTCCCCCTGACATTCCTCGCACCGGCCGCCCTTGACGTTGAAGCTGAATCGCCCTGGCTTGTAGCCGCGCTCGACCGAGAGCGGCGCCTCGACGAACAGGTCGCGAATCGTGTCGTAGAAGCCGACGTAGGTGGCCGGATTCGATCGGCTGTTCCGGCCGATTGGCGACTGGTCGATGTTGACCACCTTGTGCACGGCTTCGGCGCCGTCCAGCCGCTCGTGGGCGCCCGGCAGCGTGCGCGTGTCGACCAGCCTTTTCCAGAGCGCCTTGAAGAGGATCTCGTTCACCAGCGTGCTCTTGCCCGAGCCCGATGCGCCGGTGATGGCGACGAGCATGCCGAGCGGAAACGCGACGTCGACTCTCTTGAGGTTGTTCTCCCGTGCGCCGCGAACGGTCAGCGTCCTGCCGTTCCCCTTCCGGCGCCGCGACGGCACGGCAATCGACCGCCTGCCCGAGAGAAACTGCCCGGTCGGCGACGCCTTGCACGACAGGACATCGTTCAACCTGCCCTGCACGACCACGGTTCCGCCGTGCACGCCTGGCCCAGGGCCCATCTCCACGAGGTGATCGGCGGCTCGAATCGTGTCCTCGTCGTGTTCGACGACGATGACCGTGTTGCCGATGTCGCGGAGGCGCTCGAGCGTCGCGATCATCTTGACGTTGTCCTTCGGGTGCAGGCCGATGCTCGGCTCGTCGAGGACGTACAGCATGCCCATCAGGCCCGACCCGATCTGCGTCGACAGCCGGATTCGCTGCGACTCGCCGCCCGAGAGCGTCGCCGAACGCCGGTTGAAGTTCAGGTAGTCGAGGCCGATGCCGAGCAGGAGCTGGAGCCGGCCCCTGATTTCCCTCAGGACCTGCCGGCCGGCGTCGGCGCCGCGGCCGGCCGGCTTGATCGTTCCGAGAAAGGCGTACAGCTCGTCGAAGTTGAGCTGGCCGACGTCGTGAATCGTCTTGCCCGAGATGGTGAAGAGCAGCCTCGTCGCGCGGACGCGGGCGCCGTCGCAGTCGGGACACGTCCGCTCGACCATCACCCGGTCGAGCCAGGCCTCGACGCGAGAGTTGGCTTCGCCCCGTTGCCTGTACCGGCGGTAGTACCGCTCGATTCGCCGCGCGATCCCGCCGAAGCCGATCTCCTTGCCCTCCTGGTCGTCCCGCTTGATCCTGGCCTCGGGCGGCGAGGTCAGCACGACCTTCTTCGGGTCGATCCCGTACAGAATGGCGCGCCGGGCGTCGTCCGGGAGATCGTTCCAGGGCACGTCGAGCGAGAAGCCCAGCTCTCTCGAGAGGCTGAACATCATGCGCCCGTCCCACGTGTCCGGGTTGTACTTGAACGCTTCACGGACGAAGCAGCCGCCTCGGATGCTCCGCTCGGGATCCGGAATCAGCAGCTCCGGGTGCGTCAGCTTGTCGACACCGAGCCCCCCGCAGGTTCGGCAGGCGCTTTCGGGGTTGTTGAAGACGAAGTAGTCGGGCCCGATGCCCCCGTACACGAAGTGGTGGGTGGCGCTGCAGAGGCCGCGGTAGAACGCCTGCGCGCCCGCCTTGCTTACCCCGGCGACGACCTGAACCTGCATCAGGCCGTCGCCTACGAGCAGCGTGCTGGCGACGGCCGCCCTGAGCGCCTTTTCGTGCTGACGCCCGATGACGAGGCGGTCGACCACCGCGTCCATGTGCCGCACCGCGGAGTCGTCCACTGTGACCTGCGAGGAGATGTCCACCTCCTTGCCATCGACGATGAGCCTGCGGCAGCCTTTCTTCCGGACCTCTGTGAAGACGAAGTCCAGCTCCTCGCCGTACACCTTGAACACAGGCGCACGCAGCTCGACCTCGGCGCCTTCCGGCAGCGCGAGGATCGCCTCCAGGATCTGGCTGGTCGATCGGCTGGGCGTCGGCTCACCCGTGCGCGGGCAGTGCGGTTCCCCGATCGTGGCGAAGAGCAGGTTCAGGTAGCTCGCCACGTCGGTCATCGTGCCGACGGTCGACCGCGGATTGCTCGTCAGCGTCTTCTGCTCGATCGAGATCACCGGCGACAGGCCGTGGACGAAATCCACGTCCGGCTTGGTCACCTGCGCCACGAACCGCTTCGCGTAGCTCGACAGCGACTCCATGTACCGCCGCTGTCCCTCGGCGTAGATCGTGTCGAAGGCGAGGCTCGACTTGCCCGAGCCCGAGAGCCCGGTGACGACGATGAGGCGGTCGCGTGGGATTTCGAGCGAGATGTTCTTGAGGTTGTGCACGCGCGCACCTTGCACCGCGACCGTGGTGCGCGCTTTGGCGGGGTCAGATCTTGATTTTTGCGAGCGCCGTGCAAGATTCAAGATCTGACCCCATAGAAAAATGCGAGCTCCTGCACCTCGACGTTGCTCTTCTTGGTCAGGTGGGCTGGCAGGGACGCCTTGCCGATGAGCCCCTGGTCGGCCAGGTACTCGCATGCGACGGTGACGCCGCTCACGCCGAGGTTCCGCGTGAAGTGGTTCTCGATCTCGCTCGAGGAGCGCGCTTCGCCGGCCTCGCGCAGATGCTCGATCACGAGACCGAACAGCGCCTCTGTGCGCCCGGACACGTAACCGTCGACGGCGTCGAGGGCCGCCTGGACGGCTGCGGGTGTCTTCGGGGTGTTGAGCAGGTCGGTGTAGATCGTCTTGAAGAACGAGGGATTGAGTGTCATCGCCTGTGGGATCACCTCACGATCGGCCAGCAGCCGCCGCCCGATGACCTCGATCTGCGCCAGAGGCGTGGCCGCATAGAGAAGCCACAGCGCCGTGTACTCGAGGTCGCCGCGTGTGAGGAACCACTTGTGGGCTTTGTGGATCGACCCGAGTGCGGCGGTCGCGGCATGGAGGAGCTGCACCTGCGTGTCGCGATCGCCGATGTCGCTCAGCCTGGCGAACAGATCCGCGATCGTCGGGTCGTGGGTGTAGAGCAGGCGGCCCCTGGCGAGGAAGGAGTGCGTGAAAGACTGGTGGATCGACCCTTCGACCGTTTTGCGAAACTCAGCCCGAGGCATGAGGATCGCGTGCACGTTCACGCCGTCGGCGTACAGCGCCAGGTCAGACGGCTCCACCTTCCTGTCGTCGACGCTGACGAGGACGAGATCGATGTCGGACCTGGCCCAGACGGTGTCGTGGGACAGGCTGCCGCAGAGGATGACGGCCAGGATCGACCGGTCTTCCTTGATCCCGTCGACGAGTGCGTCGAGCGCAGCCGTGAATGTCTGGTAGATCGAGCCGTGCTGCATGCCGCGATGTGGGAGTGCGCAGAGAGTCTAACCGTACCACGGAGCCGGGACTCAGGACTCGGGACTGGGGACTCGGGACTGGGGACTGGGGGCTCGGGACTGGGGACTCGGGACTGGGGACTGGGGACTGGGGACTGGGGACTCGGGACTGGGGACTCGGGAC
>Ga0209640_10000819_pt1 | contig 24976 bp, 16 predicted proteins | sample RifCSP10_1_FD_184018 | JGI IMG/M metagenome (GOLD analysis project Ga0209640, IMG submission 184018) | Soil microbial communities from Rifle, Colorado - Rifle CSP2_sed 10_1 (SPAdes) (version 2) | ecosystem: Environmental > Terrestrial > Deep subsurface > Rock core/Sediment | place: Rifle... | reverse complement strand
TGAAAGAAAATTTATTAAGGAAATAATTTCTTTTGTATATCTAAAAAACTATGATTGGAGAAAGACTTTATGAATATTGCTTTCATTAGCCCCCCGTTCTTTCCTAAATATTCAAGGGGATCAAGGAGCCCGGCTGTTGCAAAAAGCGGAACGATATATTATCCTATCTGGCTTGCACTTGCAGCGGGTGTTGCAGAAAAGCATGGTCATACAATTATACTTATTGATTCACCTGCTGAACCAATCACTTCGGAAGAAACCTTTGAAAGGCTTTCTTCGTTTAACCCCGGTTTGGTTATCATTGATACTAGTACAGGTAGCATAAGCAGTGATATAAGATTTGCTGAAGAAACAAAAAGAAGATTCTATTCAGCTTTTGTATGTATGGTTGGTAATCATGTAACCGCTGTTGACAAAGAAACAATGCAGCAATCAGAATTTATTGATGCTGTTGCCCGAAATGAGTATGAAGCAACAATAGTTGATTTGGCTGAAAGATTAGAAAACAATGAATCGCTTGAAAATGTTCTTTCTCTTACCTGGCGAAAAGGTGATGAAATAATAGCCAATGGTCATCGTCCTGCTCTAACTCCCGAAGAACTGGATCGGATGCCTTTCGCAAGTGAAATATTTAAGAGATTTGTTAATTCAAGAAATTATTTCTTTGCTGCTGGCAGATATCCTCAAATGATGGTTTATACGGGAAGAGGCTGTCCTTACCTTTGCACATGGTGTATGTATCCGCAAAATTTTTATGGACATACTTATCGTCATCGTACACCTCAAAGCATTGCTGCCGAATTTAAATTCATTGAAGAAAATTTTCCAGAAGTAGTTGAAGTTACAATCGAAGATGATACTTTTACAGTTTATAAGAAACATACTATAGAAATTTGTAAGGCTTTAATTGCTCAGAAGAATAAACTCACCTGGACTTGTAATGCCCGCGCTGATCTTGATGAAGAAACAATGCGCTGGATGAAAAAAGCCAAGTGCCGATTATTAACGGTAGGGTTTGAAAGCGGCTCGAACGAAATTTTGAAACTGATGAAAAAAGGCATGAGAGTAGAGAGATTTACTGCTGCAGAGAATGCAAGAAAAACAGGTATATTGATTCACGGAACTTACATGATGGGCAACAGAGGGGAAACCCTTCAAACTATGCATGAAACATTAGAACTTGCAAAAAAACTTAACACGGACACTGCGCAGTTTTATCCATTAATGTTATATCCCGGTACAGAAGCTTACGATTGGGCAAAAAAGGAAGGACTTATTTCCGCAAAATCATGGGATGACTGGCTGACTCAGGATGGATTACACAATAATGTAGTAGGGACACATGATTTGACACCACAGGAAATTGTAGATTTCTGTAACTATGCAAGAAGGGAGTATTACTGGCGTCCTGCATATTTGTTAATGAAAATAAGAACAACTGTAATACATCCTACTGAATGGAGAAGAACGATAAAAGCATTTTTCAATTTTGCAAAGTATCTTTTTAATAAAGATAATAAGAAGTTTCAGAAGATATTTCATGAAAAAATTGAAAATTTGAAGAAAACAAGTCATAGAAATAATAACAGGAATACTCTTTCCCTTCAAAAGGATTCGGCCAGCCTTAATAAGGCTGAAATAAAAGCATAAACTGATTTTAATAGAATATATTTTGACCTGCCAACAAAAAGCAGGTTCAAAGCCGGCTTAGCTCCGGCTTTTTTATTTCATTAACTCAACAAAAAGTGCAATATTTGTATTATTAATTTTACTGTTTAAAATGAAAACTTATTAAAAGTCTCTATGATACTCTTGTTCATTTTATTTTTTTTACCATTATTATTATTTCTGCATTCATATATTTTTTATCCATTATCGATATGGACAATTTCTAAATTCAATGATAAAAAATATTCTAATGATGACAATTACCTGCCGGAGATATCTATTCTTATTTCAGCCTACAATGAGGAAAGAGTTATTGAGAATACAATAAGAACATTGATGAATTGTTTCTATCCCAAAGAAAAGCTACAAATAATAATAGGCTCGGATAATTCTGAAGATAAAACTGCTGAAATTCTGGAAAAATTATCTGAAGAGTTTAGTAATATTAAAGTCTTTATTTTTGACTGGCGCCGAGGAAAACCTCATGTTCTTAATGACCTTGTAAAAGCCGCTAAAGGAGAAATCTTAGTTTTTTGTGATGCAAATACACTGTATGAAAAAGAGGCTCTGATGAATCTGGTTAAAAATTATAGGGATGCCCGGGTTGGAGGTGTAAGCGGCAAACTGAAATTAAAAGATGTTGAGAAATCAAAAAAAGCAGGAAGCCAGGAAAAGAAATACTGGGATGCAGAAACCTGGATAAAAAAGCAGGAAGGTAAACTCGGTATATTAATCGGAGCTAACGGTGGAATTTATAGTATCAGAAAAGAATACTTTGAAGAAATCCCAACAAATCTACCTGTGATGGATGATTTTTACATTTCACTTAAAGTATTAGAAAAAAGAAAATCATTTTTATATATAAATGATGCAGTGGCAGAAGAAGAAACGGCTCCAACAATTAAAGCAGAATTTAACCGTAAAATCAGAAACAATTCTATTATGATGTCGTCAATAAAACCATTGAGATTATTGCTAAGTCCTAAGTTTGGTTTAATCGCATATGCATTTTGGTCACACAAGATTATAAGATGGTTTACGCCTATTCTTTTATTATCAATATTTTTTTCAAATGTGGTCTTATTAAATGCGAACTTCTTTTTTAATGTTTCCTTTTTAATCCAGTTGATATTTTATTTGTCGGCTGTTATAGGATACTTTTTGAAGAAATTAAACATTCAAATAACCCCATTACTAATGAGTTTCTATTTTTTGATGACAAATGTTGCATTATTTATCGGTCTGATGAAATTTCTTTTTGGTAGACAAACAGCTTTCTGGCAATCAACCCCACGTTAAAGATGGCTAAGAAATTAGAAAAAATATTAATTCTCGCTATAGATTTCCTCACTATCAATCTCGCCTGGATTTTATTCTTTGGGATTAGAGTTCAATCCGGTTGGTTTGCTCTAATCATTATGCCGGAATTTTTCATCCCGATGCTTGTTATCTATTTCTACTGGCTTATTATTTTTACTTTCGTTGGAATGTACCGCACCTGGTTTGCTGCTTCAAGGTTTGATGAAATTTCTACTTTATTTAAAGCTTCTTTTGTCGGAATATTTATTTTGTTTTTTCTGATATTCCTTGATGATTATACCCATAGTGTCTCTTCTGCCAACAGAATACTGATATTTATTTATTGGGGAATATTCCTGGGGCTTGTAAGCGGAGGAAGACTTTTTATCAGGAGTTTCCAGCGCAATTTGCTTATTCGCGGCATAGGTCGTAAAAATGTATTAATAGTAGGTTTTAATAGTAAAGCAAAGGAAGTACATGATCAGTTGCTTAAACACAAGGCTTTGGGGTTGGATGTTAAGGGATATGTATCATCAAACGGGGGGGGTAGTGCGGAGGATAACTATAAAGCTGTAAGTGTTATTGGTACAATTAGAGAAATTGAAAGACTTATTGATGAAACGAATGCACAGGAAATTATTTTAGCTCTGGAGAAAGATGATCAGGATATTTTAATACGGTTGATTTCAAAGTGCGATCAGAAAAATGTTAGAATAAAAATAGTTCCTGATCTTTATGAAATATTAAGCGGACAGGCTAAAACCTCCCAGATTTACGGGATGCCCCTGATTGATATAATGCCGCAGTTAATGCCCGAATGGGAAAAGAAATTAAAAAGGCTGTTCGATATTATAATCTCTCTTTTAATCTTAATAGTTACTTTACCAGTATGTATTATTTCAGCCATAGCAATAAAATTTGATTCAAAAGGACCTCTCTTTTTTAGACAGGAAAGATGCGGGCTAAACGGTAAATCATTTACTATTGTCAAATTCAGGTCGATGTTTAGTGATGCTGAAAAGTTATCCGGACCCGTTTGGTCTAAGAAAAATGATCCGAGGATAACAAGAGTTGGTAAATTTATAAGAAGAGTAAGGATAGATGAAATACCGCAAATGTACAATGTTCTTAAAGGGGAAATGAGCTTAGTGGGTCCCAGACCTGAAAGACCTTTTTTTGTTGAGAAGCTCGCAGACGAAATTCTTTACTATAAAAGAAGGCTTAAGGTAAGACCCGGAATAACGGGCTGGGCACAGGTTAAACATAAATATGATGAATCGTTAGAGGATGTGAAGATTAAATTAAGATACGATCTTTTCTATATTGAAAATATGTCGTTAAGAATGGATTTTAAGATAATACTTAGAACAATTTATATAGTTCTGTTCGGTAAAGGGCATTACAATTAATATTTTATTATAGAGACAAAATGGCTGAAAACAAATCGCTGGTAATTATTCCCACATATAATGAACTGGACAACATAAAAAAGTTAGTACCGGATATTCTTAACAGGTATGAAAATGTGGATATACTTGTTGTGGACGATAACTCTCCAGACGGTACGGGTAAATACATAGCGGAACTTTCTGAATCTGACAGTAGATTAAAATATATCCTTAGGGAACAAAAGATGGGGTTAGGTACCGCTTACATAGCAGGATTTAAATATGCACTACAAAATAGTTACGCTTACATTTTTGAGATGGATGCAGACTATTCTCACGATCCGCTTGAGATTGATAATTTTCATAAAGCAATCGAAGATAGTGATCTCGTACTTGGCAGCCGTTATCTGACGGGAGTGAATGTTGTTAACTGGCCTATGCGCAGGCTTTTGCTTAGTTATTTTGCAAATCTTTATACAAGAATTATTACCGGTCTTCCTGTTCACGATGCGACTGGCGGTTATAAATGTTTTAGAAGAGAGGTTCTCGAGGCAATTAATCTCGACAAAGTGAAATCTAACGGATATGCTTTCCAGATTGAAATGACATTTAAAGCCTGGAAGAAAGGATTCAGGATGAAAGAAATATCGATCATCTTTATAGACCGCATGAAGGGGAAATCGAAGATGTCCAGGAAAATTGTACGTGAGGCAATTTTCATGGTCTGGAAGTTAAGAGTGAATAGTTTTCTGGGAATTCTTTAGGAATAAGAGTGGATCTTTCTATAATCATAGTGAATTATAACGTTAAGGAATTCCTCCAGAATTTAATTTACTCTATTTATAAAGCCGGGGGGAAAATAAATTATGAGATAATAATTGTAGATAATGCCTCCGACGACGGAAGTGTTGAATTCCTCCGGGAAAAATTTCCGGATATAAAATTAATTATTAATGAAAAAAATCTTGGCTTTAGTAAAGCTAACAACATCTGTTTATCCATTGCCAAAGGGAAATATATTCTTCTCTTAAACCCCGATACGATAGTTCAGGAAGATACTTTCGAGAAAATGATTAAATTCTTTGAGCAAACTCCCGATGCCGGCATGGCAGGCTGCAAAATTCTCAACCCGGACGGAACTCTTCAGCTTGCCTGCAGAAGAAGCTTTCCGGGACCATGGACATCATTTTGCAAGGTGACTGGTTTAAGTAATCTTTTCCCAGGTAGTAAATTATTTGCAAGATACAATCTTACCTATCTTGATGAAAATCAAACATACGAAGTTGATGCTATATCAGGCTCTTTCATGATGCTGAAAAGGGAAACGTATGAAAAAGTCGGTAAGCTCGATGAACAATTTTTTATGTATGGTGAGGATCTTGATTGGTGTTATAGAGTACAAAAGGAAGGTTACAAAGTTTATTATGTTCACGATACTCAGATAATTCATTATAAAGGAGAAAGTACTAAAAGAAGCAGTATAGATGAAACAAAAATATTTTACAATGCCATGCATCTGTTTGTAAAAAAACACTTTGCAAGTTCAATGCTTGTTGAATTGATTTTGAGATCAGGTATCGGTTTCAGAAAGTTTTTTGCATTCCTTGGAAAAAGAAAACTTATTTTGTTCTCTGTTATAACCGATTTTATTCTTTTTAACTTTTCACTTTACATTGCAGAAAGATTTTATATTTATTTATCAGACTGGCCGGGCTTTCACGATTATCATCTGCCGATAATTTATACCGTTCCTGCACTCATTCATATTATCGTAGGATCTTCGTTCGGGGTTTACAAAAAAGATTCTCTCTCGGTTCTGAAAAATTTTGCAGCAATAATAGTTAGCTTTTTTATTTTGTCTTCCATCACTTTCTTTTTTAAAAACCTTGCGTACAGCAGGGCGGTTGTTATTATCACATATCTTTTACTATTCTTAACCTTAACTTTTTGGAGAACGATAGCAAAGCTTGTATTTAAAGTCGGTGCCGATAAATATGAAGTTGGCAAGAAAACTTTAATAGTGGGTCTCAACAATTATGTAATACAAATTGCAGATAAACTAAAATCTAAGAAGACGGATTTACATTCTGTAACAGGATTAATTGGCTTTTCAAACAAAGATATTGGGAAGAAAATCGGAGAGCTCGAAGTAATCGGAACTACAGATAACATTGAGAAAATAATTCGCGATAAGCAGGTTCATGAGGTGATATTTTCATCGCAGGAACTTTCTTACAACCAGATGATGAAAATAGTATCAAAATGCCAGGATGAAAATGTAGAGTTTAAGTTGATTGGGGATAATTTGGATTTCATCGTTGGTAAAACATCTGTTTCCATGCTCGACGATATACCATTAATACAAATCAGTTATAATATTTCAAACCCGTTACAAAAATTTATCAAATCGCTATTCGATTATTCTCAAGCGATAGCTGCTTTGTTTTTTATATATCCTTTCATATATTTCATTACGAAAGTAACTAAAAAGCAAACGGTTTTTAGGAATTTTATTCTCAGCGTCCCACATATTTTTACCGGGAAAGTCAGTTTCGTAGGACCCCAGAAAGCTGAAAGCAACGGCAACTTATATTTAGGAAAAAGAGGATTAACAGGTTTGTGGTATACTGAGAATACAGATGAACGTGATTACGAAAAGCTCAATATTTTTTACGCCAAGAATCAAAACATATGGCTCGACCTCGAAATATTGGGTAAGACACTAAATAAGATGTGGAACACCAGACCATAAGATGGCTAAAAATATACTAGATTTTGAAAAGCCAATTGTTGAGCTTGAAGCTAAGCTTGAGGAGATGAGAAAGTTTTCAGGTGATCTCGATATTGGAAAGGAAATCCAGAAGATTGAAGATAAGGTCAGGCAATTGAAAGAAACACTTTATAAAGATCTTACCCGCTGGCAAAGGGTACAGCTTGCCCGCCATCCCGACCGACCTTTTACACTCGATTATATTTATGAGATGACAAGTAATTTTATCGAGCTTCATGGAGACCGCAACTATAAGGATGATAAAGCGATTGTCGGCGGATTAGCTCAGTTAGATGAATATAAAATCGTAATAGTTGGGCATCAGAAAGGAAGAGATACCAAAAGTAATTTATTTAGAAACTTCGGCATGCCTAATCCCGAAGGTTACAGGAAAGCTCTTCGGCTGATGAAACTTGCTGAAAAATTTAACAGACCTGTCGTTACTTTGATAGATACACCCGGGGCTTACCCTGGTGTGGAAGCGGAAGAACGAGGACAAGCCGAAGCAATTGCAAGAAACTTATTTGAGATGAGCAGGTTAAAAGTGCCTATCATTGTTGTAATAATTGGCGAGGGGGCAAGCGGTGGTGCTCTTGGAATAGGTTTGGGCGACAGGATTTTGATGCTGGAGAATTGCTGGTATTCGGTAATCAGTCCCGAGTCATGCTCAAGTATTTTATGGAGAAGCTGGGATTATAAAGAGCAAGCAGCAGAAGCTTTAAAGCTTACAGCACCCGATCTTCTTGAGCAGGAAATAGTTGATCGTATTATACCTGAACCAATGGGGGGTGCACATAAAAATCATAAAGAGGCTGCTGCAATCTTAAAGAACGCTTTAAAAGAAGAATTGTCCCAGCTAATAAAAATTAAACCCGAAAAACTTGTTGAAACGCGGCGCGAGAAGTTTGGCAAAATGGGTGAGTTTATAGAATAAATTTATTCAGCTAAGGGGAAATAATGAAAAAAATATACTTTATTATTTTAATACTTTCGTTCTCTTCGGATTTACTACCACAATTGAAACTTTCTTATAATTCCAAAGATGTTATTGGAGAAAACAGGATTACAGGTTATGCTTTTGATACTGATTCTGTAAAAGTAGTTAGTCAGAAGTCTCCTGCATTAGCTTGTGTGTTATCACTTTTAGTCCCTGGTTTGGGGCAGGTTTACAATGGTGAAATAATTAAAGGATTATTATTTGCTACTGGTGTTGTGGCTGGTACATATTTACTTGTATTTAGTGGAGGAGATTTCGAACATGAATCTTCAACAAGTGAACCTTTATTTTATACAGGAATGATCGTTGCCGGGGTAAGTTATCTCTGGTCTATTATTGATGCACCTGTTTCAGCATCAAGAATAAATGAAGAGAGGAGACTTAACCTCTTAGGTGGAGAAATTGAATTACAGACTTGTTTTAGTAATAAAGACGTTCGTTTTTTTACAAGAATTTATTTTAATTGACTGAAACCCTTTTAACTGTTCATTCCCTTTCAGTCTAAACATTGTTGGAAATTATCTCTCTATTATCCTTCCTTTTTAATACATTTATAATTAAAAATTTTATAAATAGATAATGATTGAAAACAAAACGGAAATTCGTGTCCGCTATGCCGATACAGACCAGATGCACTTTGTATATAATGGAAAGTACCTTGAGTACTTTGAAGTAGGCAGAACTGAAATGCTGCGGGATATCGGGTTGCCTTATGATGTAATCGAAAAAGAAGGATTTCTACTTCCAGTACTTGAAGCGTATGTTAAATACAAGCTGCCTGCTTATTATGATGATGTTTTGGTAGTAAAGTCTTTTCTAAAAAAAAATCCTGATCTGAAAGTTCATATTGATTATGAAATACTTAGAAAAAGCAATACAGATTTAATAGCTGAAGGTTTTACTATTCATGCGTTTATCAACAAAAGAAATAAAAAAGTTACGCGACCTCCGGATTTTTTTATTAAGGCAATAAAGAAATTCTTCCCCGAAGTTTTATAATGATAGAAAAGATTAAAGAACTTTCAAAAGATACAGTTGTTTACGGCATAAGCACTATTGTTGGCAGGTTTCTTAATTTTATTTTAGTCCCCTTTTATACCAATATTTTTATTCCTGCAGATTACGGCGTTATTACAAACGTGTACGCATTTATAGCGATAATGAATATTATATTCATATACGGTATGGATGCGGCTTATCTCAAATTTTCTAAAGATAAAGAACTGGGAAGTGAAAAAGATAATTTTTCTACGCCATATTTCTCAGTTTTGATATTATCATTTGTCTTTTGTCTTTTCATTTTACTTTTAAGAAATGAAATTGGAAGCGAACTAGCAGTTCCCGCAAACTATAACTACCTGCTCATTTTAGTCTCTGCCATTCTTTTTACTGATTCAATTGCCGTATTGCCATTTATCAAACTAAGAATAGAAAGAAAAGCGAAGAAGTTTGCATTATTTAAGATTATTAATATTTCAATTAACGTTTTACTCAACCTTATTTTAATTCTGAAATATAAAATGGGAATCGAGGCTGTTTTTATCAGTAATCTTGCAGCATCTGCTTTTACATTTTTGTTGTTGATGCCTTCAGTTATTAATTCCCTAAAACTTTCTTTTAGTAAAAAAATATTTAACAGAATGTTAAAGTTCGGGCTGCCTTATCTTCCTGCCGGGTTAGCATCGATGATCATACAGGTTATTGACAGACCTATAATGGAACATCTCACCGATCTTAAGACTCTCGGAATTTACCAGGCAAATTATAAGCTTGGAATATTCATGATGCTGTTTGTCAGTATGTTTCAGTATGCCTGGCAGCCTTTCTTTATGCAGGAAGCCGGAGGTGCTGAAGCGAAAAAAGTTTTCTCGAAAGTTATGACTTACTTTACTCTTGCAGGCTCTGTAATTCTTGTTCTGCTTTCTTTATTTATAGATGACTTTGTAAAGTTTGAAATTTTTGGAAGGACAATAATCGGCTCTTCATATTGGAGTGGATTGAATATTGTTCCCGTAATCCTTTTAGCTTATTTATTTAACGGCTTGTACGTTGTTTTTACTGCCGGTATTTATATTAAAGAAAAAAGTATTTACGTCCCTGTTATTACAGGAATAGCGGCAGCAGTTAACATAATAATAAATTTTATTTTGATACCTGAAATGGGAATAATGGGAGCTGCATTAGCCACGCTCGCCAGCTATTTCGTTATGTCGGCAGGTTTATATTTGGTAACCCGGAAGTTTTACAAGATAGAATATGAAAAAAAGAAAATAGCATTAATATTTTTCTTTGTAATGATTACAGGGATTATATACTATGTTCTGTATTACAACGAACAATTATTTTTGATTTATAAGTTTCTGCTTCTTATTTTGTTCTTAGCTTCGATTTTATTTTTTATTGTTGATAAAGAAGAAAGAAAATTTTTAATTGATAAATTTGTAAGAAGGAATTGATTTTTAGAATGAATGGAATTGTCCCTGTTAAGATTAAGAGATTGAGCAATGAGTTTAATGATATTCCTCTTCCTTCATATTCAACAAGAGGAAGTTCGGGAGTAGATGTGAGAGCAGCGGTTAAAGAAGATGTGATTATTCCCAATGGTGAGCTAAGATTAATTCCCACCAATTTATCTGTTGAGATTCCCGAAGGTTATGAAATCCAGGTAAGACCGAGAAGCGGTCTTGCAGCAAATCATGGTATCAGCATATTGAATTCACCCGGTACGATTGATTCTGATTACCGTGGTGAGATAAAAATAATAGTAATGAATTTAGGTAGAGAGGAATTTAAAATTTCCCGTGGCGACAGGATTGCCCAGATGGTCGTTTCAAAAGTTTATAAAGCAGAGTTTCTTGTCTCAGAAGATCTTGAGGAAAGCATAAGGGGAAATGGCGGCTTTGGCCATACGGGCAGAACCTGACGACCAGGTTGTTCTTTAGTCGTTCCTTTCTTTCACGTACAGAATTAAGTTAGGACTGCTTGATGTCGGATTTTATTCATCTGCATAATCATTCCCATTATAGCCTTCAGGATGGCGCTTGTACTGTTGATGCGTTGATTGGTGCGGCAAAGAAAAATAATATGCATGCTGTTGCACTCACCGATCACGGTGTAATGTACGGCATTGCAGAATTCTATAAAACTGCTGTTAAAGAAGGCATAAAACCAATTGTAGGAATGGAAGCCTACGTTGTTAAAGAAGGCAGCAGGTTTGACAGGGGAAGCGCCGATAATATGAACGGCAGAAAAAAATCGAAACATTATAATCATCTTCTTCTGCTTGCAAAGAATAAACAGGGCTATAAAAACTTATCTAAACTTTCAACATTAGGACACACTGAAGGTTTCTACTATAAACCGAGAATCGATTTGGAATTGCTTAGGAAATATCACGAAGGCATAATTTGTACATCAGCCTGCCCTGCCGGAATCGTTTCTGTTCCTCTAATCAATAATGATTATGACAAGGCAAGAGCCGTTGCAAAAACTTATAAAGAAATTTTTGGCGATGATTTTTATCTCGAAATACAAAACCACGGAACAGATATTGAAAAACCTCTGCTCGAGGGAATCCCCAGGTTAGCTAAAGAGCTTGGAATAAAATTAGTCGCTACAAATGATTGCCATTATATAGAAGAAGAACATTCTATCGCTCACAATATCCTTTTGTTATTGTCTGATAAGAATGGTAGCGATTATAAAGATTTAAGATACGGTACTAAAGAAATATACTTCAAAACAGAAGAGCAGATGAAGAAGCTTTTCAAAAATTTTAAAGGCGCTATCGAAAATACTTTAGAGATTGAGTCGAAGATAAATTTAAATTTGGATTTTGAAGGACATCTCTTTCCACAATTCCCTATACCTAATGATTCGCCTACAAAAAATGCCGAAGAATACTTTGAACTTTTAACAAGAAAAGGATTTGAAAAAAAATTTCCAAAACAAACTTCAGAATTAATAGATCGTTTGGAGTTTGAAATCGATTCAATTAAAAAAATGGGTTTTGCCGGTTACTTCCTTATTGTTCAGGATTTCATTAATTCAGCAAAGGGAATGAACATTCCTGTTGGACCGGGAAGAGGCAGCGTGGCAGGCAGTCTTGTAGCTTTTGTTCTCGGTATAACAAATATAAATCCTTTGGAATATAATCTTCTTTTTGAACGCTTTCTGAATCCTGCACGAAAGTCTATGCCTGATATAGATGTTGACTTTGCAGACGATAAACGGGGAGATGTTATTGAGTATGTAAAAAATAAATATGGAAGCGAGTGCGTTAGTCAGATAATAACTTTTAACCGACTCTCGTCAAAAGCTGTAATACGCGATGTTGCCCGTGTATTAAAAATTCCTATCCCGACAGTTAATAAAATTACAAAGTTCATTCCCTCGAAATTCGGAAAAGTTTATACAATAGATCAGGCTCTTGCGGAAGTTCCGGAATTAAAATGGGTTAAAAATTCAGATGACCCGCAAATACAGGACTTAATTAAATATGCAAGAGTATTGGAGGGAATGAACAGGAATGCATCCAAGCATGCAGCAGGAATAGTTATTACCCCCAACGATGTTAGCGATTATGTTCCCCTTGCTACAGCAGTACAGCAAACAGATGTCGTTACTCAATTCAATATGAAGGAGATTGAAAATGCAGGTTTGCTAAAGATGGATTTTCTTGGCTTAAGAACGCTTACAATTATCCGGGATACTATTTCTTTAGTTGAGAAGAACAGAAATATAAAAGTTGATATTGAAAATATACCTCTTAATGACGAAAAGACTTTCCAGATTTTTTCAAAGGGGCAAACAACAGGCGTCTTCCAGTTTGAATCTTCCCCGATGAGAGAATATTTAAAAAAGTTAAAACCTACATGCCTCAGCGATCTTTCTGCAATGAATGCGCTTTATCGTCCTGGTCCAATGGAATTTATAGATGACTTCATAGACAGGAAGTTCGGCAGGAAAAAAGTGATTTATTTACATCCTGTACTGGAAACTATTTTAAAAGAAACCTACGGTATTATTGTTTACCAGGAACAAGTGATTCAGATAGCAAACAAAGTAGCAGGAATGAGCCTTGCAGAAGCCGATATATTAAGAAGAGCAATGGGCAAAAAAGATCTTGCTTCAATGAAAAATCAGAAAGTAATTTTTGTAGAAGGTGCTGTTAAAAATAATATTCCTAAAAGAACAGCAGAAGATATTTTTGATGCAATTAATAAGTTCGCGAATTACGGTTTCAACAAAAGTCACTCTGTCGCCTATAGTTATATAGCATACCAGACGGCTTATTTAAAAGCTCATTTTACTCCCGAGTTCCTCGCTGCTAACCTGACTAACGAGTTCGGCAACTCGAATAAAGTTGCAACTTTCCTTGAAGACTGTAGAAAATTGAAGATAGATATTTTGCCTGCAGATGTTAATAATCCTTCAGTCGATTTTGATGTTGATTCAGATAGCAAAATAAGATTCGGTATGTCTGCTATTAAAAATGTCGGCAAGACAGCAGTTGAAGAAATAATTAAGACTAAAGAAAAGCTTGGAAGAAACTTTAAAAGCATTTTTGATTTTTGTGCTAATGTAGATACGAGAATCGTAAATAAAAGAACACTTGAGAGTCTTGTTCTTGCAGGAGCGTTTGACTCAATAAATAAATACAGGGCAAAGCTGCTTGCAGTTGTTGAGCAGGCACTTGATATCGGCTCAAAAATTCAAAACTCAAAGCTTTCTTCCGAGAACAGTTTATTCGGAGGTACCGAGGAAATTAAGTTTTCGGAACCGCCTTTACCAAATATACAGCCGTGGACACCAAAGGAAAGGCTTGCAAGAGAAAGAGAAGTTACAGGCTTTTACGTTACCGGTCATCCTTTAAGTAAGTATGAAGTTGATTATAAATCTTTTACAACAATACATTTCGGAGAAACCGAGCAGCTCGAAGAGATGGATGTTGTAAAAGCTTGTGGAGTGATAACATCAGTTAAAACAAAAATTGATAAGCAGGGAAGGACTATGGCATTCTTTACTGTAGATGATTTTTCCGGTTCCTGCGAGGCGCTTATGTTTTCAAAAGTATATGAACAGTATGGTAAATATTTACATGTAGAAGAATGCGTATTTATTGTTGGAAAACCTGAAAGCAGCGGTGATGCAATCAAAATTCATATTGAAAAGCTGATTCCTATTGAAGAAGTAAGAGAAACTTATACTGAGAGTATTAAAATCTATCTTGATAAAGAAAAACACTCGCTCCAAAAAATTGTTGAACTAAAAAAAATACTTTCAAGATATAAAGGAAACATACCGGTATTTATCTCTTTAATAAACAATGGGTCAAGGGGAAGAAAGTTTAGTTTAAGGGAACTACGTGTAAAAGTAACAAATGATTTAATTACAGAACTTTCTGAATCTTTGGGAGAAGATTCACTAATACTTTACAGTAAGAGATAGTGAGTATTATTTGAATACCATCCGCCTATTTCGTATAATTTGCACTCGGAATTATATCGAATTAGAAAAATAATCTGATTATGAATAGAGAAGAAAATAAAAAATACTGGGCTTTGATTCTCGGAGCTTCCTCAGGCTTTGGCGAAGGAGTAGCACTTAAGCTTGCAGAAGATGGGTTCAACATTGCCGGAGTACATCTCGATAGGCAGACAACTATTCATAATGTAGATAGGATTGTTAAACAAATTGAATCATTTGGATCGCAGGCAAAGTTCTTTAACATTAATGCTGCTGATGATAAAAAACGATCTGAGGTTATTTCAGAACTTAAAAAAATGTCAGGCGGTCAACCTATAATTAAAGTGCTTCTGCACTCTTTGGCGTTCGGTACTTTAAGACCATTTACCGGTTTAAATAATGAGCAGCCGATTACAAAGGCGCAAATAGAAATGACACTGGATGTAATGGCTCATTCGATTGTTTACTGGACACAGGAATTAATCTCTGATAATCTTATTGCTAAAAAAGCCAGGATTTTTGCAATGACCAGCTCAGGAGGGCATTCGGTAATTCCTCATTATGGTGCTGTATCTGCTGCAAAAGCAGCAGTAGAATCTCATGTAAGACAATTAGCTTATGAACTTGGTCCAATGGATATAGCAGTTAACGCAATTATGGCTGGCGTAACTGATACACCGGCGCTTAGAAAAATTCCGGGAAATGAACCGATGATCCAGGTTGCTGAAAGAAAAAATCCAAGGAATAGGCTAACTACACCAGCAGATATTGCTAAGGTAATTTCTATACTCTGTATGGATGGAGGAGAATGGATTTCCGGTGGAATAATCAATGCCGATGGTGGAGAAGATATTGTTAATTTCGTCGGGCAGGGAAAAAAGGGTATTATATAATATATTATTAGATAGAAGGACAATGAAACCAGTTACACTTACAGACGATAACTTTGAAAAGGAAGTAATAAATTCAGACAAACCTGTTTTAATTGACTTTTGGGCAGTATGGTGTGGTCCCTGTAAAATTATTGCTCCGGTTGTGGAGGAACTAGCAGCAGAATATGAAGGAAAAGTTAAAGTTGGAAAACTTGATGTAGATGAAAATCAGCAGGCGTCAATTAAATATGGAGTCCGCAGTATTCCCACTTTATTAATATTTAAAAACGGGAAAGTTAAAGATACAATCATCGGGGCGGTTCCCAAGTCCCAGATTGTGCAGAAACTAAACGCAGCATTATGAAAACATTTCTTTAATTTCTTCAAAAAAAACAAGGGAGAACTTAGAACTAAAATGAAAAAAATACTTGTTACGGATGCTGTTGACAAAAAATGCGTTGGTATTTTGGAAGCAGCTGGTTGTGAAGTTAAATATCAGCCGGGGATGCCCCGAGATCTTATCGAAGCAGAAATAAATAATTATAATGGGTTGATTGTTAGGAGCGAAACTAAAGTTAATTCTGAATTGATATCGTTAATGAATAATATGGAGGTTATAGGCAGAGCCGGAACAGGGGTAGACAATATAGATGTAGAAGCTGCAACAAGAAAAGGAATTGTTGTAATGAATACTCCCGGAGGCAATACAATTTCAACAGCCGAACATACTATGGCTTTAATAGTTTCATTGTGCAGGAACATAGCCCAGGCTAATCAGTCTATGCGTTCCGGAAAATGGGATAAGAAATCATATAGAGGAACTGAGCTTCAGGATAAAACTCTTGGAGTAGTTGGTCTTGGAAGAATAGGCAGAGAAGTCGCTGTAAGGTCAAAGGCTTTTGAGATGAATGTTATAGCTTACGATCCTGTTGTCTCGGAAGAATTGGCACATAAAGTTGGAGTCACACTTGTTGATTTAAACACAATTTTTGAAAAGTCAGATATCATTACTTTTCATGTTCCGCTGAATGATGAAACGAGAAATATGATTTCTACAGAAACTCTTCAGAAGTGTAAGAACGGGGTAAAGATCATTAATTGTGCACGTGGTGGTATAATAAATGAAGAAGCATTATTAAACGGGTTGGAATCGGGAAAAGTTTCTGCGGCAGCATTAGATGTATATGAGAAAGAACCACCCGATCTGTCAGGAAAATTAATCCAGCATCCTAAGGTAGTTGCCACACCTCATCTCGGAGCTTCAACTGAAGAAGCCCAGGAAAAAGTTGCAGTTCAGATTGCAGAACAAATGGCAGGGCTTTTTCAAAAAGAATCTGTACGCGGCGTTGTTAATGCAGCTGCAATTGGTGCAGAAAGTAACGGTGAAATAGCACCGTATGTTAGGTTAGCCGAAAATATAGGAATACTTCATTCGCAATTAATCAGGGACCAGTTAAAACAGATTAACATAAACTTTAGTGGTGAACTACTTCATTCCGCATCTACTTTGCTTTCTACAGCCATGTTAAAAGGATTTCTTTCAAGAAGAGTGGCTGAAGTTGTAAACTTTATTAATGCGCCTTACCTTGCCAAAGAAATGGGAATAGTAGTTAACGAAATAAAGACCGGAGCCAATTCAAATTATACAAATCTCTTAACTGTGGATTGTGAAACCGATAAAGAAAATAAATCATTAGCCGGTACTGTCTTTGGTAATAATGAACTAAGAATTGTAAGTATAGATTCTTTCCACCTTGAATTAAAACCGGAAGGGCACATGCTTTTTTATTCTAATATAGATAAACCGGGTATGCTTGCAACTGTTGGAAAAATTTTAGCAGATGCAAACATTAATATTGCGGGTCTTTCTTTAGGGCGTCTGGAAGCGGGCAAAGAGGCGCTAACTGTTATTAATACAGACAGTGAGATAAATAAAAAAGTTGTGAAAGATATCCTGGCGATAAATGGCGTACATAAGGTATTAACGGTTAAAATTTAAGTTGAACGGGGGAAATCCCTTGACATTTTTCAAAAAAAGGTTTAATTCTCCATGAGAAAAATTAAGGCTTTTTAACACTTGACATACAATTATTGGTATAGTAACTTAAATATCGTTATACAAATCAACAATAATTAAAAGGAGAGCACTATGCTTAAAAGATCATTTACTGTTTTTTTTCTTTTGCTGGCATGTAGCCTGATGGTTTTTGCTCAGAATAAAGTAGTCTTAAAACCAATTGGGTCAACATACATCAGCAAAAGTGGTCATGCCCCCGAATTCACAGTTGTTCGCAATACTAAAGGAACTACTACCGTTCAGAATAAAATTGCCCCTCCGCCGATGAAGTTTAATAATGTCCAGGGAACTCTCGATACTCTAAGTTATCGCGACTCTTACGGAACAGTTGATAACTGGAATACAAACTTTGTTACTTACGGTGGTGATGTTGAAATATGCTGGTTTGAAGCTCCTGCGGATTTAACAATAAAGGCAATTGGTGCTACCTTCTCTAGTAATGGTGCAGCTGATGCAGGCGATGATGTACAGGGAAGTTTTAAAATATACAAAGTTGGAAATGGAATAACCGCAGATGACTTGTCAAATGTTGGTCCTGCAGCAAGAAAGCAAGGTACTTTTGTTAATTCAAGCGCTTCTTTGGGTTATGTGGCGTTTGAAGACGAATCCGATGGGAGTGGTTATATAAATAGTGGTAATCTTGCTGCATTTCCATTTGCTGAAGATATATGGAGCGATGTCGGTTTCGGTTATCCTTTAACACCTGCAACTTCTCCTTCTACTGATCCGGTTTTGGAAATGGTTGCAACAATGGAATTTGGTTTTGAACCGACCCTTCTTAGAGGAGAAATATTTGGAGTAGTCTTTAAGAACGAAAATCCGGACCTCGGTAACACTGCTCAACAGATAGGAATCTGGTCGTACGCAATAAGTGGCAACCCTTCTCCATATAGCTGGAAGTTTTATGCTACAGGTCGTACCACTGGTGATTCTTCAACTGCTTACTGGTACTCGAGAGAGTATATCTGGGGAATGGCAGCTGTTGTTGACTTAACAGGTGACAGACCTCCGGTTATATCTAATGTTACTTCGTTAGGTACTACCTTATCTAATGCAGACCGCGAAGTTAGTGCAACTATTACAGATGATAATCCTTCGGGTTCTACAGCAGGTGGAGTCACTGCTGCTACTTTACAATGGAGTACAGACGGTGGAACAACCTGGAATGACATTGCTATGTCGAATACAGGTGATGTTTATAGCGGAATGGTGCCCGGACAAGCAGCCGGTGCAAATGTTTCTTACCGAATAGTTGCTACTGATGATAACACTAATTCTAGTACGTCTCCTCCAAACTCATACAAAATATTTATAAAAGTAAATGATGTTCTGTTTCTTTATAATACAGGTGACTATACCACAAATACAGCAAAAAGACTTTATATAGGTAGTGGTAACGATCCTGATAACAGTTATATAATTAATCCTGTTAAAAATGATGTATGGTTAGCTTCGGATGGTACGTCGGAAGCTGCAGACGTAATGTCGTTATATAATTATGTTGTTGAAGTTAGCGGTTCATTTCCGGATGCTGATTTTTCTGATGCTGTGAAAGCATATTTAGCTGCGGCTACTGCTGGTAACACACGTAATTATTTCCTTTCCGCCCAGGATTATGGGTGTTATATAACGGGCGATTGCAGTAATATCACTTTTGCTGCAGGCGATTTCCAGTATGACTATTTGGGTGTTGGGACTTTAGGACCACAGGATCTTCCAGGTGCTATAGTTGGATTAACAGGAGTTTCCGGCGATCCTCTCAGTGGCTGGGCAGCTGATTATGCAACTACAAATAGTGTCGGTTATTATTATGACCCAAGTTATGAACTTGGATTTACAAGTTATATTGATGCTTTAACCCCCACTTCAGGTGCTACTGCTACGTTTATGAGTGATGGACAGGTTGTTGGTGTTCGAAACGAAGGTGACAATTGGAAAACTGGATTTATAACTTTTGATTATGCTGCATCCAACTTCAGATCAGACACGTCGGCAGCAGGACACGATGATGCAGGTTATGCTTGGGGTATTACAGTAGGTAACCAGGCACTTGCTTTCTTGGAGTGGGCTGGATATGTAGTAGACGTAAAACCTGTTAAAGGAGCTACTCCTACAGCTTACAGCTTACGCCAAAATTATCCGAATCCCTTCAACCCTACTACGTTAATCAACTACAGTATTCCTAATGCAGGGAACGTTGTATTAAGTGTATATGACGTATTAGGCAGTAAAGTAACAGACCTAGTAAATACATTTCAGCAAGCGGGCAGCTTTAACGTTACGTGGGATGGAACCAATCAGTATGGTACAAAAGTTACGAGCGGGACATACTTCTATCAGTTGAAAACTGATAATGGTTTCGTTGAAACGAAGAAAATGATCTTATTGAAGTAATCACTATTGGATAGTGATCGATTTAGTATGGACTCCTTGAAAAAAGGAGTCCATATATATTTATTATAAAACATTTTTGTTGAAGTTGCACTTGGTATAACAAATCCCTATTCAAGATCAGGAGTTATACATTTGTGTTACTTCACCGCAAATGAAATGTGAAATATTTATAGTGAGGAATGAGATGAAAAAAAAATTTACCATTTACACGCTGCTGTCTGTTCTCTTTCTTTCGATGCCAAGCCTTTTGGCACAGACGGGTGTCGGTAAACTTGCTGGAAAAATTCTGGATGCCGATACAGAAGAACCACTCATAGGGGCAAATATAGTTATTCTTAATACCGACTTAGGTAGTGCGACAAATGTTGAGGGAGAATATTTTATTTTAAATATTATTCCCGGTACTTACACTGTCAAAGTTAGCTATGTTGGTTATGGTGAAAAGGAAATTCAGGAAGTTAGGATAGTTGCGGGTGTTACCTATGAGCTTAATGTCGAGTTAAATCCAGGAATTGAATTGGTTGAGGTTATAGTAACCGATAAAAAATTATTTGAAGAAAAGGCTACCAATACTGTAAAGGTACTTGATTCGGATCAAATAACCCATTTGCCTGTTAGGGGTATTGAACAGTTAGCTTCACTTCAGGCAGGTGTTGTAATAGCAGAAGGCAGTGGCGGCACCGGTGGAAATGCTGCCATAAATGTACGAGGTGGAAGAGGCGGCGAAGTTGTGTACGTGGTCGATGGAGTTGTTCAGAATGACGCATTGTGGGGACAGAATTTTTCACAGGTTAGTAATTCATCTATCGAACAGTTATCATTCCAGGTTGGAGGCTTTGAGGCAAAATATGGACAATCCCAATCGGGTATAGTTAGCGTAACAACCAAATCCGGAGCGGCACATTATTCAGTCTATGCAGATGCTTTGACCTCCACTTTTACTGATGATTATGGATATAATCTTTATTCCGCTAATATAAGCGGACCCATTATCCCGGGAGAGAATGATCATACTTTTTTCCTTTCTGCGGAAAGAGGCTGGTTTTTAGATGGCGATCCATCTGCTATTGGAGTTAGTTTTCCATCAACAGGATATTCATCTACCACGAATCCCGGAAACTCAGAAGGAGTATGGAGATACAATGGAAAGATTACATCTAATTTAGGAAATCAGTTTGTGCTCAGGTTAAGTGCAAACTTTAATAGAAGAGATTACAGGGCTAATAGATATGGAGGTCCTAATTCATGGAATGTGGACTACAGTTTTTATAAAAATAATCCTGAACATGTCGGCTTAAGACAGAGAGATAATCTCTCCTTAACTGCAAAGTTATCACAAAATATTGGTACAAGTTCATTTTATGATATTACCTTAGGATACAAATCGTATTCTGAAGAGCAAGGCGACGGTGTGTTCTTCGATAGACTTGAAGAATATGGCGATACCCTTTATAATTCATTAATACCTGCTCAAGGTGATCAATCGGCATTAGATTATGACAAAGTGGGAATTTTCGCTGCGAAAGGATATGTAGATAATTTTTACAGGAAAATGGGTAATGAAACTTATTCTGCAGATATCAGTTTTACTTCTCAGTTGGAATCACATCTGTTGGAGTTCGGCGGAGGATTCAAATATAATTTAATGCGATATTATTCATTATTACCTGTTAGGCTTGCTTATCGTAATCGGGATTATGTTGATGCTAATGGTAATTTAATCCCGGCTTTAAGTCGTGAACAGAGATATGCAGATAGACATCCAAACCGATGGGGTTATGATTTATTTGGTAATGAGATTGGATCAAGCGATTCGTTGGGAGCCGAAACTCCTATGCTGGCTTATGGATACATTCAAGATAGATTTGAGCTGGAAGACATTGTATTAAATTTAGGTATCAGGTTTGATTATTGGGCATCGCGTTCAAAAGTTTTAAAAGATCCTACATTACCTTATGCAGGTGGGTCAAATCCTAATGATTTTGATGAAGGTGATTTCAATACAAAGGATCCTGAATTTTATATATCTCCAAGAATCGGGCTTGGTTTTCCTGTAACTGCTTCTACGGTTTTTCATGCTCAGTATGGAAGATTTATTCAGGAACCAAGATTATTAGATGCATTTTTATTTCAGTCTCAGCTTTATAGTATAACATTCGATAATAATTTCCCGTTCAACAACGGAGAAATTACCAGTGAAAAAACGACACAATATGAAATCGGACTTAGGCAGGTTCTTGGTAACAATGCCGCTGCATTGAATATTACGGGATTCTATAAAAACACCGAGGGATTATCTAACCTGGAAGCTTATTATTTTTATCGTGAAGAAGGTGGGGAGAGATTAATCATATTCGGACCTACAAACGCCGATTTTGGAACCGTAAAGGGTTTAGCTTTTACAGTTGATGTACCGAAATTAAGTTATTTTTCACTTTCTGTTAATTATACTTTTTCTTTGGCAGAAGGAACAGGTTCCTCACAAATATCTTCTTATACAGCCGCTTTCAGAAATGATGCCGGTGAAACTCCTAAAGTTATAGCCCCGCTCGATTATGATCAAAGGCATACAGGAGTAATTAATCTGAATTTCTTTGTGCCGTCAGGCGAGTTGGGAATTTTAGAATTAACGGGCCTGAATTTGCTCTTTTCATTCAACAGCGGAAGACCATATACACCTCTTGCTGAACAAGACCTTACTGTAAATTATACAAATTTTGGTAACGCAACAGGGTATGTAAATTCTGCTTACGGTCCCGGAAGTTTCCGAATCGATATGAAGCTTGAAAAATCATTCAAGTTTGGCAGTGCTTTAATTACACCTTACTTGTGGGTGGAAAACCTGCTTGATGCAGATAATGTGGTTGCAGTATGGCGTTCTACTGGTTCAGCAACTACCACAGGATTCCTTGAGTCAGGTAATTCCAAAGTGCTCGGCAAAGATGAAAAATGGAAACAAGACTATATGAGTCTTGAGAGAGACCCGGCAAACTTCGGAATTCCGAGATTAATTAAACTCGGATTTAAAGTTAATTTTTCAAACTTATAATTAGTTGATATTTATATGTATCAATAAAGAGGATATTAGAATGTCTGTAAAAATAAAACATAAAATATTTTCGGGATTAATAATTTTTGCTTCAATTGCCTTTTTAGCTTTTTCATCAAACAACAGCGATAAAAAAGGCAGATTGGACAAGCCTGGAGATGTTAACGCAGCAGGAAGTGCTTACACATTAAGAATTAACAAATTGCACTTACCTCTCAATAACATAGGAGTTCTTGCAAATGTTTCCTTCGAGGGTCTTGGAGAAGGACAATATGATGGGAAGGGAGTTCTTTTTAGTGGTGGGTTTATGATGAGCGGGAAAAATGGCGGCTTGCTATGGTCTAATGGCGTAGCTACGGCTTCCAGAATTTCCGATTATGTGGCAGGTGAAGTAGGTATGGATCGAAATGATCCCAAGACGCATTTGTACGTTGTCAATTCACAGGATGAACCATTTGGGACGTCTTGGCAGGAGTGGCAGGATGCCGTATCTATGGGCGCTTATTTTTACGATGGCGATGGTGACGGAGCTTATAACCCCGTAGATAAAAACGGTAACGGTGAATGGGATGAAGACGAGGATATGCCCGATCTTTTAGGAGATGAAACAATCTGGTGTGTTTATAACGATGGTTTGGAAAGATCTACGAGAGCATTCACAGACCAGGATCCGCAAGGAATAGAAATAAGACAAACAATATGGGGATATGCAACATCGGGCGATCTTGGAAACATAGTTTTCGTTAGGTATTCGATAAATAATGCCGGTACTGTCGCTGATGTTTATGATTCGGTTTATTTTAGCGTTTGGGATGATGTCGATCTTGGCGGAAGCGATGGTTACGTTGATGATATCATAGGGTGCGATACAACTTTAAATGCCGGCTTTACTTATAATGATGGACCTGACGCGACATTTGGGGCAGATCCTCCCTGTTTTCTTGTAGACTTCTTCCAGGGTCCATGGTTAGAAACAGGCAATCCGGAAGATTTGGCTTTTAATACTAAAGGTCCCCTATTAGGTATTGACACAGTAGTCGGGGCATTAAATCTTCGTCAAACGTCATTTGTACATTATGAACAAGGTGTTGGAGACCCCGATAATGCACAACAGTTGAGAAATTTTCTTCTTGGGAAAACTCAAAATGGAGCAAATAATAATCCATGTGCTACACCTGATTTGGGTGATGCATTTGGTACTGTACTGGGTGGTGTTGATTGCTCAACTATCCCACCTGAATTTATGTATTCCGGCGATCCGGTAGCGCAGATAGGATGGATAAATAATTATCCTACTGATCAAAGACAATTATTAAATACAGGTCCCTTTCTTCTTGAAAAAGACAAACCGGTTGATATAGTTGCAGCGTATGTTGTTGGTCGCTCAACATCAGCCCTCAATTCTGTTGTTAAAGCAAAACAACTCGACCGTGCAGCTCAGTTTGTTTTTGATAATAACTTCAATTTTCCCGCACCGCCTCCTGCTGTTCGACCTGTAATTAAAACTACTGATAACACAATTGAATTGGTTTGGGAAACAAAATCGCACCTGGATTATGAGAAAGTTGGTAGAGGCTTCGATATGGTGTTTGAAAGTTATGAAGTGTATATGCACCAGACAAATTCGTTATCCGAGCAGGAGGGTGGTAGAACCAATACATTGCTAATAGCAAGCTATGATGTGGCTAATGATCTCACCAAGGTTATTTACGAAGATCCCGTTTCTTTAGAAAGAACCATCGTTTATAACGGAGGTACGCAGCTTGATTCTGCCACTTATGTAAGTGCGAAAACAGGTAGGATTAAGTTAACAATTACTACCGACCCATTTACGAATGGACCTCTTATTAAAGGTAAGCCCTATTTCATTTCGATTGTTCCAACAGCATATAACCGGGATGAAATAGTGAAACTCGATGCATTAGGTAATTATCTTATCCCCAGTACAGCAGCGGTTGGAAACATTGCAGGTTTGCCTGTCATTTTAAATGATG
>Ga0209640_10000818_pt1 | contig 24999 bp, 27 predicted proteins | sample RifCSP10_1_FD_184018 | JGI IMG/M metagenome (GOLD analysis project Ga0209640, IMG submission 184018) | Soil microbial communities from Rifle, Colorado - Rifle CSP2_sed 10_1 (SPAdes) (version 2) | ecosystem: Environmental > Terrestrial > Deep subsurface > Rock core/Sediment | place: Rifle... | reverse complement strand
CGAGCCCGTCGATGTCGCGCAGTGTGACGACGGCGCGCTGATTTGGTGGAAGTTCCGCCAGGGCGGCCTCGAGCCCGGCTCGGGCCTCGGCGCTCATCAGAAGCCTTTCAGGCGAGTGATCGTCCCACTTGGCAGGGGCAGCAGTCCAGGACCCGTCAGCCCTGAACCGCGCCGGGTCCACTGATGGCTCGTCGCTCTCCGGATCGACGAGCGCCGAAAACGGTATCGAGCGGCGCTCACGGGCGCCTCGAGTCTTGGCCTTGTGCGTTAGGATACTGAAGATCCAGGTTTTCAGCGACGACCGGCCCTCGAAGGACTTCAGCCCGTTGAGGACACCAACCCAGGTATCCTGCACGACGTCTTCTGCCACCGCTTGATCCCCGACAAACACTCGCGCCAGTCTGGTCAGCGCGCCGTGGTATCGGTCGACCAGGGCCTCGAAGGCGGCTTCTTCCCTCTTCAGGAGTCTCGCCACCAGCGCCAGGTCATCGGCTGAGGCGCGGACCGCTCGGGCATCGAGGGGGTCTTGGTTGCGGTCGGGCGAAGGCTCCAGCAAATTGGAGGTCACCGGCGGGTGGCGAGCCGGCGTCTGACGGCGCGCTCGATGAGGTGATCCAGCGAGAAGACGCCTGGGCCGCGAGTCAGCACGAGGACGAGAATCGAGCCCCACACCAGGTGGTCGTTGTACGCGTTGGGATAAACGAACGTCTGGATGACCGCGATCATGCCGAGAAGCGGAATCGTGGCCAGCCGTGTCGCCAGGCCCAAGAACAGGAAGATCGGGATTGTCAACTCCTGGATCATCGCCATTCGAGCGGCAATGGCGGGGTCGAGCAGCGGCACTTTGTACTCATCGCGGAACAGCAGGACCGCGAATTCCCACGAGTTGTACTTCAGCAGGCCAGCCTTGAAGAACACCGCGCCGACGCCAATGCGGCCGGCCAACTGAATGATGGACAGCGGAAACCGCGCCAACAGCGGCCGCAGACTGTCGAACCAGGCGATGCCTGTGACGGATGCCTGGAAGGGGGTGACAGCCGCTTCATTCATTCGACACCTTCCGCGGGTCGAGCCTCGATCGTCGCGACCAAGCGCTCGTCCAGGAGATGGAGCAGGGCCAGGCCCGGGTCGAAGGCTGAATCAACCTCGATCGCTGACATGGCGGCGTCACCAAGCCACTGGCCGCCGGCCAGGGCCGCGCGAAAGGCGAAGTCGGCCCGGGCCAGGCGGTTCATCCAAAGCTCGCCGCGACAGCCGCGAAGCTCCAGCCACACGTCGCCGGGTTCGAGCATGAACTGATCGGGGGCCTTGTCAGTCAGGTACAGGGACATCAGCTCGTCGATGGCCCACTGCGCGCGCAGCAACTGGACGCCAGGTTGGAGCGTGATTCTCGAATCCGTGAGCGCTCCAGGGTCAAAGGCCGTCAGGTCCCCCGTCGTCGGGCCGGGGACGTCGACGGCTAGCGAGAGACGGCCCAGGTGCCATTCCAGCTCCGCGAACTGACCCAGATACGGGACGTCGCCCGTGAGCGCCTGCGCACCCAGGAAGGCCGGGAACTCCTCACCGTATTCGGCGATACACGGTCGCGTCGGCGGACGCTGGCGGACGAACTGCTGCGCGGCGTTCCGAACGAACGCCGATCCCACAAGCCAGACGGTCGCCGGAAAGCGGTCGAGCAGTGCCGTCGCAAGGCTGGAAGCGTAGTGCCGCTGATGAATCGCCAGTCGCTTCCGGCCGTCGGAGCCACCAAGCAGCAGTGGCTCCAGCTCCGACGCATCGCCCGACAGGAGAGCGCGGCGAACGTCCGCCTGGAGATCAGCCAGCGCCGGCATCGACTGCCTCCAGCGCTGTCGCGCGCACGGCGTCGGCACGTCGCGCTTCGTCAATGAGCATCGCGAGCGCCGGGATGTCGTTGTCCCACTCCAGGATCGTCGGCTTCGGACCAAACCGCCGAACCGCGTGCGCGTAGAGGCCCCACACGGGCGCCGCCACGGACGAGGCATGCGTGTCGACGAGAAGCGTGCCGCCGGCATTCGCCTCGTCCTCTTCCGGGGTGAATCCCCCGAGGTGGAACTCGCTGACGGCGGTCTCCGGCAGACCATCGATGAACTCGTACGGGTCGTAGCCCATGTTGTGGCCACTCAGGTACACGTTGCTCACATCGCACAGCAACTGGCATCCCGTTCGACGGACGAGCTCGTTCAGAAACTCCAGCTCCGTCATCGTCGACGCGCTGAATCGCACGTACGTCGAGGGGTTCTCAATCACGTACGCCCGCCCGAGGCCGTCCTGGACCTCCTCGAGGTGGGCGATGACCGTTCGCAGAGATTCTTCGTCGTACGGCAACGGCAAGAGGTCGTTCAGATACGCCCCTTGATTCGTAGACCAGGCCAGGTGGCCGGACACCAGAACAGGATCAATCGCGTCGATCAACTGACGCAGCCGGCGGAGATGTGAGCGGTCGATCCCGTCAACGCTGCCGATGGAGATGCCGACGGTGTGCACCGACAGCGGATAGTGACCCGAAAGCTCGGTGAGCATCTCCATCGCGTGCGGATTCGCCAGGAAATTCTCCGGATGCGCTTCGAGCCACCCGACAGGTGGGCGGGTGGCCACCACCTCCGCCAGGTGCGGCAGTCTGAGGCCGATGCCCGCCGTCCCGGGCAGTCGACGTGTCGGCCTCGTTCCAGGGTCCCCACCCGGCTTGCTGTGCCAAGTCGAGTTGGCATGAGTGGTGGCCACCACAGTTCCTCCTCGTCAGGCCTTCGCCGTCAGGCTGCCGCCGACGATCCGCTCGCAGTAGCCCGCGGGGACGTAGATCCAGGCCCGCGGGTCGGCATTCACCTTCGATGTGCCGCCGCAGGAGTTGTTGCCGGTCGAGGCGCAGTCGTTGCTTCCGGCCTTGGCGATCCCGTAACACCTTTCTGCTTTGAAGTTGCTGGGCGTCGGTACCGGCTTCTGTGCCGACAGCAGAGCCGGCGCCGCCACGGCGGCGGCAAGTGCGGATGCGATGAGGTAACGCTTGTTCATGGTCTGTCCTCCATTACGGTGGTTGCTGCAGGTGTCATCTCCCGATCGCATCAGCGCTCGGAATGTGCATGCGGAGAAGTTCGGAGGACAGGGCCAAAAGGTTACAGTGGAGAGAATTGGATCCCCGTTCTGCCGTGGCTGCCGGTCATTGTCCGGACGTCGAGGTAACCTTTTCGGAATCCCCGGCGAAGTTCAGAGAGACGACGGGTGCGAGTCCCGCGTTGAGAGAGGCGATGGCCACGCTGTCTCCCGGGCAACGTGATGCCATCGAGTTGCTCAAGCTACGCGAGCTGTCCTTGAAGGAGGCAGCAGAGGCCACAGGCCTGAGCGTTGGGGCACTGAAGGTTGCCACGCACCGGGCGATGGCGGCGCTTCGTCGTAAGCTGGCCCGGAACAGCCATGGACACTGACCGGTTGATTCGCTCGCTCGCCGAGAGCGTCGAGCCCGTGACGCCACTGCGCCGGCCGCTGCTCCGCACGGCGGCCTGGATGGCGATCGCGGTGGTCTATCTGGCCGTGCTGGTCACGGTGATGTCACCGCGAGAGGATCTCGGTCGGAGGATGCAGGAGCCACGGTTCCTGATCGAGCAGACGGCGGCACTCTTCACGGGACTCACCGCTGCGGCGGCCGCATTCGCGACTGTGGTCCCGGGATACCCCCGCCGTGTGTTGCTTCTGCCACTCCTGCCGCTCTCGGCATGGGTCGGGACCGTGACCATTGCCGCACTTGGGGAGTACACGACGTCTGGCGCCAGTGTTCTCACGTGGCAGCTCGATTGGGCCTGCGTCAGAACGATTCTTGCCGGAGCCTCAGTGCCCGGAATCGCCATGGGACTGATGTCGCGTCGCGGTGCCCCGGTGACGCCGCGCCTCAGCGCGGCGTGTGGAGCGCTGGCCGCCGCCGGACTCGGCAATCTCGGGGTGTGCCTCTTTCACCCCCACAGCTCTGACCTGATCCTGCTGTTCTGGCACTGCGGTACCGTTCTCGCGCTCACCGCGCTCGCGGGATTGGCAGGCGCGCAGCTCCTGAAGTGGCCGGCCAGCCGCGTGCTGCTCCAGCGCTAGCGCTCGAGCTCGGCACGGACACGAAAATCCGACTGCGTTCGTAAACCTGGGGAGGCGGATCCCAAACTGCGAGCTGGCCCACACTCCTCCGTATTCCTATCCCCGGCAACCGTGCCATTGCCCCTGGCAGGTCGTAGTATTGCAGGTGCTGGCCTGGCCACGGCCGCTACGACAGAGCGTAATCAGAGACGCCACGCAATCGGGGCATCCCGGCTGCGCGTGGCCATTCAATTGCTGAGTGCGGCGATGACACGAGGCGACGGCATGCGGGACCAGGTTGACGGGACGACGATTCTCAGGGCTCCGGCGAGCGTCGTCGAGCGCACGCGCGGAGCATTGATTGCGATCGATCCCGCCTCGCCCAATTGGATCGCCACCGACACGCGCGGCATCGACATCCTCCGCCGATTGGACGGGCGCACGCCGCTGAGTGATGTGACGCGCGCCTATGCCGCTCAGGCGGGCCTCGACATGACCCGCGCGTGGCTCGACGTCGAGACGTTTGCGCGTGACGCGCTGCGTCAGGGATTCGTCTCAACTGACGGCGCCGTCCCCCTACCTTACCTTGGTCGTGCGTCCTACCTGCGGACCGACCGGCTGCACGAGTTCTGGATCCAGGCCAACGACTTCTGCAATCTGGCATGCGAGCACTGCCTGGTGTCGTCCGGTCCGCAGCGGGCGCAGGGACTCGAGAGGGCGATCGTGCTCGGTGCGATCGATCAAGCCGCCGCCCTCGGGACGGAGCGCTTCTTCCTCACCGGCGGGGAGCCGCTGGCGCGTCCCGATGCTCTCGAGTTGATCCAACACATCGTCCACACGCATGACCGCGAGCTCGTGCTGATGACCAACGGCACGCTGTTGAAGGGCGAGCGCCTGTCCGCCCTGGCAGCCTTGCCGGCCGAGCGGGTGCGCGTGCAGGTCAGCCTCGACGGCGCCTCTCCCGACGTGAACGACCCGGTGCGCGGGGCGGGAAGCTTCGAGCGGATTGTCGATGGCATCCGCGCGGCCGTCGATGCCGGTGTGCGCACGACCATCACGATGACGCTGCTTCGGCACAACCTGAGCGACGCATCGGCCGTCGTGGCGCTCGCGGCCGAGCTCGGCGTGTCGAACGTGCACCTGCTCTGGCCGCATCGCCGCGGCCGGTTGCTGACGGGGCCATTCGCTGATCTCCCGGCGGCAGCCGACATTGTGGACTGTGTCCGTGCCGCGCGGGACGTCGCACGGGAGCGTGGCGTCACGATTGACAACGTCGAGGAGCTTCGACTGCGCTTCGACGGTCTGCGTGGCGTCAAGAACGATCTGGCCGGCGCAGGGTGGACGAGTCTCTGTCTCTACACGGATGGCGGCATCTATCCGTCGGCCTCGATGGCGGGCGTCGCCGAGCTGCATTGCGGCAGCGTCCTCGAGCAGCCGCTCGAGGCCATCTGGAAGGAAAGTGCCACGCTTCGCGAGCTGCGGGGCACGACCGTCGATCAGAAGGTGCACTGCCGCACCTGCCACCTGAAGTTCCTGTGCGGCGGCGGCGACATCGAGCACGGCTACTGGGCGTCCGGTGGATCGACGGGGCACGGCAGCTTCACCGGTCACGACCCGTACTGCGATGTGTACCGCGCCCTTGCGGCTGACGTCTTCGCGGATCTGGCCGACGAGGGCCGGGCCACTGTGCAACCGCGGTCGGGTTTCGATCGCCCGGTCGTGTTTCGTGCAATGGGGGAGCGAACGGTGCACGACGAGCAGACCATCGTGCGGACGACGCACTCCGCGTGCGTCCTGTCCGAAGAGGTGGCGGATCGCTCGCGCGCGACCGTGCGGGAGTTCTACGGCCAAGCGGCCGAAGAGCCGCAGGCGGAGCTGTGCTGTCCGGTGAGACCCGACCCGGAAGATCTCGCACACATCCCAGAGGAAGTCGTGGCGCGCTTCTACGGATGCGGCAGCCCGGTGTCGGCGGCAGCGCCTCAGGCCGGGGAGACCTTGATCGATCTCGGATCCGGCGCCGGCATCGACTGCTTCATCGCGTCTCGTCGAGTCGGCCGCGACGGGCGGATCTTCGGCGTGGACATGACCGACCAGATGCTGGCGGTGGCTCGTGAGTGTCAGGCGAAAGTCGTCGAAGCACTCGGGTACGACAACGTCGAGTTCCGACGCGGCCTTCTCGAACGCATTCCCCTGGATGACGGCGCGGCGGACATCGTGACCTCGAACTGCGTCATCAACTTGTCCCCGGACAAGCCGGCGGTATTTCGCGAAATCTGGCGTGTGCTGAAGGATCACGGACGCGCCGTGCTGGCCGACATCGTGGCCGACACCGAGGTGCCGCCCGCCATGCGGGCGGACGGCCACCTCTGGGGCGAGTGCATCAGCGGTGCGCTGTCAGAGGACGCCTTTCTCGCCGCCCTCGAGCGTGCGGGCTTCTACGGCGTGACCATCCTGAAGAAGACGTTCTGGCGGGAAGTCGAGGGTGCGCGCTTCTTCTCGGTCACCGTGCGTGGCTTCAAGTTCGAGAAGAAGGCCGGATGCCGGTACGTGGGCCAGTGGGCCACGTATCTCGGTCCGATGAAGGCCACGGTGGATGAAGAAGGTCACTTCTTTCCACGGGGTGTCCCCGTGGAAGTGTGCACCGATACCGCCGCCAAGCTGAGTGCGGCGCCGTATGCCGGGAGCTTTGCCGTGACGGACGGACGCCGTTCGAAAGCGGAGATCAGTGCGGACGACGGCTGCTGTACGCCAGGCAGTTCGTGCTGCTGAGATCTGATGGCCATCTCGCTTCTGACCATCCTCGCCGTCATGGCGCTCGCGTTCGCCAATGGCGCCAACGATGTCTCGAAGGGTATCGCGACGCTGGCCGGCAGCGGACGGGCGACCTACAGGCAGGCGCTGGCCTGGGGAACGCTGTGGACGGCCGCCGGCGCATTCGGGGCGGTCGTCGTCTCAATGGGCCTGATCAAGGTCTTCACATCGTCGCTCGTCACGGATGACGTGTTGGCGCTGTCATCGTTCCCCTTGGCGGTCGCAGTAGGTACGTCTGTGTGGGTATTGTTCGCATCAGCCACTGGACTGCCCGTGTCGACCACACACGCGCTGACGGGCGCGATTGTCGGTGTCGCGCTTGGCGCCGGCGGATTCGAATCCGTTCGCTGGGGACTCTTGCTGACCGGCATCGCCGTCCCGCTCGCATTCAGCCCGCTGGTATCGGCTGCCCTTGGCTATGGCCTGCACGGCGTCGCCACCCGTCTGGCGCGCGCGTGCATCTGCGCGGAAAGCAACGGTGCCGTCGCGGTGCCTATGATGAGTGCGGGCGGCACGCTCATCGCTCAATCCACAACCGGCATCGGGATCTCGGCAGTTGAGTGTCAGCCAGCCCCGGGCCGCCTGCGGATGATGGCCGGCCCTGTCACGCACTGGGGGGCGGCCGCAGCCATCAGCTTCGCTCGGGGCGTGAACGACAATCCAAAGATTGCGGCACTGGGTGTGCTGGCCTTCGCATCGGTCGGCGCAGGCACGGCGAGCGCGTTCGCGATGACGGCCCTGGCGATGGCAGTTGGCTGCCTCGTGGCTGGCCTTCGCGTGTCGCGAACGCTCGGCGAGCGCGTCGTGCACATGCACGCCGACACAGGACTCGCCGGTGCGCTCGTGACGGCCGGCCTGGTGCTGGGAGCCTCGCTCTACGCGCTACCCGTGTCGACCACGCACGTGTCCACGGGCGCCATTGTCGGCGCCGGTGTTCGTCAGGGTGGGAGCGCCGTGCAATGGGGAACGGTCCGGTCGCTGGTGGCCGCGTGGCTCGTGACGCTGCCCGTTTGTGCGGCCCTCGGTGGCGCCGCCATCTGGCTGCTTCCGATCGTGTAAAGGACTTCGTTTCGTCGGACGGCGTGTTGGCCGATATGTCGCCGGAGCCGACGAGTCGAGGTCGAGCGCCCTCAGCAGGTGTTCACTCGCTGGTACGGCTTTGCGTTGACGTTCCCCGGCACGGAGGTGTTCGGGCAGTAATCAATTCCCAACTCCCAACTCCCAACTCCCAAAGGTTCCCCGTTCGCTTCCGTGTCGAGGTAAAAGGTCTACTCGGTCTCGACACCCGACGTATCCGATCCCGTCTCGCCCCCCGCCGGCCGCGAGGCAATCAGCCGCAAGCGCTCGGGATCCCTCAGGCGCAGGCTGCGCCGGTCCATCTCGAGCAGGTGCTGCTCGCGCCATTCCTGCAGGATGGCGTTGACCGTCTCACGGCTGAGGCCGACCAGCCGCCCGAGGTCGCCCTGACTCAACCGAAGCGAGATCAGCACGCCGTCGGTGTCGGCCACGCCGTGGTGCTCCGCCAGGTCGAGAAACGCGTGGGCGAGACGGGCGGGGGCGCTCCTGCACAGCAGCTCCTCCACGCGCGAGCGGAACGTGCGGAGGCGCAGCCCGATGAGCTTGGTGATCTGGAAGCCGATCTCCGGCGTCTCGCGGACCAGGCGCAGCACGGTGTCGCGATTCATCGCGCATATGACGCAGTCGTCGTACGCCTCCGCTCGGTGATCCCTCGGCGCCTCGTCGACCATGGCCAGCTCGCCGAAGATGTCGCCCGAATGCAGAAAGGCAAGGATGACGTCGCGATTGTCAGCCGTGATCGTCGAAATCTTGATGATGCCGCTCTTGAGCAGGAAGATCTGGTCGCTTGGGTCGCCCGGCAAATAGATGCGAGTCCCGCGCTTGACTTCCAGCATTCGGGTCATCTTCTCGAGCTGGCGCCGCTGGGCGTCGCTCAGCGCCGAGATCATCCGGAATTGCTCGAAGTACCACAGCTTCGTGTGTGCAGGCATCCAGGTCCGTTCGTACGGTCAGAGTGGTCACCGCCGAGCGGCCCGCAACAGTAGCCGCATCTCAGAACTTCGGAATTAATGCCCGAAAGGTTACGGAGGGCATGATATCGAGCGTGCCACCTGCGGCAGGGTATGTCGGAGAGTCAGGTTACCAACAAACTGTGGCCTTCCTCACAGTTCGCGAGGTCGCCCTCAACTATTCGGGGGGTTCAGGACTCGGCTCAGATCTCAGGTTTGAGGATGACGTAGGTGGGCAGCCCGATGGCGCCTAGACGCTGCATGATCTCCTTGACGGGTGGCTCATCGGGATTCTCGGCCTGTACCTTGACTTTCACGTAGCCAGCAAGAGCGCCCGAGACCGCCGGGTCCACCAGCGTCGTCCTGTCCATGGTCAGGCAGTTCTTGCACCAGGTGGCCCACAAGTCCACGAGAACGGGCTTGTTGTCACGTCGGGCCACCGCCAGGCCCTCGTCGAGCGAGGCGTGCCACCCCTCTTTCAGCTTCTCTTCCACGCTCGCCGAGACGGCCGCCGCATCGACCCAGCGGTCCGCAAACAGCGAATAACCCAGGTAGCCGTAATAAGCCGAGGTGCCGAGGATGACGACACCGAACGCCTGTTTGACACGCACCATCCACGCACCGGGCTTCGGAATGACGCTGATGCCCGCGCCCGCGATCGGCCAGGGCAAGGCCATACCCACGCCGAGAACGAAGGGAAGGGCGAGGGCGGCGGTCGTTCCAGAGGCATACAAGTCGCTGGAGAACAGCACGACCTGAATCACCACAGGTGCGACGCAGGCACCGGCGAGCAGTGCGGCCACCGATCCCATCCCGAATGCCACGAGAAGCGTGCCCCGACCGCTGTCGTCGACGCTGAATCGTGTGGAGAAGCGCGAGAAGTCTATTGAGATCACGTCGAACATCGCGAACGCCAGGGCCGCGAACACGCCGGCGATGGCGACATTGAACCAGGGAGAGGCGTTGATCGTCCCGAAGGTTCCGGCAGTCAGAACGACGATGACCCCGAGGACACCGTAGACGACGGCCATCGCCGCCCCGTAGGCGCCTCCAAGCAGCAGGCCCCGCCGTCTGGACCCTGCCCTGCCTCCGGCGCCAATGACCGCCAGGTTGATCGGTATCATCGGGAGGACGCAGGGCGTCAGATTCAAGGCCAGTCCCCCGACGAGCACGATCAGGAGAATCGCGAAGACCCCACGGCCCTCGAAGAGGCCTTTCTCCTTCACCCCCGTTTCGGCGTTGCTGATGAACGTGAGAAAGGCGTCGCGCCCGAGATAGCCGCCGGTGCTGCCGAGCAGCGCGAACCGATCGAGCAGCGCAATCGGCTGTTCCGGTGTGGCCGCAACCAACGGGGCCGCCGCTGATTCGAGCGCGGGCGGTTTCTGACCAGTGCCAAAGGGGATGGAATCGAACACGTCGGAGTCAAGAACAGCTGCCCTGGCGCCTTCGGGCACGATCCGCAGCGTCCAGCCTGTAGACACGGTAGCGGGTATGTAGCAGACCTTCTCATCGCAGGCCTGATACCTGAGACGTGCAGGCACCCACACGTCTCCTGGCTGGAGCTCGCTCGACGCCGTGAGGCGAACGCCGATCGCAAATTCGCGCTCGTACACGGCGAGCGGCTGGTCGGCGCCCTCCTGCTCCAGGTCGGTCGCCTCGGGATACACGATTTCCTCGACGGTCACATGTGACGGCGGCTCCACGGTCAGGACGACCGGGATGAGCGACGGATCGCGTGGCGTGTTCGAGTTGACGTGCAGGCCTTTCGGAAGTTGAACGCGAAGTGCCAGGCGGACAGAGGTGCCGGGCGCCACCCCGTCGGCCGAAACCAGGGCGGTGACCTCGGCTCTCGGCGGACGGAGCAGCTGGGCGCTGGCGTCTGTCACGCCTCCGAATCCTGTGGCGAAGGCGAGAACAAGTCCGGCTCGGAGTACCCTGGTCATGAGTGTCAGTCTGATGAATCTATGCTCGAAACGGCCCCGCTCCAACCCCCAGGGCCGCGACGTGTGAAGTACACAACAGAACCAGCTCGAACCGCGGCGGTCACCTTGCTCGATCGGGTACAGTGTCGGCGTGCAGCGGCTTGCAGATCGCCGCGTGCCAGCCTGGAGGGGGAGTGGTGATGGCGAAGAGTTGGCGACAGGCGGCCGTGGTGGCGGGGCTGGTCGCCGTGGCAGTGACGCCGCTGAGCGGTCAGTCGGCAAAGTCAGGCGCATGCGCCGCGAACGCCAAGCCCTCGAACCTCAACTTCACGCTCAAGGACCTGCAAGGTCGTGACGTTACGCTGAGTGCGTACAAGGGCAAGGTGATCCTGCTCGACTTCTGGGCCACGTGGTGCGGTCCATGCAAGTTCGAGATTCCCGGGTTCATCGAGCTCTTCACCAAATACCGATCGCAGGGCCTTCAGGTGCTGGGTTTCGCGGTCGACGACCCGGTTCCCGCGCTCAAGTCCTACGTGCAGCAAATGAAGATGAACTATCCGGTCCTGGTCGGACAAGGGCGCGAGGACGTCCTGGAGGCGTTCGGACCGATGCCCGGGCTGCCGACGGCTTTCATCATCGACCGTGACGGCACGATCTGCACGAGCCACACGGGCTTCACCGAGAAAGAGAAGTTCGAGGAGACCATCAAGGCGCTGTTGTAAGGCCGGCGTTCGGCTTTCGTCGCTGCGGTGGTGCCTCTGGCCGCTGGTTGTGTCCCGCGGCGCCCTCGGTGGCCTTGCACCGCGCGGCGAGTTGAGCCAGCGTCGGCACGCCGTAGAAGACCGAACGGTGGTCGACGACGATCGCCGGGGTCGCGAAAAGACCGTATGTTTCCGCAACAGCCAATGCTTCGTCCACGGTGTGCTCGATCACGGTGACGTTCGGGTACTGTTCTACGAACTCGCGCACACGGCGACGCGCGTCCGGGCAGCTCGGGCAGTGATGGGCGACGAAGAGCTCGATCACATGCTGCATGCCTACAGGGTAGCGCACGAGTAAAGTCTTGTACGTCGATTGTCCGGACAACTGCGAGCAACTGTGATCGCGTCCACACTCTCGCCGATTCTGGCAGAGTGTCGGCACGACGCGCTCACTGTCACTCCCGTGGGAGAGAAGCCCTCGCCTTCAGGCGAAGCCTTCAGGCGGCCCGAAGGGCCGCAGTCTCCCGGGCTCATGGGTGCGCGCCGTTTCTTGTCGGCTTCAGCCGACAGGCGCGTGGAATCCCTCGCCTTCAGGCGAGGGAGGCTCAATTCTTGGTGGACGGGTCGCGGCAGCTTGCGCCGAAGTGACAGCCGTACACAGATCTCAGTGTTCCGCCGTACGAAAGATGCGCGATGAGACTGGCCGCGGCGGCACCGGGGCCGAGGCGCATCGAGAACCAGCCTGGCGCCGGCTCCGTCAGACTGCCCGCGAGCGAACGGCCAGGCGCATCCGAATCCTGAGTCACGTGCAGAACCACCGCGAGTGCGGCCGTTGTCCGCGCGTCGGCGGTAAGCAGTCGGGCAGTCCACACCGGGAGGTCGATGTGGCCGAAGGCGCGTGCCGTCGCGAAGCTGCGTGCGATGGTGGATGCGGCTCCCGACGTTCCCGCCTGCCGGCCATGACGTCCCGCGCGACGGATCCCGCCGCCCATGAAAACGACCGTTGTGTGCCCGAGGCCACAGCGAGTCGTCTCGATGCGTGAGACGCTTGACCCCGTAGCGCGGAGCAGAGAGTGTCCATGCCCGGCGAGATCCTTTCGGCGACGAGGCCACGTCACTCGGGCCAGTCGGTGTCATTGTCAGGACGTGACGGCGCGGAGCTCGATCACGTCGAGATCGTCGCGCGCGCAATCGAGACGCGAGGGGCCGTCGACAGCATCGCGGCGCCGGAACGTGTACCGCGGTTTCCCGTTGCCATGGTCGGGAGCTGGCCCAGGCCGCCGGAAGTCCTGGCTGCGTTGGGCGAGCGGCGAGCGCTTCGCCTGACCCGCCCGGCGTTCGAACGAGTGGCAAACGAGGCGATTCGCGAGCTCATATTCCTGCAGGAGCGAGTCGGCGTCGATATCGTCACCGATGGCGAGCTCCGGCGGGACGACTTCGTGTCATTCATTGCCGACAAGGTTGGCGGCATTCAGGTCATGACGCCGAGGATGTCCGAGGGTATCAATCACCCCTCGTGCGTCGGGCGACTCGAACGGCGTGAAGCGCTGGCGGTCGAGGAGCTCCGGTTCGTGCGGACGTGCACTCGAAGGCCTGTCAAGGTGGCCCTGCCTGGGCCGTATCTGCTTACTCGCAGCATGTTCGTTCCGGGGCTGAGTCGCGGCGTGTACGACACAGACGAGGAGCTGGCGGCCGACATCGTCCAATTGCTGCGTGACGAGCTTCGTGACCTCGCCCGCGAAGGCGCCGGGTTCGTCCAGTTCGACGAGCCCGGGCTCGCCGAGCTCGTGTTTGCCCAGGGCCGGAAGCTGACGTTCACGCACGCTGCATCTCTGATCCGCCCGGATCCGGGTGAGGAACTGGAGTTCGCCGCTTCGCTCCTGAACCGGGTCGTCGACGGTGTGGCAGGCGTTCGCACTGGTGTCCATGTGTGCCGCGGCAACTGGAGCAAGAACGAATCGGTGTTGCTGAGTGGTACGTATCGTCCTCTCGCGGCGTATCTCGAGCGCGTTCGCGTGCATCAGTTGGTACTCGAATACGCCACGCACCGCGCCGGAGACCTCGTGACGTTCAGTGGTAAGGAGCTTGGACTGGGAGTGGTGAACCCGAGAGCCGACCGGATTGAGGCGCCGGCGGAGATTCGACGCGCGGTGGAACATGCACTGCGCATGTACCCGCCCGGGAGCCTCTTCCTGAATCCGGACTGTGGGTTCAGCGCCTTCGCCGAGCGACCGCTGATTGCCCAACACCGTGCGGTGGCCAAGCTCCAAGCGATCGTCGAAGCAGCCCGGCAGCTTCGCGCCCGAGTGATGCCGATTCGGACGCATTTGCTCAGTGGCGCAGGGTGAGCCAGTTCGGGCTTCTTCCATTGCCAGCAAGTCAGCCGGTGGCCCCTACACCACCAGGGCCGGCATCTCTGGACCTGCTCCATTGGTCATTCGTGCGTCACCCAGCGCAACAGGACAGCTGCCTCACGTCCTTCGTGAACGTCTGCGCCGCCAGCTTCAGCCCCTCGACCATCGTCAGGTACGGGAACAACTGGTCCGCCAGGTCGTGAACGGTCATCCTCGCGCGGATCGCCAGGGCGGCGACCTGGATGATCTCCCCCGCGTGTGGGGCGACCGCCTGCACGCCGAGTAAGCGCCCCGTACCAGCCTCGGCGACGAGCTTGACGAAGCCGCGGGTGTCGAAGTTCACCAGGGCGCGAGGCATGGCGTCCAGCGGCAGCGTGCGAGTGTCAGTCTCGATATTCTGCAGGTGGGCCTCTGCCTCAGACAGCCCCACGGTTGCCACTTGCGGATCGGTGAACACCACGGCGGGCATCGTGGTCAGATCCAGCGTCGCATCGCCGCCCATCATGTTGATGGCGGCTCTGGTGCCCGCTGACGCCGCGACGTACACGAACTGCGGGCGATCGGTACAGTCACCCGCGGCAAACACGTCAGGTGCACTGGTGCGCAGGTGGTCATCGACGACGATGGCGCCGCGGGCATCGAGTGTCACGCCGATCGCGTCCAGATTGAGGGCGCGCGTGTTCGGCGCACGACCGGTGGCCACGAGGAGTCTGTCGGCACGCACGTCGCCGCGATTGGTGGCGAGGATGAATTCCTCGCCCACGTACGACACACGGGAGGCCTGTGTGTGCGTCATCACCGTGATGCCCTCAGTGCCGAACACCTCCGTGACCGACGTTCCGATGGCGGGGTCCTCGCGGAAGAACAGGGTGCTGCGGGCAAGGATCGTGACGTCGCTGCCAAGACGCGCAAAGGCCTGCGCCAGTTCCACGGCGACCACCGACGATCCGATCACGGCCAGCCTCGGCGGGATGCGGTCGCTCGCGAGCGCCTCGGTCGACGTCCAGTACGGCGTCTCCGTCAGTCCTGGAACGGGCGGGACGGACGCGCTGGCCCCGGTGGCGATCAGGCACCGATCGAAGGAGACGAGGCGCTCGCCGCCCGCCACCAGGCTCACCCTGAGCGTGTGGCCATCCTCGAAGCGCGCCTTCCCGTGCACGACCGTGATGGCCGGTATCCCTGCGAGCACGCGCTCATACTTGCCGTGGCGCAGCTCTTCCACCCGACCCTGCTGTTGCGCAAGCAGGCGTGGTCGATCGACGACCGAGGGCACCGCCGACAGTCCCGCATCGAACGGGCTCTGGCGACGCAGGTGGGCAATGTGCGCCGCACGGATCAGGATCTTGGACGGCACACACCCCACGTTGACGCAGGTCCCTCCGATGGTCCCGCGCTCGATCACCGTGACGATCGCGCCGAGTTCGGCGGCCTTTATGGCCGCCGCCATCGCCCCGCCGCCACTGCCGACGACGGCGACGCGAAGGGGGGTCTGTTTCTCCTTCCGTCGACTGCCCATCACAGACTAAGCTTATTTCCGTACTTAAGTACGGAGTCAACAGGTATGGCACGCGATCAACCGAGCTTGGCGGTGGGCGCCTTCGCGGCGGCCGCCGGCGTCAACGTCGAGACGATCCGGTTCTATCAGCGCAAGGGCCTGTTGCCCGAGCCCACGAGGCCGTACGGCCAGATTCGCCGCTACGGGGACGGGGACGTGGCGCGCGTCAAGTTCGTGAAGTCGGCGCAACGTCTGGGGTTCAGCCTCGAGCAGATTGCGAGCCTCTTGCGGCTCGAGGACGGGACTCACTGCGACGAGGCACGCCTGATGGCGGAGGAGAAGCTGGACGACGTGCGTGCGAAGCTCCGAGACCTCCGGCGCATCGAATCGACGCTCAAACGGCTCGTCGCCGACTGCTGCGCAGCCGAGGGGACCGTCACGTGCCCACTCATCGCCGCCCTGAATTCCCCGTGAGTCAGGGTCGCCGCGGGAGACGCTGAATAACGGGACGTCACGGTTCGACCGGTGGATCACGGACGTGGTGGTTTCTACGGAGCGCGGAGCCCTCGACTTCTGTGGTCTGGATCACAGATAGCCAGTCCGATCGATCGGGCTCGGCGTGTAGACTGCGCCTCGGAGAACAAGGAGGGGAACTTGTGAACACCAGGGTCCTGTGCGCGCTGCTGTTATCCATCTCGATGATTGGAGGTGTCGTGTTCGGGCAGGGACGCGGCGGATTGGGGCCGGGGTTCGACCCGCGGCAACCCGGACGGGGCGATCGGCCGCCGGTGGACGCCTTCGACCCGGTGGTGGTCGAGAAGGAGCCGAGACCTCCGATCGTCGATGCGCCGTTCATTCGGGCGTCCGACGTGGTCGATCAGGTCCGTTCGGAGGAGCTCGTTCTCGGGATCGTCGTTGGTGGGGAGGCTCGGGCCTACCCGATCAACATGCTGGTCGGGCCCGAGCGGGAGATTATCAACGACATAGTGGGAGGCCGCGCGATCGCGGCCACGTGGTGACACCTTTGCTATAACGGCGTAGTTTACGCCCGTCAGATCGGAAATCGAACCATTACGCTCGGCGTCTCCGGGATGCTGTGGAATCGCAGCCTGGTCATGCGCGACGCGGAAACCGGCTCGCTCTGGAGCCACATCCGCGGTGAGGCGATGCAGGGTGAGCTCACGGGCACGAAGCTGGTGCCGCTGTCCACCGAGCTGATGACATGGGAAGCATGGCGAACGGAACATCCGGATACGACGGTTCTGAACATGTCGCGCGCCTCGCGCTTCGTGGATCAACTCGGTCTCGATCACTCGAAGAGCTTCTATAAGGATCCGGCGCAGTGGGTGTACGGTTGGACGGTTGGATTTCAGCGGTATCACGCCTCGCTCGCAGAGATCCAGAAGCAGCCGGTCATGAACGTGACGCTGCCGAGGGCAAATCTGCTGCTGACGTTCGATCGGGAGAGTACCGATATCAATCTGTTCTCGCGCACAGTGGGCAGTCGGAATTTGACGTTCGTCCCGGCCGGCGCCGGTCGCATTCGCGACGACCAGACCGGCACGACATGGAGTGCCAGAACAGGAGAAGCGGTGGAGGGTCGTCTGAAGGGCGAGCGACTGCAGACCCACCTCGGGATGATCTCCTACACCAACGCGTGGGAGAGCTTCTACCCTGCGAGCAGGCGCGTTCCGTCTCCGTAGACACGCCGCCTGCGCCCGATCCGAATAGCGGCGAGAAGTCTCACTACTCTCCAAACAGCTCACATCCGGGAAACGTCAGCGCGAAGCCGTACCAGCGCGTGTGCATCTGCTGGGGACGGGCCGCCCGTCGGCGCTCGCCGTTCCGATCGATGAGAACACCGGCGCGCACCTTCACATCCCCATCCAGCAGGATCTCCTGATCCCCGCGCTTGACGCTCGTTGCGTCGACGAACAGTGCGGCTGGCGTGTTCGATTCGGGTTCGACGTAAATCAGGACAGTCTTCCCATCGAACCGATCGATGAAGGCTTCGCCCCGAGCTCGAATTCGTTCCATCGGATAGTACCGAGCGGTCGACCCGGTCCAGATGCCGAGCCCGATGTCCATGCGCGGTCGTCGCACATCCTCCTTACCCAGCGTGGCCGCGAATCGGTCGGCCATCCGCGCGTTCGGGTTGTCGGAGGAGGACCCCAGTCCGCGACCACGCCCGCCGGATGAACCACCTACGGCGGGACCTCGCGTGGCTGTCCCCAACCTGCGGCTGCCTGCGAAGTACGTCTGATCGGAAATGGCGACGCGTGTATCCCCGTCCATCTCCAACGCCTGCTTCACGGTCATGTGCAGCAGGTTCGACACCGGGCCGACGGTTCTTCCTACCTTCGGACCGTACACGGCCTCGCCGGTGATGTGATTCCAGAGTGTCTTCGATTCCGCGTCCTGCATCACGAAAAGGGCATCGTGGATGCCGACGTGATAGAAGTGGTGCGTGCCGCCGTCGAGCGTCGGGACCAGACTGGCCCCGCTGTTACAGACCGCTCAAAAGGTGGCCATCCAGTCCTTGCCGCCCTCGCGCCCCTGCGCCAGATGGTGGTACGCCATCTGGTCCGTCAGCAGCGCGAGTCTGCCGGCGGCAGTCTCAGTGACGAGCAGCCGCGTATCCGGGGCGACTCTCCCCTCGCTCAACGCGGTCCTGAGCGGTTCGGTGCTCCGCACATAGAACGGTTCGAACGCGCCGTAGTTCTCGGTGTTCAGCCTGGTCAGCTCGAATCCCGGCCTGGCGGAGCCTTTCGGGATTTCCAGCGGACCGCTGATCACCTTCTCGGAGGAGAGCCCCTGTCCGGCCGCGGTCCCGATGCACGCGAGCACACTCACGACACCGAAAACCATGGACCGGACGCATCGTCTCGTGCCGAAATCGGGCCGGGTCGGCATGTGTGACCTCTCAGAAAGAACCCGTGGTCGATGCTGACGCCGCGCATGTTACGCCCGCGACTTCATAGTCGCAAGGGCCCAACGGCGGTGTCTCCCGCCCTTGGCGGTTCGACTAAGGGAACTGTGGTCCACACCACTTTTTGCCGACAACTCTCCACTCAGGATCTTCGTGCGACTGCCGACGAGTGTGGGTCGAGGCGAGCGGTGTGTGATAATCCAGCTCCGGAAGCCGGAGTTCACCTGTTGAGGATTCATATGCGTCGCGTTGCTCTGATATTTCTGCTCGTCATCGCCGTGCTGATGATGGTTCAGCTCCAGGCACAAGAGCGGACCCGCATCGACGTCTCGAAGCTCGGGCCGCAGGTCGGCTCGCGCGTGCCGGACTTCAAGCTGTCCGACCAGAACGGCACGTCCCGCACGCTGCAGTCCATCATGGGTCGCCGCGGCGCGATGCTGGTGTTCATCCGGTCGGCGGATTGGTGACCGTACTGCAAGACGCAGCTCGTGGAGCTGCAAGGACGGGTCAAGGAGCTCCAGGCGCAGGGACTGGGGTTGGCGACCATCAGCTACGACTCACGCGAGGTCATTGCCGCGTTCGTGAAGCAGTACGGGATCACGTTCCCGATGTTGTCCGACCCGGGCTCGGAGACGATCAAGCGTTACGGCATTCTCAACACTGTGGCCGTTGAGGCATTCGGGCCCAACCGCGACGATCCAGCCGTCAAGGCGGCCGTGCGGCAATACGTCTCCGAGGTCGGCGCCACGCCGAACATGGCGGGCATTGCGTTTCCAGGGACGTTCATCCTCGATCGGCAGGGGCGTGTGACGTCGCGCCTCTTCGAGGACTTCTACGTGGAACGGAACACGGTGGCCAGCGTGCTGAAGCAGCTTGGGGTGGGCGGCGAGTCCGTTGGTGCGACCACGGTCAGCACAGAGCACCTCGAGGTCACGACGTATCCGAGCGATGCCACGATCGCAGCCGGCAACCGCTTCTCGGTGGTCCTCGACATCACCCCGAAACGCGGGATGCACGTGTATGCGCCCGGTGCGTCGAGTTATCGCATCGTGTCCGTCAAGATCACCGACCCTCCCATCATCCGGGTGCTGTCGCCTCGCTATCCCGCGTCGGAAATCTACCACTTCAAGCCGCTCAACGAGCGCGTGCCCGTGTACCAGAAGCCGTTCTCGCTGGCGCAGGAGCTCGTGCTCGAGGGGGACGTCAAGTCGCAGGGAACGTACCGCGGGAAAGATTCGCTGACGATCACCGGCACACTCGAATACCAGGCGTGTGACGACAAGATCTGTTACAACCCGGTCTCGCTGCCACTCTCGTGGACCGTGACCCTCCGGCCGCTCGTGTTTCAGCGGCCGACCGTTGCTCGTTAGAGGTGCTCCAGCGTCCCTGACCGCCGCACTCTCCGCTCATCGTCTGGCAGTCCTCACGGCCCTCCTGGCGACCGTTGCGTCGTCCCGGGCTGCCACGCAGACGCCGCAGCCATCGTCTCCGGTTGATCCTGTTGCAACCACTTGGTACGCACGAAACTGGACCCGGGCCGAGCTGTGGCACTTCTTCGAGCCACCAGCCGGTGGCGGGAACAACGAGTACGTCTATGCGGCCAACCGGCTTCAACTTGGCGTCCGCCGATCGGCGCCTCGATTCGATCTGACCGCAGCGCTGCAGTACGTCCAGTTCGGCGGTTTGCCATCCGACGCCGTTGGTCCGGGGCCGCTCGGCCTCGGGGCCGTGTACTTCGCTCACGCCAACCGGTCGGACAGTCATCAGGTCTACCTGCGGTATCTGAACATTCGGTTGAAAGATCTCCTGCCGGGAATGAGCGTGCAGGCCGGCCGCATGGCATACTCGTCAGGAGGCGAATCGGCGTCCGGCGATCCGAAGATCGAAGCCGTCAAGCGCCAGCGCGTCGACGCGCGGCTCGTCGGCGAGTTCGAATGGTCGATCTATCAGCGCGCGTACGACGGTATTCGCGTCGATCTGACGCGTCCGGGGTGGAGCTCCACGTTCCTGGGATTCCGGCCGACCCAAGGTGGTTTCGAGGACGCCGCCGGCGCCTCGATGAGCGACGTGACGGTGCTCGGTGGCAACGCGACCATCAAGCCACGGGCTCTCCGGCGAGGCGTGGAGTGGCAGGCATTCGGCTTCCGATACCTCGACGACCGCCACGTCGCCGCGCGCCCCGACAACAGCGGACGCCCCGCCGAGCGAATCGACGTGGCCGTCAACACGTTCGGCACGACGCTCGTGGCGGCGTCGGAGCCTCGCAATGGCCGCCAGTGGGACGCCCTGCTGTGGATCGTGGGGCAGACCGGTTCCTGGTTCGGCCAGACACACCGCGCCTCGAGCGTGGCCGCCGAGCTCGGCCATCAGTGGACGATGGCGGGCTGGCGGCCGTGGCTGCGCGCGGGGATCCTGCGCGCTTCCGGAGACGATGACCCGACCGACGATCGGCATGGGACGTTCTTCCAGATGCTTCCGACGGTCAGGCGGTACTCGCAGACGGCAGCCTACAGTCAGATGAACAGCACCGATGTGTTCGTTCACGCACTGCTCCGCCCCACCGACCCGCTCACGATTCGGGTGGACGTCCACCGAGTCGGTCTCGCGTCCTCACGCGACCAGTGGTACTTCGGCAGCGGGGCGACGCAATCGCGGGGGACGCTGTTTGGATTCTCGACGCGTCCATCCAACGGCTCGACGCACCTCGGCACCATCGTCGAAGGCTCTGCCGACTACGTTGTGTCGCCACACTGGACTATCGGCGTCTATACAGGTGTCATCCACGGCGGAGACGTGGTGCGCCGGTCGTTCGATGGCCGGACGATGGCGTTTGGCTTCCTCGAGAGTACGGTCCAGTTCTGAGGAACGGGTGTGTCATGCGGGCGTCCGAGGCCACAGTGGCGGAGGTGGTGGAGGGAAGCGGGCTGGCCAAGGGGAACTCGCCCGAAGACCGCGACGGCCGGACGCAGCGCCGGACCCAACCGCCGGACGGCATCGAGCGGGTACGTCAAGCGGCAAGAAGGGAAAGGCAACAGCGATTCACCGCGCTGATGCATCACGTGTATGACGTCGACCCTGCGGGTGGCATATGTCGCGGTGCTGAACGCGATCTACGAACACGACTTCCTCGGGTTCTCGTACGGCTTCCGCCCGAAGCCGGACGGTCACCTGTTGCCCCTGTGTGCCCGCGATAATCACCTTTGAAAGGGCGTGGACGTCACCAACGTGGAGCAGGTGCGCGCGCTCGCCTCGCGCCTGGCGAACGTCCCGATCGACGTACTGATCAACAACGCGGGCATCTACAACGACCGCGGGATGTGCGCGGCAGACGATGACGCCTACAGCGTCAGCGGCGATTCGTTTCTCGCCGCAGAGGCGCGCGGTTCGTTTACGGAGACGGTTCGGAGGTTCCGCTCCAGAGAGCCCCCAGATCCAGGTCAACAACCTCGAACGGCGCCGCCTTCACCACGTCGGATCCTTCATGTGTGGCAAGAAGCACCCAGCGTCCCCCTTCGAGCTGCAGCACTTCCAGCGTCCGAGCGATTGGGTTGATCAGCCACACGTGGCGCACTGATTCCCGTGCGTAGATCGCGAGCTTCTTCACCCGATCGATCGTCTCGGTTGCGGGGGAGATGATTTCCGACACCCAGTCCGGCGCCATCGTCAGAAAGGCGGCCGCTGGTATCACTGGCAACCGTTCGCGGCGCCAGCCGGCGAGGTCCGGGACGACGATATCCTCCGCAAGATGAACCTCGGGCTCGAAGAGAATCCACCAACCACCCGGACCGCCGATGCCGCGGTCGAAGGGACCTGTTACGCTGGCGCCGAGCACCGACGCGGCGCGAGCGTGCGGCAATGCCGGACGCGGCGTTGCGTAGAGATCGCCGTTGAGGATCTCGGCAACCAGGTGATCGGGAACTGCGAGCAGGTCGTTGTAGCCGGCCCTGGATTTGAGTGCGGCAAGGCCCATGCGGAAAGCATACTCCCGTTGGGCCAGAAGTGAAGGCTCGCTGCGAAGAGGCGCGGGTGAGCCGTCGGATTCTTCGTTCGCGCTCACGAACAGCGTGAACCACAGGACGCTGATCGAATATAGCCCGAACGTCACGCGCGCCGGCGACGTGCTGCGGACGCTCGACGTTGGGGTGGCTACCTCGTGACCGGGCTACGCCGTGTGCGACGTCACGACGCCCACAAGGTGCGGCTTGTCGACGAGGCCGACGATCACCTCGATGGCCTTCCCGTCCTTGAACAGCATGAGCGTAGGGATGCTCTGGATACGGAAGCGCTCGGCGACCCGTGGATTCTCGTCGACATTCAGCTTGACCACCTTGACGGTTCCCTGAAGCTCGCCGGCGAGTGCGTCGACGACTGGCGCGAGGCGCCGGCACGGGCCGCACCACGGAGCCCAGAAATCGACCAGAACCAAGCCGCCTGCGCCAACGACGGTCTCGTTGAAATTGCCGTCTGTCGCCGTCTGCACATCCTCGGAAACCATGCCCGTACCCTCCTCCGGTGAAGTCTTGCGACCATCTGAATCATTTCAGCGGGCCGAGCTCGGGAGTGTGAGCCGCATCACACCTATCGCTCGGCCACCCGTCTTCGGCCGAAGGGCGCATTGACAACGGGGACCCGGCGCGGGAGAGATGCCGCTGTGATCAGGAGGAACGCTGCATGACGACGCTCCGTGCGCCTCCAGCGCCTCATCATCGCCGGGCCCTGAACAGGTTGCGTCCTGTGAGCCGGCTCACTCAAAGCCGACGGCCGCCCGCGCGAGGCGCCCCGGCGCGCGACAATGGCCGTGGAGGTCTTCATGGCCGGATTCGGGCTGCCGGTGACGATCATCGTGCTCAGCGTGGGGCTGTCCCTCACGGCGCAGGATGCCGAACGCATCGAGGTGGTCCTGCCGCGCGATGCGATTCCCTCGATCGATGACCCGGCGTTCGACGAGGCGGACACGGCCGGGCGCGTCATGGCGGACAACGAGCTCGTCATCGGCATCGTCGGCGCGAACGAGCAGCGCGCGTATTCGACCTGGCAGCTCGATCGTCACGAGATCGTCAACGACGTGTTCGAGGGCCGGCCCATTGCCGTCACGTGGTGACCGCTCTGTGGCACTGGCATCGTGTATGCCAGAGAGGTCGAGGGCCGCACGTTGACGTTCGGCGTGTCGGGAATGCTTTTCAGAGATGGCCTCGTGATGTACGACCGGCAAACTGAAACGCTCTGGACACAGGTGGATGGTCGAAGTGTCAACGGGCCTCTCCGCGGCCGCCAACTACGGATCCTGCCCGCAGTACACGCCATGTGGAAGCAGTGGCGCACGCTGCACCCGACGACTCGCGTGCTGAGGAAGGGCGGGGAGTTCCGCTCGGCCTACGATGACTACAACCGCAACCCCGCGCGCCTCGGCATCATGGGCCGCCGCAATGCCGACAATCGACTGCCGGGCAAGGAGCGGGTCCTCGGCCTGCGCGTTGGAGGCGCAGCCATGGCGTTCCCGATCGCGGCCGTGCGGGACGCCAGGCTCGTTCAGACCGACGTCGGCGGTACGCCCGTGCTGCTCGTTGCGCCATCGCCGGACCTTCCCGTTCTCGCCTACGAGCGGCGCGTCGGCTCGCGTGACCTGACCTTCCGCCTCGAGTCGCCCGACGGGCGGCCCGTGCTGCGCGATGTTGAGACGGGCAGCACGTGGGACATGTCGACGGGGCGCGCCTCGGCCGGGTCGATGACCGGCGCGCAGCTCAATCCGTCGAGCGCGTACTCGGCTTTCTGGTTCGGCTGGCGGGGGTACTTTCCAACCACGGGGGTGTGGCAGGCGTCGGCTCGGCCAGCCCGGGAGTAGCGATGCCGAGAGCCGTGTGGAATGGCGTCGTGCTGGCCGAAGCCTCTCGCGAGCGCGTCCAGCTCGTCGAGGGGAACGTGTACTTCCCGCCGGATGCAGTCCGGTTCGAGCACCTGCGACCCAGCCAGACGCACACCGTGTGCGGATGGAAGGGCACGGCCAGCTATCACGACGTCGTCGTCGATGGCGCGGTCAATCGTGATGCCGCATGGTACTACGCCGATCCGAAGGATGCCGCGAAGCGCGTCGCCGGTTTCGTGGCGTTCTGGAGAGGCGTGCAGGTCGAGCCGTAGGGCCTACGGATCCATCGCGGCGCTTCTGTGAACGGCGCCACTGAGACGATCGTCGACGAGGGTGCCTGCGTGATTCCTGTGGCGCACCTCACAGCGCGACCAGCGGCTCTTCCTTCAGGAGACGTTACGCTCGAATCGCAGCACCGACGAACAGCTCGCCCCATGCATCCTCAACCTTTCCGATCGACGACGTGTCCGTGTACGTGAACCCCCAGCGTGGGTCAGGAATCGGACACGGCATCACGTGTCGCGAGCCCGTTGGGATCATCAACGTGTCCGTTGGCACCGGGGTCACCGACTCGGAGTTGCGTCGCGACTGGGTCCTCGTACACGAGATGATTCATCTCGCCCTGCCGAACCTCGAGCGCCGGCACGTCTGGCTGGCCGAGGGCACGGCGACCTACGTGGAGAGTGTCGCCCGCGTCCAGGCTGGAGACCTGGCCGCGGCCGACGTCTGGTCCGCCCTGCGGTCGAAGCTGGGTGTCAGGCCTGGCGGTGGCGTCGCGGCGCCCGACGACGAGGCTCCTCGCGCGGACGTGCGACGACTGATC